>ENA-OQCD01000444-OQCD01000444.1-human-gut-metagenome-genome-assembly--contig:-NODE-444-length-11695-cov-4.272735_pt1 | contig 11695 bp, 16 predicted proteins | sample MGYA00242755_ERZ504571 | MGnify/ENA primary metagenome ERZ504571 (study PRJEB26092, sample SAMD00036274) | human gut metagenome | host: Homo sapiens | study: EMG produced TPA metagenomics assembly of...
TACGGCGAGCGAGGTGCGGCAGCTGCTAGGCCAAAAGCGCAGATAATACTGGATGTCTTATCGAGCATTTTGGCAACGCAGATGCCGTGCCGCAGCCGTCGGAGCGGTGCTTAAGCCGTAAGGCGGGAATTGTGCGGTGTTGCCTTAAGTCGTTTTTTTCATTTTCTGCTTCAACATCCTATTCAAAAATTGCGGCTCCGGCCACTGCTGTGTGCCCTGCAGCGTGAAATTCACAAAAAATTCAGACAACATCTCTTCCTGATTGCCCCAATAATATGTTACACTATTATCATATTAAGATTGAGTTAAGATTGGAGGCTATCCGTGTGCTACGTTCCCGCTTACAATTACGGGAAAAGCTGAAAGAAAAAAAACTGGTGGAAGCACTGCAGGCTGTTTTGCCTATTGTTGCTATCGTGCTGGTTCTCAGTTTTTTCATCGCACCCCTATCCCCCAGTGTGCTGCTGTGTTTTCTGCTTGGGGCGGTCATGATTATTTTTGGCATGATGTTCTTTACCCTTGGCGCCGAGATGAGCATGACCCCCATGGGCGAACGGGTTGGTTCCGCCATGACCAAAAGCCGCAGCTTGCCCAAAATGATTGTGATCGGCTTTATTCTCGGTTTCATCATTACCATATCGGAGCCGGATTTACAGGTACTGGCCAACCAGGTGCCGTCGGTGCCCAATCTGGTGTTGATCCTTTCGGTTGCCGCCGGTGTGGGGCTTTCCTTGTTATCGCGCTGCTGCGTATGCTGTTCAGTATGGCGCTGCCGCCGCTGCTGGTAACACTGTACGCCATTGTATTTGTGCTGGCCGCCTTTGTTCCCAAAGATTTCCTTGCTGTGGCGTTTGACTCTGGCGGCGTGACCACCGGGCCCATGACGGTACCGTTCATCATGCGCTCGGCGTGGGCATTTCCGCAATCCGCAGTGACCGCCACGCCGCGGATGACTCCTTTGGCCTGGTTGCCCTGTGTTCCATCGGTCCCATCCTGGCCGTGCTGCTTTTGGGCATCGCCTACAGCCCCGGCGAAAGCAGCTACACCGCCGCGTTCCTGCCGGATATTCAGGACTCGGTGGAGCTGTGGGACCTCTTCATGGTGGGGCTGCCCGCTTATTTTAAAGAGATCGCGCTTTCACTTTTGCCCATCATGGTCTTTTTTGGCGTTTATCAGTTTGCCGTCCTGCACATGAGCCGCAAAGCGCTGGGCAAAATTCTGGTCGGCCTGTTTTATACTTATATCGGGCTGGTTCTGTTTTTGACCGGTGCTAATGTGGGCTTTATGCCTGCCGGCAATTATCTGGGCCAGGTTCTGGCTGCCCTGCCCTACCGCTGGGTACTGATCCCCCTTGGTATGCTGATTGGCTATTTCATCGTCAAGGCCGAGCCCGCCGTGTATGTGCTGAACAAGCAGGTGGAGGAAGTGACCGATGGTTCCATTTCCGCCAAGGCAATGGGGACCAGCCTTTCCATCGGCGTAGCCCTCTCCGTTGGGTTGGCCATGCTGCGGGTGCTGACCGGCATTTCCATCTTGTGGATGCTGGTACCGGGTTACGGCATCGCCATCGGGCTTCTTTCTTCGTTCCCAAAATTTTTACCGCCATCGCGTTTGACTCCGGTGGCGTGGCTTCCGGCCCCATGACGGCAACGTTTCTTCTGCCGCTGGCCCAGGGTGCCTGCCTGGCTGTGGGCGGCAACATTGTAACGGATGCGTTTGGCGTGGTGGCCATGGTTGCCATGACCCCGCTGATTACTATCCAGATTCTTGGCATGACTTACCAGCTCAAGCAGCGCCATGCTTCCCGCACGCAGCAGGCTTATGTGGATGCCTTTGCCAGCCTGCCCGAAGACGCTATTATTGAGCTGTAACGGAGGGATGTTTGAATGAGCCAGCTTTCCTGGATGATTACCATTACTGACCGCAAAAAAGCGCCGGATTTTGTGGCGCTGTACCAGCAACAGAACATACATGTAAGCCTGACCACTGTTGGAGCCGGAACCGCCGTGAGCGAAACGCTGAACTATCTTGGGCTGGAGCGCACCGAAAAAGCCGTAATTTTTACCACCGTTACCGATTCCCGCTGGAAAGCGGTAAAGCGGCAGCTGGAGCACACGATGAACATTGATGTGCCCGGCACCGGCATTGCGTTTACCATCCCTGTCAGCAGCATTGGCGGCAAGCGCGCGCTGCAATTTTTGACCGAAGACCAGGATTTCCAGATTGGGGAGGAAACCACCTTGAAAGATACCAAGTACGAGCTGTTGATTGTGATTGCCAACCAGGGATACAGCGGCCTGATTATGGATGCGGCCCGCAGCGAAAACGCGGGTGGCGGAACCGTCATCCACGCCAAGGGTACCGGGATGGAACGTGCCGAGCAGTTTTTGGGCGTTTCTCTCGCTGCCGAAAAGGAGATGGTGCTGATCGTGATCAAGCGCGAGGATAAGAACCGCATCATGCGCGCCATCATGGATCAGGCGGGCACCGCCAGCAAGGCACGGTCGGTCATCCTTTCCCTGCCCGTCACCTCCACCGCCGGCCTGCGCCTGTTGGAAGACGAAGAGCCGGAAGCGGGGATTGAGGAATAAACAAAGTCTTTTGTAATAAGTCTTTTTTGCCCTATTATTACGGTGTTGCCCTAACTTTTTATAATCCATCATTAAACGAACGGCATGTTCCCTTGTACACCAGCTGTGATGCAGGAGGAACATGCGTTTGTGTTGTATTTTTAAATTGCAGAATTTTTTTAGGAAAAAATTGCTTATTTGTGGAAAGTGCTATTTTGTGGGGCTGTGCGGATATTTTGCTTTGAAGTATAGTACAAGGCAGTGGGCGGGTGCCGAATTTATGCCCATTACCAAATTGGAGTTAGCTCCACATCACGGGGATTTTGCAGGAATGTGTATGCTTTACCACACACATCAAAAGCGCGGTAGGGCGGGGTTACCCGACCCCGCCGAGGAAGCGCCCCCCCCCTTATTGCTCAATAAGCCTTTTTATTTTCCAACTGTTTCCAGCCGAACCACCGGCCACCCCAGCAGATCGGCGGCGTGTTCGTCGTGGGTCACCAGCACGGTATCCCGCCTGGCGGCCAGCCGCACCACCGCGGCAGCGGCGTGGCTGACCAGCTCCGGGTCCATGCCGGTAAAGGGTTCGTCCAGCAGCAGGGTATGCACGGGCTGGCACAGCAGCGCCCGCAGCAGCGCCGTGCGCCGTTGCTGCCCGCCGGAAAGCCGTGCCACTGGCAGGGCTAGTTCCGCCTGCGTAAAGCCGAGGGTCTGCAATTCCGCTTGTGCCTGCGCTGGGTTCACCCCGCCCACCAGGCAGATATTGCCCACCGCAGTCAGCTGGGGGCAAAGGCGGTTTTCCTGAAAGACCGCACCAATATTTCCCACGCCCTGCACGGTGCCGGAATCCGGTGTTTCCAGCCCCATCAGGATACGTAGCAGGGTGGTTTTTCCGCAGCCGGAGGGTCCCATCAGCACCAGCGGACCGTTTACCGTCAGGTTCAGATCCCGCAAAACCGGAATACTGCCAAAGGCTTTGTTCAGGTGTTTTACCTTGATCATCCTTCCACCTCCCCGCAAAGGGCACGCTTGGCGCGGCGTAGCGCCCAGGCCGCCAGCGTGCTGAGCGTGGCCGACAGCAGCACGATCACCAGCGTCCAGGCGAACACTTCCGGCGTGGAAATGGTAATCTTAGCGCGGTAAAGCGCATCGCCCACGCTGTAGTCCGGCAAACCGATGACTTCCGCCGAAACGCCGCTTTTCCAGCACATGCCCATGGCGGCAATGCAGCTTTCGCAGAAGGACGGGAACATCCCCGGCAGCCAGATATACCGCAGCCGCTTGCCCAGCGGCAAGCGATAGACCTTTGCCATTTCCAGCAGGGCCGGTCCGTATCGGCAATGCCGCCCACCGTACCCGCATAAACAACCGGCAGCACATGGGTAAAGCTGACAATGACCGAAAGGTTTTTTCCGCTGACCCACAGCAGCGCCAGAATGACAAAGCTCGCCACTGGCATGGCGCGGATCAACTGCATAACCGGCCCCACCAGGGTGCCGAACCACCGCCACCGGGCCCCGCAGGCCCCCAGCAGCAGCCCCACTGTGACCGCCAGCGCAAAGCCCGTTAAAATGCGCAGCGCGCTGAACCCGACCCTGTGCCAGAAATCCGCCGTGGGCAGCAGCCGCCACAAGGTCTGCACCGTTTGCAGGGGGGTGGCCAAAAATAAGTCGTTATGACCAATGCAAACGGCAAGACCCTGCCACACCGCCACCCAAAAAAGCGACGGCAAGCAGGGTTTGCCACATTGGTGTTTTGTCGTTGCGCGCCTTAGCCGGCATAGTAGAAGTCATCTGCCGGGAGCTGGCCGCCCACGCTGGTGGGGTCAGCTGCGTACAGAACATTGAAGTAGGTTTCCAGGTCTGTCTTCATCTCGTCGCCGGTCTCAAACACAATGTTGCAGTTGGGCAGAGCTTTCTGGGCCAGGGCAGCCTTGGCTACAATACCGTACTGCTCGCACAGGGCAGCAGTGTTTTCCAGGTCGGTGTTGGCAGCTTCCACGCTGGCTTTGTAGCCGTCCATAAAGGCGGCAAAGCGGGCGGGGTCAGCTTCCACAGCATCCTTGCGGGCGACCAGAACGCCGGTTACCAGCTTGGAGCCGGCAACTTTTTCCCACTCTTCGTTCATATCCAGGGCAACGCGCAGGCCTTCGACCTGAGCCAGTGCGCTGGTCACAAAGGGCTGGGGCAGCATGGCGATCGTGCTGGTGCCGGCCTGCAGCTGAGCCAGAGCCTCGGTTGCTTCGCTGTAGAAGTCAAGGGTCACATCATTATCCGGGTCAACACCGTTTTCAGTCAGGATGTAGCGCAGAACATATTCCGGGGTGGTACCCTTGCCGGTTGTCACGATGGTCTTGCCCTTCAGGTCCTCCACGCTGTTCACAGTCTCGCCGTTTTCCACAACGTACAGCACGCCCAGGGTGTTGATGCAGGCAACCTCAATGGCGCCGTTGGTTTTCTGGTACAGGGTTGCGGCCAGGTTAGCGGGCACAGCGGCTGCGTCCAGCTCGCCCTTTACCAGCTGCGGCACGATTTCATCGGCCTTGCCGTACATTTCAAAGTCATAATCAGCGGCATCTTCGCCTGCCATCAGGTTCACAAGGCCCATGGTGGTGGGGCCTTTCAGGCCGGCAACGCGCAGGGCACCGTCAGCAGTTTCAGCGCTGGCAGTCTCTTCGGCCGGGGCTTCGGTAACAGCTGGGGCCGGGGTGGCGGTTGCTTCAGCGGCAGCTTCACTGGTAGCCGTTGCACCGCAGGCGGCCAGCGAAACACACAGGGCCGCTGCTGCAACAGCAGACATCAACTTTTTGAACATAGTATATCCTCCTGATTCCATACAGCACCATGCCGGGCACGGTGCTCTTCCCTCTTGCCTGCCATTTCGGCAGTACAAAAGCGCCCGGTATCGCCGGGCGCACTTGCTTTTGCGGTGTTACTATACTATAATTAAATCATCTTGTCGGTTGCCGTGGCAACAAACTGTTGCGGCACACCTGCCATCCCAAAAACAGAAAGGCTGCACCGCATGGATCTGCACCCGTATTACCCGCTATTGGCCCGCACGCCGCTGCTGCGCGGCATGCGTCCGGACGAACTGGACACCCTGCTGGACTGCTTTGCCCCCCGTGTGCGGCGCTATGCGCGGGACGAAATTTTGCTGCTGACCGGGTACGAAACGCGGGAGGTCGGCATTTTGCTGGAAGGTAGCATTACCGCCGTAAAAAGCACGCCGGACGGGGCCAGCGTTGCCATTACCCACATGAGGCCGGGCGGCTTGTTCGGGGATGTGCTTTCCGGTTCCAGCCAAAAGAGTCCTGTTACGGTCATGGCCACCACCAGCTGCCTTGCCCTGTACCTGCCATACCAGAAGATCATCCGCCCCTGCGCCAAGCTGCACAGCGCCCATTTGCAGCTGATGCAAAACCTTGTGTTGACCATCAGCGATAAATATTTTGCGCTGGACCGCCGGGTGGAGCTGCTGATCTGCAAAAGCCTGCGCGCTCGCATCAGCCTGTGGCTGCTGGACGAAGCCCACCGCGCCGGGAGCGATACCTTTACCACCCCGCTGACCCGCGCCGGGCTGGCCGAATACCTGAACTGTGACCGCAGCGCCCTGAGCCGGGAGCTGAGCCGCATGCAGCATGACGGCCTGATTGAAACATGGCGCAGCAGCTTTAAGCTGCTGGACAAAGACCGGCTGAAAAATGCCTGACCGCCACAAGCTAGAATGGAGATTCTTATGCCCACCCCACTGCCAAATTCCGCCGCCATGGACGCCCTGGTGGAAGAATTATTAACCAAAGACGTTTATATTGTGGATTACCTGCCCCGCACGGTGCCAAAAAACAGCGGCGGGCAGTATTTTGATGTGGAATACCATCTGCTGAACAGCCCGCGTCACACCGCGTTAAAAGACAAATTTTCCAGCGTAATTTTCAAGCTGATGTGCTATTACCGCGTCTGCATCCCGTGGGACGGCGGCTGGGTCGACCAGCCAAATCCGGAGCTGATCGACCACATCATTGCCGAAATTATGGACTGCCATTCCGGCACGCTGACCTGCCTGTTCCCGGATGAGCTGGCTCTGCTGGTGTTTGATTGGGACTGCCTGAACCTGAGCATCTACCACCCCAGCGCCGAAATGCAGCAACTGCTTGCACCGATTGCGGCTTCTGAAGGGCTGTTTTTCCGCGCGGCGGAAACGTAAAGCCGGTAAATACCTGTTATTCGTGTGCTAACCGCCGCACTTTTACCCCGTTAAGACCGTAGGGGCGCACCGTCCGATATAGGATATATCTTATAAAAATGTAATGATAAAGCAAGGAGATACACTATGAGCCGTCAAGTATGGAAAGGTTCCACCCTTTTGAACCCTGAACCGCCGGTGCTGGTAAGCTGCGGCCCTGCTGGGGCGCCCAACCTGATCACGGTTGCTGGTGCGGCACCATCTGCACCCAGCCCAGCATGGTTTCCATCAGTGTGCGGCCGGAACGGTACAGCCACCATTTGATCAAAGAAAGCGGCGAGTTTGTCATCAACCTGCCGACAGAAAGCCTGGTACGCGCGGTGGACTGGTGCGGCGTAAAAAGCGGCCGCGATGTGGATAAATTTTCCGCCATGCACCTGACCCCCTCCCCCGCCGCCAAAGTTGGCACCGTGCTGGTGGAAGAAAGCCCCGTCAATCTGGAGTGCAAAGTGACCCAGGTAATCCCCTTAGGCAGCCACGACCTGTTTTTGGCTGAAGTTGTTGCCGTGGATGTGGACGAGCGCCTGTTGGACGAAAGCGGCAAGCTCTGCCTGAACAAGGCAAATTTGATCGTATATTCCCACGGGGATTATCTGGCACTGGGCCGCAAATTGGGGTCGTTTGGGTATAGTGTTAGGAAAAAGCCGCGGAAAAAGTAAATCATTGGTTTTATGCAGCTTCACAGATGGTTTGCAAGCACAACACAAACCAACAAGGTTTCTCCGCGGCGGGATGAGGGTATCCCGCCCTACAGAACATGTAATCCGTTCATTGCACATTATATAACGCTCTGTAGGGAACGGTCTTGACCGTTCCGAAACCGTACAGAACACAGAATTCCAAAAATATTTTCAAAGCAAATATCCCCTGCAGACGCAGAATCTCTTCCGCATCCGCAGGGGATATTGTTTTAGGGCAATACCGCATAATTCTAAGTGCCGATACGGCGAGCGAGGTGCGGCAGATGCTAAGCCAAAAGCGCAGATAATACTGGATGTCTTATCGAGCATTTTGGCAACGCAGATGCCGTGCCGCAGCCGCCGGAACGGTGCTTAAGCCGCAAGGCGGGAATTGTGCGGTGTTGCCTTAGGTTATTTGTACAGCATTGCTGAACGCTTTGCGCTTAGCGCAGGACCAGTTTGCCGTTTTCGGCGTCCACGGTCAGGGTATCGCCGGGCACATGGTTGCCGCCGATGATCTCTTTTGCGATCATGGTTTCCACGTTGGCCTGGATATACCGCTTCAGCGGGCGGGCACCATAGATGGGGTCATAGCCGTCATCCACAATCACGCTCTTGGCTGCATCGGTCACAACCAGCTTCAGCTGCTTGTCAGCCAGGCGGCTGCGCAGGTCAGCCAACATCAGATCCACAATGCCGCCAATCTCATCCTTGGTCAGGCTCTTGTAGTAGACAATATCGTCCAGACGGTTCAGGAACTCTGGGCGGAACTGGCGCTTGAGCAGCAGGTCGATCTTGTCACGCGCTTCAGCGGACAGTTCGTTCTTGCCGTTGGCACGGTTCTTTTCCAGGTCTTCCAGAATGATGTCAGAGCCAAGGTTGGAAGTCAGGATGATGATGGTGTTCTTAAAGTCCACGGTACGGCCCTGGCTGTCGGTAATACGGCCATCGTCAAGGACTTGCAGCAGAATGTTGAACACATCCGGGTGGGCTTTTTCCACCTCATCAAACAGCACAACGCTGTAGGGATGGCGGCGCACAGCCTCGGTCAGCTGACCACCCTCCTCATAACCCACATATCCCGGAGGCGCACCGATCAGACGAGACACACTGAATTTCTCCATGTATTCCGTCATATCGATACGAACCATGTTCTTTTCATCGTCAAACAGGGCCTGGGCCAGCGCTTTGGCCAGCTCGGTCTTGCCACGCCCGTGGGGCCAAGGAACAAAAAGCTGCCAATGGGGCGGTTCGGGTTTGCAATGCCAGCGCGGGAGCGCAGGATAGCGTCCGAAACCTTCTGCACGGCTTCGTCCTGGCCGATCACGCGCTGATGCAGCACTTCGGGCAGGCGGAGCAGCTTTTCGCGCTCGCCCTCCACCAGCTTCTCCACAGGGATGCCGGTCCAGCGGGCCACAATGCGGCTGATCTCTTCGGCCGTCACGCGGTCACGCAGCAGGCTTTGCTCCTTCTTGTCGGCAGCAATCTTTTCTTCGGCTTCCAGCTGGCGCTGCAGGTCGGGCAGTTTGCCGTATTGCAGCTGACCAGCCTTGGCGTAATCGCCGTTGCGGGTCGCCTTTTCAATTTCGGCCTTGGTGGTTTCTACCTCGGCGCGCAGGCTCTGCACCTTATTGATGGCGTTCTTCTCGTTCTCCCACTGAGCTTTCTTGGAATTGAAGGAATCGCGCAGTTCGGCCATTTCTTTTTCGATGGCGGCAAGGCGCTGCTTGGACATTTCATCGGTTTCTTTCTGCAAAGAAGCCTGCTCGATCTGCAGCTGGGTGATCTTATGGTTCAGGTCATCCAGCTCTGCGGGCATGGAGTCCAGCTCGGTCTTGACCATTGCGCAGGCTTCATCCACCAGGTCGATGGCTTTATCCGGCAGGAAACGGTCGGTAATATAACGGTTAGACAGCGTTGCTGCCGCAATCAAAGCGCCATCCTGAATTTTAACGCCATGGTACACCTCATAGCGCTCTTTCAGGCCACGCAGGATGGAGATGGTATCCTCCACCGTGGGCTCCTGCACCATAACGGGCTGGAAACGGCGTTCCAGAGCGGGGTCTTTCTCGATATACTGGCGGTACTCGTCCAGGGTGGTGGCGCCAATGCAGTGCAGCTCACCGCGGGCCAGCATCGGCTTTAAGATGTTGCCGGCATCCATTGCGCCGTCGGTTTACCGGCGCCCACAATGGTGTGCAGCTCATCAATGAACAGGATGATCTTGCCTTCGCTCTTTTTAACTTCGTTCAGAACGCTCTTCAAACGTTCCTCAAACTCGCCGCGGTACTTAGCACCGGCGACCAGAGCGCCCATATCCAGGCTGAACACGGTGCGGTCTTTCAGGTTTTCGGGCACATCGCCGCGCACGATACGCTGGGCAAGGCCCTCAGCGATAGCCGTTTTACCAACGCCAGCTTCACCGATCAGCACAGGGTTGTTCTTGCGCTTACGGGACAGGATGCGGATAACATTGCGGATCTCGGAATCACGGCCAATGACGGGGTCCAGCTTGTTGGCACGGGCGGCTTCCACCAGATCCTGGCCATATTTTTTCAGGGCGTCATAGGTGGATTCGGGGTTATCAGTGGTCACGCGCTGGTTGCCGCGCACAGCGGACAACACCTGCATGAACTTTTCCGGTGTGATGCCAAACTGCTTGAACAGCTCGCCAGCCACGCGGCCGGGGCGCTGCAGCATGCCCATAAAGACATGCTCCACGCTGATATATTCATCCTTCATCTGCTGGGCCTGCTTTTCAGCGGCGGTCAGGGCCTGGTCCAGCTCATTGGAGATATAGACTTTATCGGGGTCACGGCCGGAACCCGTCACATGTGGCAGCTGGGAAACTTTTTCCGCTGCGGCAGTTTCAAAGGTACCGGGGTCAACGTTCATCTTGGTCAGCAGCTGGGGGATCAGGCCGTCCTGCTGCTGGGTCAGGGCCACCAGCATGTGCTCCTGTTCCAACGCCTGGTTGGAATATTCAATTGCCAAACGCTGGGCAGCCTGCAGGGCTTCCATCGTTTTTTGGGTAAATTGGTTGGTATTCATATCGCAAACCTCCTTTATCGGCAACGATAATGGTTTTCTATCTATTAGCAGCGAACCGGTTCAAGTGCTGCTTCGTGCCCGGCGGCTTGATATCCTTGCAGGTTCAAGGGCGTTATGCGGAAGCATTATCTTTATTAGCACTCTATCTGTTCGACTGCTAATATTGTAACACATAGCCAACCGTTGTCAATAGGGTAAATTGAAAAAGATTTATGAACTGTCAAAAAGTTTCCTGCTTTTTCGGGCGTTCCATCTTGCAAGATTTTGGATACAAGTATACAGTAGAATTAGAAAGTGAAGAAGCACAAAAAGCCAAAACGACAAAGGATCCGCCCATGAAACCTATTTTGATTGTGGATGACGAAGCGCCCATCCGTGCGCTGATCCGCCTGACGCTGGAGCGCGCGGGCTACACCTGTGACGAAGCTGCCACCGGTACCGAGGCCGCCGATAAAATTGAAGCAAACACCTATGATCTGGCCCTGCTGGACATTATGCTGCCCGGCCCCGATGGGTACGAGCTGCTGGACTACCTGCGCAGCGTGCAGACCCCGGTGATTTTTTTGACCGCCAAAACCGCGGTGGCGGACCGTGTGCGTGGGCTGCACCTGGGCGCGGATGATTACATTACCAAGCCGTTCGAGCCCACCGAGCTTGTGGCACGGGTGGAAGCGGTGCTGCGCCGCTGTGGTAAAGCCCAGGGTACTCTTGCTGCTTTTGATGTGGTGCTGGACCCGGCTGCCGCCGGGTAACGCGCAGCGGCACCCCGCTGCACCTGACCCCGCGGGAATTTGACCTGCTGGAAGTATTGCTGCGCAACCGCGGCATTGTGCTGTACCGCGAAGTGCTCTATGAGCGCGTGTGGGGGCTGGATGCCGAGTATGACAGCCGCACGCTGGATCTGCACATCCAGCGGCTGCGCAAAAAGCTGGGCTGGAAGAACGAGATCCGCACCGTATTCCGTGTGGGCTATGTGCTGGAGCGCGGGGAATGAGCGCCGCTTTGCCTATCCTTTTATATAAGGCAACACCGCACAATTCCCGCCTTGCGGCTTAAGCACCGCTCCGACGGCTGCGGCACGGCATCTGCGTTGCCAAAATGCTCGATAATGTCGGGTTGCGGTACCCGCATCGTGCTTCGGGGGCAAAA
>ENA-OQCD01000445-OQCD01000445.1-human-gut-metagenome-genome-assembly--contig:-NODE-445-length-11658-cov-1.634203_pt1 | contig 11658 bp, 24 predicted proteins | sample MGYA00242755_ERZ504571 | MGnify/ENA primary metagenome ERZ504571 (study PRJEB26092, sample SAMD00036274) | human gut metagenome | host: Homo sapiens | study: EMG produced TPA metagenomics assembly of...
CATGACGCCTTGACCGTTGTTAATAAAGGAAAAGAAGTTGTTATGGAAGTGGAACAGCATATGGGAAATCGTACTGTGCGCTGTATCCTGTTAGCAGCCAGTGAAGGACTTCACAAAGGAATGGAAGTCACAGCAACTGGTGGACCAATCAAAGTTCCAGTTGGAAAACAGACATTAGGACGTATGTTTAACGTACTTGGAGAAGCAATTGATAAAGGAGAACCTGTAGAATCAGAAGAAAAATGGGCGATCCATCGTGAACCACCTAAATTTGAAGACCAGAGCCCTGTTGTAGAAATGTTTGAGACAGGTATTAAAGTCATCGACCTTTTAGCTCCATATGCAAAAGGTGGTAAGATCGGTCTGTTTGGTGGTGCTGGAGTTGGTAAGACAGTCTTAATTCAGGAACTGATTCATAATATCGCAACAGAACATGGTGGATATTCCATCTTCACAGGTGTAGGAGAACGTTCAAGAGAAGGAAATGACCTCTGGAATGAAATGACAGAATCCGGAGTTATCAAAAAATACAGCCTTAAGTCTTTGGACAGATGAATGAGCCACCTGGATCTCGTATGAGAGTTGCCCAGACAGGACTTACAATGGCAGAATATTTCCGTGATCAGGAAAAACAGAACGTGTTATTATTCATCGATAACATTTTCCGTTATGTACAGGCAGGATCAGAGGTATCAGCGCTGTTAGGACGTATGCCATCAGCCGTAGGTTATCAGCCAACACTGGCAAATGAAGTTGGTGCTCTACAGGAACGTATCACATCTACAAAGAACGGGTCTATCACATCTGTACAGGCAGTTTATGTGCCAGCCGATGATTTAACTGACCCAGCGCCAGCAACAACATTTGCTCATCTGGATGCAACAACTGTATTATCAAGAGCGATTTCTGAACAGGGTATCTATCCAGCCGTAGACCCACTGGAATCAAGCTCTCGTATCTTAGAGCCAGACATCGTTGGAGAAGAACACTATGAAGTAGCAAGACGTGTAGAAGAAGCACTTCAGAGATACAAAGAATTACAGGATATCATCGCGATCCTTGGTATGGAAGAATTAGATGAAGAAGATAAGATCACAGTATACCGTGCAAGAAAGATTCAGAAATTCTTATCTCAGCCATTTAACGTAGCGGAAACATTTTACAGGAATCCCTGGTAAATACGTTCCTGTCAAAGAAACGATCCGAGGATTCAAAGCGAATCTTAGATGGAGAAATGGATGAATATCCAGAACAGGCCTTCTTGATGGTCGGAACAATTGATGATGTAAAGGAAAAGGCAAAAGAGGTGATGTAAATGGCAGAAACCTTTTATTTTGAGATCATTGCCAGTGACAAAAAAGTTCTACAGCGGAGCTTGTGAACACGTCATTTTCCCAGCAGTGGACGGACTTTACGGTGTATTAGCAAACCATGAAGATACAGTAACAGCCGTTGTTGCAGGAGAGCTTCGTTTTAAAAGTTGATGGGGAATGGAAAGTTTGTGTTGTTGGTGAAGGATTCGCAGATGTCACCAGAGATTTCGTAGTCATCGTGGTAGATACGGTGGAACGCCCAGAAGACATCGACATCATCCGTGCAAGAGAGGCCAAAACAAGAGCAGAAGAACGACTCAAACAGAAACAAAGCCGTTTGCAGTACTATCATACACAGGCAGCATTGTCACGTGCTATGGCACGACTGAAAGTTACATCAAAATATGTGAAAAAATAGAGTCTGAGAAGACAAATATAGCTAAATGAGAAAAAAGATCAACTATCCAGTAAGTGGAAAGTTGGTCTTTTTTTTGTACAATCTGCATAAAAAATATCAAGAATACTGCTTGACTCTGCACTGAAAGGATAGACTACACTACAAATATACGAGGTAGAAAATAAAATGTGCAATATGCAGAAAGGATGAAACTATGAATTTTGAATTAACTCCACAGCAGAAGGCAGTTCAGCAGAGTGCAAGACAGTTTGCTCAGACTGTATTACAGGAAACAGTTCTTGAAGATGATGCAGCAGGACGTTTCCCAGAAGAAGCATATAAGAAAATGGGAGAAATGGGATTTGTCGGGCTTCCATTTCCAAAAGAATATGGTGGTCAGGGAGGAGATTATTTATCCTATGTATTAGCATTAGAAGAAATCTCTAAGATCAATTCATCTGTAGGAATTGCTTATTCTGTATGTACTTCATTTATACTCTGGTGCTCTGATCAATGATGGAAATGAAGAACAGAAGAAAAAAATATCTGCCAGAAGTTCTGTCTGGAAAGAAAAATGGGATCATTTTGTTTAACAGAACCAGATGCAGGTTCTGATGCAGCAGGATGTAAAACAACAGCGATCTGGAATGGAAAAGAATATATCCTGAATGGATTAAAATGCTTCATTACAAATGGACCATTAGCAGATTACTATATGGTAGTTGCTCTTACGAATCCAGAATTAAAGACAAAAGGATTAACAGCATTCATCGTAGAACGTGAATGGGAGGGTGTATCCATTGGTAAGATCGAAGATAAGTGCGGAATCAGATGTGCACAGGTATCTGAGGTCATCTTTGATAATGTAAGAGTTCCAAAAGAGAACATGCTCGGAGAAGAAGGAAAAGGATTTGCTGTTGCAATGAAAGACCTGGATGGAGGACGTATTGGCGTTGCAGCCAGGGACTTGGAATTGCCAAAGGAGCTTACGACATCGCATTTAATTATTTAAAAGAGAGAGAACAGTTCGGAAAACCATTATACAAGAATCAGTATTTAGCATTTAAGATGGCTGAGTTAGAGACAGAGATCGAGATGGCTCAGTATATGTTATACAAAGCAGCAACAGATAAGCAGGAAGGCAGAAGCTACAGTGTACCAGCGGCTAAAGCGAAGATGGTTTGTACAGATGCAGCAATGCATGTAGCCACAGAAGCTGTACAGATGCTGGGTGGAAATGGATATATGAAAGAATATCATGTAGAAAGAATGCTGCGTGATGCTAAGATCACACAGATCTACGAAGGAACAAAATGAAATTCAGAAACTTGTCATCAGCGGAAATATGTTTCGTAAATAAAGAACAAAATAGGAGGTGTCGAAATGAAAAAAAGCATTGGAAGGAATTAAGGTAGTTGATCTTACTTCAGCTTTAAGTGGACCGTTTTGCACGATGATGTTAGCTGATTATGGAGCGGATGTATTAAAAAATCGAGCCTCTACACGGAGATCAGTGCAGAACATGGGGTCCAATTGATGAAAAGAGCGGAGAGAGCGGATTTTACTGTTATGTAACAGAAATAAAAGGGTGCAACATTAAACCTGAAATCTGAAAAGGAAAGCAGATGTTTTATGATCTGGTAAAGGATGCAGATATTCTTGTTGAGAATTATCGTGGCGGGGTTACAAAGAAGCTGGGGATTGATTATGAGACGGTAAAGAAGATCAATCCATCCATTATCTATGCATCCTGTTCCGGATTTGGACAGTATGGACCATTAACACACAGAGCCTGCTATGATATCGTGGCGCAGGCAATGGGGCGGAATGGGTGAATCTGACTGGTTTTTAAAGATACAGATCCAGTCAAAAGTTGGTCCATCTGTCGCAGACCATGTATCAGGGATTTATTTAACAGTTGGTGTATTGGCAGCCCTTCATCATCGTGATATGACCGGAGAAGGGCAGCAGGTTGATGTATCTATGTTTGATACAATATTCAGTCTTCTTGAAAATGCCTTAGTGAATTATACAATGGCAGGGGAGATATCGCAGAGAAATGGAAACATAGACCCATCCATTGCTCCATTTGATATTTTCCCTTGTAAAGACGGATTTACAGCACTCGGGGTAGGAAATGACAGATTATTTGATACATTTTGTCATACGATCGGACATGAAGAGCTGCTTGGTGATCCAAGATACGAAACCAATGATCTAAGGTGTAAGAATTACCTGCCGGAACTGCAGGAACTGATCCGTGGATGGTGTATGGAACATACAAAGAAAGAGATTGAATATATCATGGATGAAGCAGGAATTCCATGTGGACCGGTATTAGATGTAAAAAGAAGCGATCGAACATCCACATACACAGGCAAGAGAGATGATGGTTCACTGCGAACATCCTACGGCAGGAGATCTTTTATTTCCAGGGATGTGTTACGAAGATGTCAGAAACTCCAGGAGTTGTAGAAACGCCTTCCCCACTTCTAGGAGAGCATAACAGAGAGATCTTTGGATTAACCGAAGAAGAAGAAGCACAGTTAAAAAGAAGAAGGCGTAATTTAATTACTTTTATTTCATAAGGAGGAGCAACATGAGAAAAGTATCTTATTTAAGTTACAATATGACGACAGCGGATGCAAATAATCCAGATGGAATCGTACCAGTTGGACGTCAGTTTGACTTTATCGGAGATGTTGAAACAGAAGAAATGATCTTGGTAGATGGAGATGAATCTCTCTGTCTGGGATATGAAGATGTAAAGATCTATCAGGATGTGTATGTAGGAGATATGATGGAGTACAAAGCTACTTTAACACATATCGGAAATACATCAAGAGACTGCAGGATCGAAGTATTTAAGCTGGCTACACCAGCATACAGAGCTGGGAAAGAAGACTACAAACCAGGAGATATGGTATGGTTTGATGAGCCTGTATTATGTACAGAAGGTAATGTAAGACTGGTTGTTAAGAAACACTTACAACGTGGAGAACAACCAGATGGAGCAGTTATTGATCCATGGCGTCATCTGGATGATTTTCCAGAAGATGAATAAAGTACATAAGACAGATTGAAAGGAGAAAGAATGATGAAAGATACAATCACTTTTCGTTATAGAATGTCAGACCGTGACGTATTTTACGGTGGTGGAGTTGTAAATGGTGCCAGAAGTATCACACTGATGGAAGATGCAGCAAAACGTTGATGGCAAAAACATTTGGAAATACAGGAAGATGTGTAGAAGTTAAAAAAAGTTCGTCTTTACACACCATGTTTTGCCGGAGATTATATGGAATATATCGCTGGAATCAGAAAACAGGAAGGAAATAAAGTACTGATCGAAGTCCGTTCTTTTAAGATAATTGAAGTACCAGCAGATCCTCCATATCCAAGTTCTATTGATGTTCTGGAAGATCCACCATTATCAACAGTTGTACAGTTCTGGTATGAATATTAGATCTTATAAAGCTCATTCATAGTATTAATAAATAATAAACCTGGCAAAAAGGCTGTAAATTCTTTGAACCGCTCCCCGTCAAGTAGACAATTGAAAAAATATAAATTTTTCCTGCCAGTAGAAATTTTATCTGCTGGCAGTTTTTTATGCAGCTTGCAAGTTAAATTTCGTGTTTTTCCATTTGGCGTTAAAAATTCCGAGATTCCTTTGCAAGCGTTTTATTGTTGTAGTAATCTATATAATCTTCGATCATTTTTTCGAGAGTATCTCTATCGGTGAATCGTTTTCCATAGTATCGCTCTCTCTTCAGAATTCCCCAAAAGCCTTCCATTGGTCCATTGTCGATACATTTAGCAACTCGCGACATGCTTTGCGTTATTCCAGCATTTACAAGTTTTTATATGAAATGTCCTGTTCGTATATTGGAATCCCCTGTCACTGTGAAACAGTGGCTGCGCACCAGGATTTCTAAGTAAAGCATTATCTACCGTATCAAACACCAAAGCATTGTTGTTCTTATCACGAATAACATACGAAACAATCCGTCTATCATATAGATCCAGTATTGCACTTAGATAAACTTTATGCTTTTCCATCCCAATATAATAATGGAATTCTGTCACATCAGTGAGCCATTTTTCATTTGGTGCTTTGGCAGTGAACTCCCGATTAAGTATGTTTTCAGCTATATACTGAGGGTTTGCAGCCTGTCTTGTGCATCCGTTGTTAGAATACTTGATAGTTGATTTTATATTAAGTTTACGGCAAATGCGTAGCACACGTTTATCGTTTACATCAATACCATGATATCGTTCCAGATCATCTCTGATCCTTCGATAGCCTTTATCCGGTGAGTCTGTATGAATCTTTTCTATCTCGTCGGCAATAAACTTATTCTTTTGTTCACTTTTAGGAATTTCTCTGTGTAGCCATTTATAATAAGCTGCTCTAGAAACATTACCAAGTTTACAAAGTGCAGCGATTGGATAATTATGTTCTTTGTGTTCTTCTTTGATTGCCTGATATATATGTTCATGACGGACCAGGCTTAACCCCGCCTCCTCTCTATTTCGTCGAGTTTTTTTAAAAAAGATGCCTCCATTTCAGCACGTTCTTTCTCTGCTTTTAAAATTTTAACTTCAGCACGCAGCTTTTCTAATTCACTCATCTCATCGGGACATTTTCGTTTGCCACGGTTATCTCTTAAAGCTTCCACTCCACCAGCTTCATATTTGACTATATAATTGCGAGCCTGTTGATAGGATACCTGATATTGTTCTGCTGTTTGGGCATAATTACGATCATGTGCGATACAATACTGTACTATTTCAACCCGTTCTTCAAAAGTGGTTTTTCTTCCTTTGGTCATGATAATGCTTCCTCCTGTTCCAGAAGATTTTAATTCTTCATGACCATTATACTTCTTTATCCAAGATTGTAACTTACCTTTTGAACGGATTCCATATTTTTTTGCAGATATCATCTTGAGAACCATAGCCTGCTAAATAATCTAAGACTGCTTGCTGTTTCAATTCTTTGGAATATTTTTTTATTCCCTTTCAATGTAAATGCATTTGCTCCCATAGATTCATAGTTTCGAATCCATTGTTGGACAGATGCGAGACTTACATCAAACATATGGGCAATTCGTTGTTGGCTTTCTTTTCCATCCAGATATAGATTTACAGCATATATCTTATTCTCAACAGATACTTTTCTTTTAGACATAAAATATGCTCCCTCCTAAGTGACAAGTTTTTTATTATTTCACTTGTCTACCTAGAAGGGGAGCATATCAACTAAAGTGACAGCCCCCATAAAAAAGACTTATATGAACACAAGAAAAACCTTATCCAATATTTAATCTGTCAAATTTCACTGTCAATCAATGCAATTTCCTCATTATTCAAACTGCCATTCAAATGCACTGCAATTTTCATCTGCCTGTGCAGGTGTATTAACTCCAGTTAATGCTGTACCAACAAAACTCTTTTGGGTACTCCAGTTGATGGATACCTGTGCCACCGGTACATTGTGTGCTTCTGCAATTTTATCTAATGTCTTTAATAATTCCATAACATTAGAGAATACCGGTTCTTTAAAGAATGGATAGAATACCTGACGCATGTCCTTTGGATCTGGTTTTGGAAGTTCGCGAATAGCTCCTGTTAAAATTCCACCACCTAGAGAACCATAAGTCATTGTCCCAATTCCTTGAGTTTCAGCCCATTCCATTAGTTCTCTTTCTGACTGGTTCACGATAGAAAACGGAGGCTGGATTACATCAATTTTAGCATATTTTTGCGCTTCCTGAATTAATTCTTTGGAAGAATTAGACATTCCAATGTAACGGATTTTCCCCTTTTTTTTCAACATATTACAGACTGCCATTGTTTCTTCAATCGGTGTATTTTCATCTGGCCAATGCATAATATAAAAGTCTATATAATCTGTTTGTAATTCTTGCAAGAGATTCATCAATTTTCACGCTCTACGGAGTTATATTTGTTATCTCTTACAGATTTTCCTGTGTAATGACTGATGTAAGAACCAAACTTTGTTGCAAGATACACTTTTTTCACGATATCCATCTTTTAATGCTTGTCCAACGACTTGTTTCAGAATGACCGTCTCCATAGATTGGGGCTGTATCTACCATATTAACTCCATTATCTATCATCTGGCGAATGGCAGCAATCGATTCTTCTGTATCTACATCTCCCCCATGTCACTCCTGCAGAGTTTGCTCCTGCAATCCCCCCATGTACCAACTGTTAATGCAGAAATATCAGCATCTGCATTTTTAAAAATGTTTATATCTCATAATTTTTCTCCTTTTTAACGAATTTTTTCTGCTTCCTTATATTGTGCCATAATCAATTGTTTTACTCCCATTCATTTTCTGTCAGACCACAATTAAACTTTCTATAGCTTTTTCAATCCCATGTTCTTTTACATAGTTTGTAATTTCTATACTGGCAATATCGCTTTCATCACGGTATAAAAAATCCATAGGCAATCCCTTTTGCCAAATAAAATGGCAGAATATGATGTTTCATACATAACAATGCTGGTCCTACAAATCGATTATCTCTGGAAAGTTTTGTCTTAGGATCTGCTGCTACTCTCGTAAAAGCATCTTTCAGATTTCGGTTTTTAGGAGCTTCTACAATAAAATCAATCCACTCCTGATGGTCAGTTTCATCAAATTGATATTCCGCCTGAATAGCTGCATCCGCTTCAAAAAAATGCTCCAAGTACACAATCCTCAATCCATCCATCATCATAAGTATCACGAATGTAAGTATAGCCTTTTGCTTTTCCCAAAAAAGCCAACATGCAATGCTTCATATTTCCAGTATAGACTTTTCGATAAATCTGAGCTTTCCCTTTTTGAACCCCTCCAGTTTGTTTCACCTGTGGCAGCTCACCTTTAAAAGGTTCTTCATCAATTCCAATATGTCCATCTAATTTAGTTGTAACTGCAAATGCATCTTCTGCAATTAATTCTTCAGAAGACGGCATTGCCGCCATTCCTACCATAACCTGACAGATTCCTATTTTTTCTTTAAGATAACGGCTAGCAGCCGGGTTATTTTGCAATAATTTTGCTAACTCTGTCTCAAAGTAATCCGGAGCCCCCAATGCATTAACACAAAGCAGTATGTTCAATGGAGCTGCCTCTTGTTCTGTACGATATTCAATAGCTTCCTTTAAATTTTGACAAATACTTTGAAAAGCACCTTCGTATACGCAACAGGCAATCAAATCTACTTTTTTCATATGTTCAATCAAATCTACTGTATCTGAACAATCTAAAACATCAAAATCGTCGACAAGAACTCTTCGTTTATTGTTCGCACCTACCCGTTCAATCAAATAAGTGCCTTGTTCTTTCAACTGTTTCATCCGTTCTTCCATAATATCGTAAATATACAATGGTAACCAGATTCAAAAATAATCCACCGATGACACCTCGTCCAATATTTCCAGCACCAATCACAAGTAATTCTTTTTTCATCTTTAGCCTCCTGCCCTTAAGCAATCGCTCCAATTGCGAATAACAGTACACCGACAGCCATAGTTCCAATCAAAAGCGGTACGACTTTTACACCTTTTTTCAATAACCAATATTCAATACCAACCAATGCAATTTTTTAACATTCCCGGCATGACTGTATCTAATGTTGTTTGCAATACAATGCCGCCATTTTTTACATTCCCAATAGTAATTGGTGTACTAATGTTTACAGTATAAAATATCATAGCACCGATTGCCATTAATCCAACTACTGTACAAGCATAAGATACTTTATCCATAATACCTGATTTCTGGGATTTTACCATAAATTCCATTCCCATGCTGTAACCATATTTCAGGCTGTACCATCTTGCCAAATAGTTTGGAATATTATAAATTAATAAGAATAAAAATTGGTGCAAATACATTTCCAGCTGCTGCCATAGTAATTACAAGTGAGGTTGCCAGAATTCTTAATGTTGCAGGAAATAGAGTATCTCCAATTGCTGATAGCGGTCCCATTAATGCCGTTTTTACTGTATTGATAGTTGTATCATCAAACTCTGGATTTTTTGCATTTTCCTCTTCCATCGCAGTAGAAATACCTAGGGCAAATCCTGCAATATTCGGAGTAATATTAAAGTATTCCATATGGCGCTTCTTGGCCTTGATACGTTCTTCTTTATTATCTTTATAAATCTTATCAAGAACTGGAAGTAAGGAGAATGTATATCCATTATGCATCTGTCCCGGATAGTCATTCATACAATTTAGTGCTAAATATCTTCGATATATTGTTTTAAATCTTTTCTTTTCAATCTTAGAACTCATTTTCGTCACCTCCTGCATTTTTCTTCAGCTGCTAGCTGATTATTCTGTGATGTTACCATAACTAATACAAACATAATTCCTAATAGAGTTACTGCAATCGTCGGCATACTTAAATATGCTGCTAAAATAAATCGATAAAGAAATATGGTGACATCTTTTTTGTAATTACCATCTGGAGTAAGAGTGCAAACCCTACTGCCGGCAAAAGATTTGCAGAAGCTGCCAAACCATTAATAATTACTTTTGGAATTGCATTTACTGCAGCTTCCACTGCTGCACTTCCTGCAAAAATGCAAACAAAAAGCATAAGCAAAATACACTACAAAACAGGTGAAAACAGAACCCATTATATATATTCTAGAAGCACCTTTAGAATCATCTTTTTCAAGATATTTCATCATAATCTGTCCAAAAGCTGCATTCATCAATTTACATCCAATGAAAATGAATCCACCTAACAATGCAATTGGCAATGCCATTGCAGTTGCTACTGCCTTTCCACCTCCAGTTAAAATTGCAAAGCAGTACATATGGCTCCCGCAGAAGTATAATCCGGGCTGACTGCTGCTCCAATTGGAAATGAACCGATAAACATTAATTCCAAACACTTCCCATAATCACACCTTGCACCGGATCTCCCAAAACAGTCCTGTTAATGTTGAGACTACAATCGGACGTCCAACTTGAGGGAATCCGTAAATCCATTCACTTTTACATAAACCTAATACAAGCCCCACTAATATTGCTTTTATTAACATCTTTTTTCCTCCTAACTTTCTAATAGTTTTTCATCTACATGTGTAATAGCTTCTGTCGGAACTTGCTGAATGTCAATTTCTATGTTTTTTGCAAGCAGTTTTTTCAGCGTCTTTACATCTTCTGATGTTACATTAATTGCTTTGCTTAATGCTTTTGTATTTTCATTTGCAGGCAATACACCAAGATTCACATAATTTAATTCTGGTATTTCCTTTGCCAACCTCTCCACATCCTGAATATTATTTACAACAATAAACATTTTATATTTATCTGTCACTCCTGATTTGATTGATTTTACAGAATCTTCAATCGATTTAATTACTAATTTCATTCCCTGTGGCTTGGAAAGTCTTAACATTGACTGGCGCATTTCATCTTTTGCAACCTCATCATTGGCAACTAAAATACAATCTGCTCCAATATGACGTGACCATGAAATAGCTACCTGTCCATGTACCAACCGATAATCTACTCGCAATAATTTAATCATCCACAATTCCTCCTTTTTAATCAAATACTACACTTACGCGATATGCTCCAGGTACAATTGCTGCCTCAAATGCCTGTTCCACATCATCTAATTTATATTTTGCTTCTACTAATTTTGATAAATCGATTTTCTTTTCTCTCATCAGCTCTGCAGCTCTTTCAAAATCACATTTGTCTGCAGAAAAAGTTCCAATTAATTCCATTTTACGATAATGAATTAAGTTAGAATCAACATGCAAGCTCCGGTGCAGGATACCCCGCTGCAAACATTCAAAATTCTTCCATACAGACCGTTTTAATCATTTCCAATGCCTGATTCATTGGCTGCTGTCACTCCTACTGCCAAATAACTGCATCTACAACCTCTCCATCCGTCCATCTT
>ENA-OQCD01000446-OQCD01000446.1-human-gut-metagenome-genome-assembly--contig:-NODE-446-length-11652-cov-1.739436_pt1 | contig 11652 bp, 15 predicted proteins | sample MGYA00242755_ERZ504571 | MGnify/ENA primary metagenome ERZ504571 (study PRJEB26092, sample SAMD00036274) | human gut metagenome | host: Homo sapiens | study: EMG produced TPA metagenomics assembly of...
AGAAAAATAAAAGAAACATTTTTTGTGATGTTTGATACTGATTTATAGGCTTCTTAATATATAAGGAAGGGACAACTAAGGACGAATGGGCATTTTCTTTGGCAGGATGAGAGGCTTGTTTCCGGTTTTAAATCCATAACTACTATTAATAGGTATTGACTGCTATTGGAAATAGTTCTATCTTTGCCCCCGTTACGATGAAGAAGCATTTGATTCATATTCTAAAGCTTTTCCTTCCACTGATATTTATTGCCTATTTGGGAGGTATTACCCTTTTTACTCACTCGCATGTGGTAAATGGGGTGATTATCGTACACTCGCATCCGTTTAAAGGGGAGCATCAACATACAGAAGTGGAATTGGAAACTATCTTTTTCCTTTCTTCTTTTGCTGCTTCCGGTAGTTTGTTCACTCCGTCTTCCACAACGGTCTTTTGGGTATTGCTGTGTTTGCTGGCTGTGCCGGCTGTAGAACGCATCAAACTGATACGAACCGATTGTGGCATTTTATGTTGCGCGCGCTCCCGCTGTTTGTTAAATAGTATATTTTTATGTTGGTGGAGTGATTTTCCGTTACATTATCTGTTCGCGGATTCATTCTTCTGACCGCTATCCTTTTTATTTATTAATAAACAGAATAACAACACATGAAGAAATATATATTTTTCTTGATGGGAGCAGTGTGTTTTCTACTCTCATCATCGGTTGTGCACGCCAATGAATTGAATAAGTCCGATGCCAATATCATAGGTCATGTATTGGATAAGAATACGGAAGAGCATCTTTCTTTTATCAGCGTATCGCTGAAAGGAACTACCATAGGAACTATGACTGACGCCAGTGGACACTATTTCCTTAAAAATCTGCCTGAAGGAGAATTTACCATGGAGGTAAGTGCTGCCGGTTACAAGACGGTCAGCCGGAAAGTAACTTTAAGAAAAGGGAAAACTTTGGAGGAGAACTTCGAGATAGAAGAGGATTTGATAGCATTGGACGGAGTGGTGGTGTCTGCCAATCGTAGTGAGACCACCCGCCGCATGGCACCTACGTTGGTTAATGTGATGGATGTGAAAGTGTTTGAGAACACTAATTCCTCCACCTTGTCGCAAGGACTGAATTTTCAGCCCGGAGTGCGGGTCGAGAATAATTGTCAGAACTGTGGTTTCCAGCAAGTACGTATCAATGGGTTGGATGGCCCTTATACGCAGATATTGATTGACTCGCGTCCTATATTCAGTGCTTTGGCCGGTGTATATGGATTGGAACAGATACCTGCCAATATGATTGAGCGTGTAGAGGTGATGCGCGGAGGAGGTTCGGCTTTGTTCGGTTCTTCAGCCATTGCGGGAACCATTAATATAATCACCAAGGAGCCTGTACGGAACTCAGGGCAGTTGACACATACTCTGACAGGCATAGGCGGTACTTCTTCTTGGGATAATAATACGACACTGAATGCTTCGTTAGTGACTGATAATCATAAGGCAGGATTGTATATTTTTGGACAGAACAGAGAAAGAAGCGGTTATGACAATGATGGCGATGGCTACACCGAATTGCCAAAACTGAAAAATCAGACAGTCGGTTTTCGTTCTTTTATCAAAACAAGTACATATTCAAAACTGACTTTTGAATATCATCATCTCAGTGAGTTCCGTCGTGGCGGGAATAAACTGAACCGACCTCCCCATGAAGCGGATATAGCCGAACAATTGCAGCATACTATCAATAGCGGGGGAGCGAAATTGATTATTTCTCTCCTGATGAGAAACAGCGGCTGAGTGTATATGCCTCTGCACAGCATACAGGACGTGACAGTTATTATGGTGGAGGACAAGATGTGAATGCGTATGGCGCGACCACGGATTTTACCTGGGTCACAGGATCGCAGTATATCTATAGTTTTGATAAATGCTTTTTATGCCTGCCGATTTTACCGGAGGTTGGAATATAACCAGGATAACTTGACGGATGATATGTGGGGATATAACCGTTATACCAGACAAGAAGTCCGTATAGCCAGTGCATTTTTCCAAAATGAATGGAAGAATAAGCAATGGAGTTTTTTACTTGGAGGACGGTTTGGACAAACATAATATGGTGGATCATGTGATCTTTAGTCCGCGTGCTAATCTTCGTTACAATCCGACCGAGAATATGAACCTGCGTGCCAGTTATTCTTTCGGATTCCGTGCGCCTCAGGCTTTTGATGAAGATTTACATATAGAAAATGTAGGTGGGACAGTGTCTATGATTGAACTGGCAAAAGACTTGACAGAAGAAAAATCACAAAGTCTGAGTATATCGGGAGATTTGTATCATCGTTGGGGAGATTTTCAGGGAAACTTGCTTATAGAAGGTTTTTATACTTCGCTTTCAGACGTATTTGCCTTACGTCAGAAGGAGAGCGTGACGGTATTATTATCAATGAACGGTATAACGAGAAAGGAGCTAAGGTATATGGTTTGACTTTGGAAGGAAAGATTGCTTATCGTTCCTTACTTCAATTGCAGGCCGGCGTTACCATGCAGAAAGCTGAATACAAGCAGGCACGTGCATGGAGTGATGATGAAACGGTGCCGATGGAGAAAAAAAATGTTCCGTACTCCGGATACTTATGGATATTTCACTTTGTCATACAACCCTTTCGTACCGATGACTATTGCATTATCCGGTACTTATACCGGTAGTATGATGGTAGAACATAAAGCAGGTTTTATTGATAAGGACATTGCTGTGAATACACCTGATTTCTTTGAATTGAATCTGAAAGCCGGTTATGATTTCAATTTGTATAAAAGGCATAATTATGCAGGTCAATGCTGGAGTACATAATATCTTTAATGCGTATCAAAGTGACTTTGACCGGGGGGGCAAAACGTGACTCCGGTTATATTTATGGACCGGGTATGCCGCGTTCTTACTTTGCCGGAGTGAAATTGAGTTTTAATTTTGTATATATTATTGCCGGAGAGGAGCGCTGTCCGCCCTCTCCCGGCAATTTGCGTCATAGAATAAATAACCTGTTATAGGACTTTCGAACAGGTTATTTTTAGATAATAATTCTTTTTGATACTCTTTTATTTAGAATAATTATCTAAAATAAAATGCTTTATTGGATGTAAAATCTGCTATTCCTATCTTTGTGAAGAAATAAATCTGAAATGTGATTAATATAAAGATAAATCTTCTATATAGCTGTCTGTTATATGGATTTATACGGAATTAATAAGTAAAAAGGTCAAAAAAGATGGGTATTGCTGAGTTGATAAATAAGGAAAAGAAAACAGCATTTTCTTTCGAGGTTCTTCCACCGTTGAAAGGTACTGGAATTGAAAAACTATATGCTACAATAGATACATTACGGGAGTTTGATCCTCTTTATGTCAATATTACCACTCATCGCAGCGAATATGTGTATCGCGAGTTGGGGGGGTGGCTTATATGAACGTAATCGTTATCGGCGGCGTCCGGGTACGGTAGCGGTGGCTGCGGCTATACATAATAAATATGATATTACTGTTGTACCGCATATTTTTGTGCAGTGGTTTCTCGCGTGAAGATACGGAATATATATTGCTTGATTTGCAATTCTTAGGTATTTACTAATCTGTTGGTACTCCGGGGTGACAAGGCAAAAGATGAATCTTCTTTTGTTCCCGAGAAAAACGGTTATGCCCATGCTTTGGAGTTGGAAGAGCAGATCAATGCTTTTAATGAAGGCAAATTTATTGATGGAACGCCGATTCAGCTCCTTTAACTCCTTTTCGTTATGGGGTGGCAGGCTATCCGGAGAAGCATGAGGAATCTCCCAACATGGAACAAGATTTATATTGGTTAAAAAAGAAAGTGGAAGCCGGAGCCGATTATGTAGTGACACAAATGTTTTATGATAACCGAAAATACGTTGACTTCGTGGAGCGTGCAAGAAAAGAGGGGATTAATGTTCCTATCGTACCGGGCATCAAACCTTTTTCCAAGCTATCACAACTCAGTGTTATTCCCAAACGTTCAATGTGGATTTACCACAGGAATTGGTTGTGGAAGCAATGAAATGCAAGGATGATAAAGAAGCGCGTGCATTAGGCATAGAGTGGTGTATCAATCAATGCCGGGAGCTGATAGCATATGGGGTTCCGGGGATACATTTTTATACAGTGGGTGCGGTGGATAATGTGAAAGAGGTGGCGACAGCTGTTTATTGATAGTCTTTAATGGAAATGTTTCTGTCAGGTCATTTATTGCTCCGTATCTTAACGGTTTAAGATGCGGAGATAAATATTTTGTAAATGGGTTATAAGTCATCTTCCAAAGCTGTGCTTTTGGCATAAGCCGTACTCTTTTGCTTCAAAAAAAATCAGTCTTTACCATATTGGCATTGGAATATTGAGATACCCAGTGCATGCTTTTCCGGCTCTTTTATGGTTTTTCTTCGTACAGAGGGCCAAAACCTAAACTACTCCAACGGAGATTGCCTAAATATTGAATATAATCTTCTATCATTTTCCGGTTGAGTCCCTGTATATTGTCTCCTATCACATATTGTCCCCATTCTATTTCCTGCTTGACCCCCTCACGCATCATGTATTCATATATTTTTACTTTATCGGGGGTGAATAAATCCGGTTCCTCTTTCTTTAATTCCAGAATAATGTTGCGGAATAACCACAGATGCGTGTTTTCATCTCGATTGATATATCGGATTTCTTGTGCGGAACCTGACATTTTTCCATTACGGCTCAAGTTATAGAAAAACATGAATCCGCTATAGAAATAGATTCCTTCCAATATATAGTTGGCGATAAGGGTTTTCATCAATGTGAATCCATCCTGACTTTCCTGAAATTCGTTATAGCAATTGCCTATAAAGGTATTTCTTTTCAGCAGGTGTCCGTCTGTCTTCCATTGGTAAAGGATCTCGTTACGCTTTTCGGGGCTACAGATAGAATCCAGCATGTAACTGTAGCTTTGGCTGTGTACACATTCCTGAAAGGCTTGGATATGGAGGCATAGATTAACTTCATTGGCTGTGATGTATTCGCTGATGGTGGGCAGATTATTGCTTTGTAAAGAATCAAGGAACACTAAAAAACTCAGGATTTTATCATAGGCGGTGCGCTCTGCCTGGTCCAGGTGAGGATAATCCTTGGTGTCTTGGGTGAGATTGATTTTCTTCGGGAATCCAAAAAATTATTCATGGCCTGACGATACCAGTCACTAACCCATTTGTAGCGCATATTATTGAAATCATTCAAATTGGTGGTGTTTCCTCCAATCATTCTTCTGTGCCGGAGGTCGGTATCTCCCTCAGGATTGAAAAGGGCATTCTTTTTTAATTTTATTGTATTCATGATTTATTGTTGTTTTATATTCTGTCTTCTTGTTTTACTGCTAACTCAAGGCTGTATATTAAAAATAAATTTGTTATTCATTCCTTGTAGGGGCGGCAATATTTGCGTCCCCTACAAGGCAATGTTTTAGCATGATCAATTCAGTACTGGAGTGTTTACGAAAAGATCAGGAGGCAACAGCTTTCACATTCTTCTACTTCCAACGATTTGCTACGGACATAATATACTGTTTTTACGCCACATTCCCATGCCAGCAAATACAGGTTTAATACTTGTCTCAGGGTAAATTCATTGGTAATGTATAGATTCAGACTTTGCGCCTGGTCTATATGTAACTGCCGGATCCCTGCGGCACGGATACTCCATGTCTGATCTGTCAGATAAGCACTTTTATATATCCAATAGGTCTTATCGGACAATGCCGGTGCAACACGTGGCAGCATGGTCCTTTCTTTTTCTTCCAAGAAGAAACGTTTCATTACCCGGATCTGTTCCGGCAGTGGTTCCGGCAATGATACTGGTGCTGCTGGTGGGGGCAATGGAAGAAGATAGGCGTTTCTCATTCCTTGTGTGGAAACCTTTACAGCCAATGCTTTCCATTCTGGCGAATTGTAACCCCGTTTTATAAAATAAGCTCCGGTCTGCCAGTCGCTGCCTTCAAAATAATGATAGGCCCCTTTTTCTTTTGCCAGTTCGCTACTTGCTGCTATGGCAGCATAGTTGATACGTTCGAAAACTTTATCCATAAAACTGAGATGTTCCTCGCTTTCCCAACGAATGCCGCGAACAGCAAGAGCATGATGATAGCCGCTGACTCCCAAGCCGATACTGCGGTAGCGATGATTGGTAATCTGAGCGAAAGGAATCGGATAAAAGTTCAGTTCAATCACATTATCCAATGCCCGTACTACAGTTGCCACCTTTTCTTTCATTTGTTTTTCATCCTCCAAGGGCAAATGTCCTAATGAAAGGCTGGCAAGATTACATACCACAAAGTCTCCGGGCCGGATTGTTTTGACTACCACTGTATCACCATCTTCCGTACATATCTCTGTAGAAACTGTTTCAATGGAGGACATGTTTTGTGCTATTTCCGTGCAAAGATTGGAGCAATAAATGATTCCCCGGTGCGCATTGGGATTGGCACGGTTCACGGTGTCACGATTGAATGTAAAGGGAGTACCTGTTTCTACAGCCGAACGCAGTATCAGTCTGACGATATCTTTGATGCTCATGCTGCGCTTGGAGAGTCGGGAGTCATTTACGCAATCCATGTATCTTTGTTCCCATTCCTCTCCGTAGTAGTCTTCCAGACAGTATCCTTTGACGGTCATTATTTCATTGGGGCAGAATAAATGCCATGCTGGTTTAAATCCCGTTTCGCCATACGCCAGAATAAGTCCGGATAGCATACGGCGGGGAAGATGTCGTGCGCTTTCATCCGGTCATCTCCATTATTGGTCCGGAGTTGCAGAAACTCAGGCAAGTCTTTGTGCCATACATCCAGATAGACGGCTACGGCTCCCTGACGCATACCTAACTGGTCAACGGCTACAGCAGTGTCATTCACCAGTTTCATCCATCGGATTACACCTCCGGCCACACCTTTGAATCCGCGTATGTTTCCACCTGCGGCACGAACTTTGCCAAAGTACATTCCCATTCCTCCTCCAATTTGCTTACCATCGCAAAATTGTCTAAGCTGCGGTAAATGCCTTCCAGACTATCGGGCACTGTATCAATGAAGCAACTGGATAACTGGTGATAAGGTTTTCGGGCATTTGCCAGGGTAGGAGTGGCCATTGTGACTTCCAAACGACTTAATATATCATAGAACTTTTTTTACCCATTGCAGTCTGTTCTGTTTTTCGGGCATAGCGAGATGAAGGGCAATCCCTAAATACATTTCCTGCACAGACTCTATAGGTTCGTGTGAACGGGTACGGATCAGATAACGTTTTGGCAAGCAGATCCAGTCCTGAATAATTGAAAAGCTTGTCACGTTCGGGACACATGAAGCCGGCGTGCGTTTCTATCTCCTGTGGAGTATAGGAGGCAAGATATAATTACCATACAAGCCCTCGTCGGTGAGGTAGCGTAATTTATCATAAAATGAAAAGATGCCGGCAGCTTCCGCCTGTTCGGTCAGTTTCTTTGTCAATCGGAAATTCAGCAGACGCGCTGCAATGAATTCCCAGTCGGGAGTTTCTTGTGTTGTCAGTTCTACAGCCGCTTTGACAAGTGCCGCCAACCGTTCCCCGGATGTCATATCCGGTTTACAGAAACTTGTGAATTTCTCTGCGAGAAAGGTTAGACTATATTCCTTCCCGGAGAAGTCTTTTTGTATCTCTTTCAGTATATTTGCTATAGTATCATCACCGGTTCCGGTAATGATTTGACTGAGGACTTTTCTTCTTTCTGTGCGCTGCCAACGGTAAAGTATATAGTTTTTGGCTTCTGCGTAAAAGCCATGTTCCATCAAGCTACGTTCCACTTCGTCCTGAATGCGTTCTACACTACGATTTGCTTCGTTTTGATGCAGAAATTGTTCCACTTCATCTACTATGGTGTAGACAGCTTCATCTGTTATTTCTTTTTGGGTACTGGCAAAGCTTTTCCGTATGGCAACGGCTATTTTTTCCCTGTCGTAGGATTCTGTTGTCCCATTCCTTTTAATTATTTGCATGAGATGCTGTTGGTATGAATTATTGTATATTTTCGTACCGCTTCCCTAACCCCACGAGTAGAAACGGCCTTTGATGAATGGCAGGTCTTCTGACTGGCTCCTCATTTCCGATGCCTTCCCGCGTTCTCGTTATGTGGAGTCAGGCAGTGGCAATAGGTACGTATCGGAAATTTTATCGGAGTTTCACAGCAGCGGGACTGTCCGGGATTTACACCCGATTCCCTTTTAATCCGGATAGAGGACATCTATTCGGAACCGATTCGGGAACAAAGATAATGAAAATTGGAATTATTACAGCATTGAGTTCGTTTAAAAATCAGAAATGATTTGTAAAATTTGGATAGCATTAAACCTCTTGGGCAAGTTCTATTACCATGCTTCCAAGCAGCACAGCTACTATTTCCATGTACAGTGCTATGAGTAACCAATTGACATATCTCCTGATACCCATTAGCATTTCTATCGGATATACGGGGATGAGATGAAAGATTGGTATCTATCGGTTTTGGCGTATCTGAAAAGGCGGAAATAAATTCCGCCTTTTTCAGATAAATATATTAAGTTGGTTATGCTTCCGGTTGATAGTCTTCACCGTTCTCCCATGCACTGTCATCATTCCAGTTTTCATATAAATGGTTTACCCAAATTTGGCGAATCTCAGGATAACTACCCAAAGGTTTCATATTACATCCGTCTTTAATACCATGATCGGCTCCGGCTTGATCTGTCGGGTGGCTTTCGAATGTTCTGTCTACTTTGAATCCTAATTTCTCCAAACGTTCACGCCAGCTATATTCATTTGTATTGATTTCCACACTACTTACATCGTCATCTTCGGCCATAGCTTCCAATCCCCAAAGATCGTTGTGGGCATGGTCACCGGCAATTGACATGAAAGGTGCAAGATAAACATTTACTTCTGATGGGTTCAGACCGTTCTTTTCGCAATAGCTCATCACCTTAGAGTACATACAGTTGGGATATTGGGTTTTGTCAAATCCTTCTACAGGAATTCTATTAGCCGGTTCTTCCTCTATTTCTTTCGGGAAGAAAAGCATGTCACCATAATCCACAGTACCTACAAAGATATTGTTGTTGGCAGCAAGTTCCTGCAATGCTTTTTCCATGTCAGAGTACTTTTTGTTAGCATTGTAATTCTCATCCGGATTACCGTGTCCCATTAGAAGCACGATGTTGTTCTTGCCTGCTAATTTAGACTCATAGTGTTTGTAAAGTATCTCTGCTACATCTTTAGTATCTTCTGCACTGGAAAGAAGGTTGGCACCTTTCAATACATCAATATGCGGATACCATTGAATCATAAAGTATTTTTTTACATCAGTATTCATCAATGAAAGATATTCTTCGCCTGGAATTACGTGCAATGATTGTACAGCCACACGTTTGTATCCTGCATCGCCTATTGCTTTCAACCATTGGTCCAATTCATAACGTGCTATGCCGGTAGATGCTTCTACGCGCCCGATACATGTACGTGAAGTGAATGACATATAAATATCCGTATTGGGGAATTTAGATTTGAAATCCTCAATAATGTCATCATAAACAGTTAGGGACTCATTATAGGTGCTGCCGAAAGTACAGAGTAAGATGGCAGTGTCATGTTGTTTGGTTTTGCTCACTACATCCACAGCAGGATTAACAGTACTTTCTTCATCATCATTGTCGCTACAGGAATTGAATCCTGTGCAAGTTACGGCAGCAACAAAAGCCGCCATCAGATAATACTTGAATTGTTTCATACGAATAAAAAATGATTTATAAATTGTTGGTTATTAATTGTTTTTGAATTTAATAAGGGCAGATACATAAAAAAGTTCTTCCTGGAGTTGATGTAGCACGATTCCGTCCGAAGGGAGTACGGTCTACATAGTCAAATACATTATCTATCCCGGCATTCATCGTTAATGACCACCGTTTCATTTTTAATAATGAGTGGGCTGTGTTGATACGCCAAGTTTGGAATCCGTCGGCATTGTTATCATTGATATAACGTCGTGTAGACTGATATCTGCCATAGATGCCGACACCCAAACGATATAGTTTCCATGAATGTTGCCATAAGACATTTAAAATTTGCATTATGGCTGGAAGTGGCATCAATAGGAAGATATTTCATATAATTTATACCTTTGTTAGGATATTGTGCTTTCGGATCAGCATAACTATATCCACCGGCAAGGCTGAGAGATTTTGCAGGATGATAGTTGAAGGTGAAATCCATACCATAATACGTGCCTTTGTCAAATTCTTATATTGTTTGCTCTTTTCTACTTCAAGAAACTTTTCATCGGGAGTTACGGAAATTTCAACCAACTCAATCATGTTGTGAAGATAATTCATGTATCCGGTTAAACTGGCTTGGAATTTTTGCCCTACGTACTCAATACCGATTGAAGCATATTGTGAGGTTTGTGCTTTTAGATCTGTGTTGCCATGATATGCAGTCAAAGCACCGCCTCCGATAACTCCGGTATAATTATAATAAAGTTCTTTAATAGTGGGTGCTTTGTAGCCTAAAGCATAAGACGCACGCAAATTAATATGTTCTCCGGGTTTATAAAGTCCTGATATTTTCGGACTGAAATTCAACCCTGTTTCCTTGTGTTGTGTTCCTCGTACCCCGCAGTCAGAACCAGATTTTCTCTGGCTGTCCATTCATCCTGTATATAAGCTGCCAACGTATAAACGGAAGCGCGGTCACCGTCAATGTGATGAGGTGATTCCAAATGATTGTACTGATATTCGATTCCTGCATTTAAAATATGATCCTCTCCAAGATAAAATACACTTTTTACCTGGCCTAATATTTGTTTCTGAATACTTTGTTTGATACGTTGACCGGCAAAGTAGGTGATACGTTCATGGCGGTCATTGTCTAGAAAATAATCAGTATGCTCGTTTAGCTTATAGTCATAGAAGTAACCGTATCTGCCATAAGATAGGTCTGCTGCCAGATAATTCCGTTTTCCTAATTTATATTTACTTCCCACTGCAAATGTATAGTTGCGATAATAAAAATCATTGGCTTGATATTTCCAAGGACCGTGTGTACGCATTACCCAACGCTCATAATAAGTGCCTTCTGCAGTGAGGTCTAGTTTACGGTTGACTTGCCATTCAATGTTCTCGGACAGGGTATAGTTTGAAGAACGGTTTACGGTCAACATAGTAGAGCCGGATTTCAATTGATTCTGATCCCATTGTAGGTCTGTATTCCGCCAACCATCGGTATGCCGGAAGTTGATTCCGGTTACAGATTTTATCTTTCTATAGTTAAAGCCGAAACTGGTACTTTGACGTATATCACCATATTCACCTATGCGGGATGTGTTGGTGAGCTCCATTTTTTCACGGTTACGTTTGGTTATGATATTGATAACTCCGGCTATTGCGTCACTGCCATAAAGTGAAGAAGCGGCCCCTTTTACAATCTCTATGCGTTCTATATTAGCAGGATTTAATTGATTCAAGTCGTTTTTGCCCTCCTACATCGCCATTCATTCTTTTTCCATTTATCATGATCAGGATATAGTCATTGTTCAATCCGTTTAGTTGGATATGGCTCCCCATATCACCATCATGAAAGTCAATG
>ENA-OQCD01000448-OQCD01000448.1-human-gut-metagenome-genome-assembly--contig:-NODE-448-length-11647-cov-4.186024_pt1 | contig 11647 bp, 15 predicted proteins | sample MGYA00242755_ERZ504571 | MGnify/ENA primary metagenome ERZ504571 (study PRJEB26092, sample SAMD00036274) | human gut metagenome | host: Homo sapiens | study: EMG produced TPA metagenomics assembly of...
TCAGTTTTGCAGGGAAAGGTTGTAACGGCAAACGGCATGTGCTGATGCTGGCTCCCTGCGGGAGCATTCGCGTCAGCATGAAAATATGCTGCTGCCCTTACGTTTCGTCGCGCAAGCGACTGTAAATCGGCGTAACACTCAATCCACGCGAAAACGCTCTGCGAGGGAAACACATCTTTCTGACTGCATACCCCGCCAACTGAATAATTTCAACAAAAAATAGCTGGAAAAATTGGATGCAAATTCTAAAATCCGTTCCCCACAAAGATATAAAACTGTGATATAATCATAAATAAGATAGAATACAGTGGAAGTCTGCCTGACTGTATGTCCGAGTAAAATCTGAGGAGGCGAATGCCCAATGGCACAGATCCGCTCCAAGCCCTTCGGTGTGACCAAACAGGGCGCAAATGTTACAGAGTACATCCTTTCCAACCCCGGCGGCCTGACGGTGAGCGTTCTGGACTACGGATGCATCATTAAAAACATCATCGTTCCGGCCAAGAACGGCCCGGTGGATGTCGTGCTGGGCCACGACACCATGGCAGATTATGAGGATGACTTCACGTCCTCCGGCAGCACCTGCTGCGGCGCGTTCGTGGGCCGCTATGCAAACCGCATCGAGAATGCCACCTTCAGCGTGGGCGGCAAGACCTACCAGCTGGAAGCCAACAACGGCCCCAACCATCTGCACGGCTGCTTTTCGCGCAAACTGTACCGGGTGAAGGCCTTTGGCGACACCCTGCTGATGGAGGCCGAGAGCCCGGACGGCGAGGACGGCTTCCCCGGCAACCTGAAGCTGGCGGTGCGCTATACCCTCACCGAGGACAATACCTTCCGCATGGATTACCGGGTGTCCTCCGATGCGGATACCATCGTGAACCTCACGAACCACAGCTACTTCAACCTGAACGGTGAGGGCGATATTCTGGGCCAGAAGCTGCGCATCTATGCCTCCAACTATCTGGAAGGCAACAATCAGACCTGCCCCACCGGTGCCATTCTGCCGGTGGCAAACACCCCCATGGATTTTACCGAGGGAAAGCTCATTGGCCGGGATATCGACACCGGCTTTGCCCAGACCACCATGGTGGGCGGTGGCTACGACCACTGCTTTGTGATCGACCGCGCCCGCAGCTCCAGCCAGAGCATCTGCGCATGGGTCACCAGTGAAAAGACCGGCATCAGCATGAAGCTGTACACCACCCAGCCGGGCATCCAGTTGTACACCGGAAACTTTTTGCAGGACTGCCCCACCCCCGGCAAGGGCGGCGTGCCCATGCAGAAGTACGGCGGCTTTGCGCTGGAGACCCAGCATTACCCCTGCAGCCCTTCCCACCCGGAGTTCCCCACTACGGTGCTGCGGGCAGGCAAGGTGTTCCGCGCCACCACCACCCTGCGCTTTTTCACCGGCAAGCAGTGCGGAAAATTGTAAAAAATGATGTACCACAAAAAACGTCTGCTCCGGCAGGCGTTTTTTTTGCGTGGCAGGAGGAGAACTCCCCCAGTCATCTCGCTGCGCTCGATGCCAGCCCCCCTCTCCGAGGAAGCTGGCAAAGCCGTCAGGCTTTGACGGAGGGAGTTTTCGCGCCATTTCTATGTTTTGCACAAACCGTGCCTTTTATCCATGACAAAATGCCAAAAAACGTTTTTAAATCAAAACCTCGAAAACAAAGATGCAACAAAAATTCATCTAAATAGAAGACGCATCCCTTGATTCTGAGCCATAAAAGCGGTATTCTTTAGGCAAGGCCGGGGAATGCCGGCATCAACTGTAATGTAAATGAGTGAGAGAGGTACTAGGCTATGGCAATTTTGGTTTCCGGCGGCGCCGGTTATATCGGCAGCCACACCTGCATCGAACTTCTGAACGCTGGCTACGACGTTGTTGTGGCAGATAACTATTATAATGCATCTCCGGTGGTGCTGGACCGCATCAAGCAGATCACCGGCAAGGACTTCCGCTTTTACAAGGCAGATATGACCAAGCACGAGGATGTGGAGCACATCTTCTCTGAGTGCCCGGACATTACTGCTGTGATCCAGTTTGCAGCCTACAAGGCCGTGGGCGAGAGTGTTTCCAAGCCCATTGAATACTATTACAACAACCTCAACTGCACGCTGGTCATTCTGGACGTGATGCGCCATCACAACTGCCACAACTTCGTGTTCAGCTCTTCCGCAACCGTCTATGGCGACCCCGCCAGCGTGCCCATCACCGAGGACTTCCCCACCGGTGCCACCACCAACCCCTACGGCACGACCAAGGTGTTCACCGAGCGCATCCTGCAGGATGTGTGCAAGGCTGACCCCAGCCTGAACGTGGCCCTGCTGCGCTACTTCAACCCCATTGGTGCGCACAAGTCCGGCCTCATCGGCGAGGACCCCAACGGCATCCCCAATAACCTCATGCCCTATATCGCCAAGGTGGCCGTGGGCAAGCTGGAAAAGGTGCATGTCTTTGGCAACGACTATCCCACCCCGGACGCACCGGCGTGCGCGACTACATCCACGTGGTGGATCTGGCCCGCGGCCATGTGTGCGCCATCAAGAAGCTGGAAACGAACTGCGGCCTGTTCATCTGCAATCTGGGCACTGGCAAGGGCTACAGCGTGCTGGATGTGATCCACGCTTTCTCCAGGCCTGCGGTAAGGAGATCCCCTATGTGATCGACCCGCGCCGCCCCGGCGACATTGCCGAGTGCTATGCAGACCCCACCAAGGCAAAGAACGAGCTTGGCTGGGTGGCGGAATACGGCATCGAGGAAATGTGTGCCGACAGCTGGAACTGGCAGAAGAACAACCCCGATGGCTACCACACTGTGAAGTAAACGCATAAACCTCCAAAGCCGTGCATTCTCTGAAAAAGAGGGTGCACGGCTTTTTTTTGTTATCACTGTAACGTTAGCGGCCTCGCCCTCTCCGTCTGCTCACTGCGTTTGCATCCACCTCTCCCTTTGGGAGAGCTGCCGAGCAAGGCGAGGCTGAGAGGGCGAGGATGCTGACCGCCAAGAATCTCCCCCATATTATCTATTGACAACCGCGCAAAGTTAGCCTATATTACTATTGTTAACACAAACTAACACACGTTGACAGTGGATAAAATGAGAAGGTCGATCTTATGACATTAAAAGAATTGCAGATCGGAAAAAGCGCTGTTGTGGATACCGTCGGCGGCAGCGGCGCACTGCGCCAGCATTTTCTGGATATGGGCCTGATCCCGGGGGCGGAGGTCACGCTGGTCAAGCTGGCACCCATGGGCGACCCCATGGAGCTGCGCATCCATGGATATGAGCTGACCCTCCGGCTGGACGATGCCGCGCAGATCGGCATCACCCCACCGAAAAGGCCCCGGCAATGTCGGCGGTTCTGGCAGATGATAAATGGTGGATCACCCCGGCCTTGGCGAGGGCGGAAAATACCATATCAAAAGGGGGAGAATCCCCTGCCCGAGGACAGGACCCTCACCTTTGCGCTGGCTGGCAACCAGAACTGCGGTAAGACCACCCTGTTCAACCAGCTCACCGGTTCCAACCAGCATGTGGGCAATTTCCCGGGCGTGACGGTGGACCGCAAGAGCGGTGCCATCAAGGGCCACCCGGAGACCGAGGTCACCGACCTGCCGGGCATCTACTCCATGTCCCCCTATTCCAGCGAGGAGATCGTCACCCGCCAATTCATCATCGGCGAAAAGCCACCGGCATCATCAACATCGTGGATGCTACCAACATCGAGCGCAACCTCTACCTGACCATGCAGCTCATGGAGCTGGACACCCCCCATGGTGCTGGCGCTGAACATGATGGACGAGGTGCGCGGCAACGGCGGCACGGTGCGCATCAACAAGATGGAGGCCATGCTGGGCATTCCGGTCGTTCCCATTTCCGCCGCCAAGAATGAGGGCGTGGATGAGCTGGTAGACCATGCCCTTCATGTGGCAAAGTATCAGGAGCGGCCCGGCCGCATGGATTTCTGCAGTGAGGACGACCACGGCGGCGCGGTGCACCGCTGCATCCACGGCATCATCCATCTGATCGAGGACCACGCCAGGGCGGCGGGCATTCCGGTGCGGTTTGCCGCCACCAAGCTGGTGGAGGGCGACCGGCGCATCGAGGAAGCCCTGCAGCTGGATCAGAACGAAAAAGAGATGATCGAACATATCATCGTGCAGATGGAGCGGGAGCGCGGGCTGGACCGCGCCGCCGCCATTGCGGATATGCGGTTCTCCTTTATTCAGGAGCTGGTAGCCAAGACGGTGGTCAAGCCCCACGAAAGCAAAGAGCAGCTGCGCTCCAACCGCATCGACAAATTCCTCACCGGCAAGTACACCGCCATCCCGGCCTTTATCGCCATCATGGGTCTGGTGTTCTTCCTCACCTTCAACGTCATCGGCCTGTTCTTCCAGAACCTGATGGAAACGGGCATCGACGCGTTGACCGGCATCGTGGACACGGCGCTTACCAACTGGAACGTCAATGCGGCGGTGCACTCCTTGCTCATCGACGGCATCTTTACCGGCGTGGGCAGCGTGCTGAGCTTTCTGCCCATCATCGTGGTGCTGTTCTTCTTCCTCTCCATGCTGGAGGATACCGGTTACATGGCCCGCGTGGCCTTTGTGATGGATAAGCTGCTGCGCCGCATCGGCCTTTCGGGCCGCAGCATCGTGCCCATGCTCATCGGCTTTGGCTGCACCGTGCCCGGTGTCATGGCAAGCCGCACCCTGCCCTCGGAGCGCGACCGCAAAATGACCATCCTGCTCACCCCGTTCATGAGCTGCTCGGCAAAGCTGCCCATCTACAGCCTGTTTGCGGCGGCGTTCTTCCCGCAGTATGCGGGCCTGTGATGGTGCTGCTGTACTTTACCGGCATCGCGGTGGGCGTGCTGGCGGCACTGCTGCTCAAGAGCACGGTGTTCAAGGGCGAGGCGGTGCCCTTTGTCATGGAGCTGCCCAACTACCGCCTGCCCGGCCTGAAAAACGTGGCACAGCTGCTGTGGGAAAAGGCCCGGGACTTTTTTTGCAGAAAGCCTTCACGTGATCTTTGCGGCCACCATCGTCATCTGGTTTTGCAGAACTTTGACCTGCAGCTGCGGCTGACCGCCGACCCGCAGGCCAGCATCCTTGCCCGCATTGCGGGCGACATCGCCCCGCTGTTCGGACCTTTGGGCTTTGCAGACTGGCGCATCTCCACCGCCCTCATCACCGGCTTCATGGCAAAGGAGAGCGTGGTGTCCTCGCTGCTCATCCTCTTTGGCTCCGAAGCTGCGCTGTCGGCGGCCCTTACCCCGGCGCAGGCGGCTCCCCTGCTGGTGTTCTGCCTGCTGTACACCCCCTGCATCGCGGCAGTGGCCTCGGTCAAGCGGGAGCTGGGCAACAAGTGGGCGGTCATCATGGTGGTGAATCAGTGCGCGTGGCATGGCTGTGCGCTTTGCTGGTGCGTCTGGCGGCTGTGGTGCTGTTCTGAGAAAAACGATTGGAATGCGCTCCGCGCTGCTCTGCGCATATTCAGTGGAAGAATTATTTATAATAGAGCAATGCCGGGCGGTCTGCGGACCGCCCGGCATTGCGTTTTCACGGGTGGGGTCGTGGAGGAAAACAGCATCTGCCGCGCTGATTCCTGCGGAAACAGCCGCGCGGCGGGAAGAACCCTCTCAGGCTCACTGCGTTCGCCAGCTCCCCCGAAGGGGGAGCTTTATTTGTGCTAACCGGAAGATGACAAAAGCTCCCCCTTCGGGGGAGCTGGCGCGGGAGCGCCTGAGAGGGTTTGCTCTCTCCCTCCTTGAGGGAGCTGGCGCGGCGTAAGCCGCGACTGAGGGAGTTCCCCCTTGACAACTCCCCTCATCTGCACTATAATACTTCAAAAATGAATCGTTCAAAGATGAAAGGGAAGACCTGCTGTGAACCCGAATATCGAATTTTCCATCAAGACCGCGCAGGCGTACAATGCCGTCTGCAAACCGCTGTGTCAGGAGCTTGGCCTGTCGCAGACGGCGCTGGACATCCTGCTGTTCCTCGCCAACAACCCGGACTATAAAACGGCCCGGGACATCGTGGAGGTGCGGCATATCAAGCAAATCTCGTCTCCATGAATGTGGATAAACTGGTGCAGGAAGGGTATCTGGAACGGTACGCTGTGGTCGGCGACCGCCGCAAAACGAAGCTTCTCTGCACCGGCAAGGCAGACCCGATCATCCGCAAGGGGCGTGTGGTGCAGAATGCCTTTTTCAAGCGCCTGCTGGATCATGTGGAGCCGGCCGATCAGGAGGTCTTTTTCCGGACCATGGAGCTGATCGGGAAAAATCTGGACGAAATTATAAAGGAGAACGCATAAAATGAAGGTGTTGTTTACGGTTCTTGTCACCTTTTTTGCCGGCATGGGGGCCGGCCTTGGCACCGGCTTTGCCGGTATGAGTGCGGCTGCAGTTATCAGCCCCATGCTCATCACTTTCCTGCACATGGACCCCTATATGGCGGTGGGCATCGCCCTTTCTTCGGATGTGCTGGCAAGTGCCGTCTCGGCCTATACCTACCACAAAAACAAAAATCTGGACATCCGCAACGGCCTGATCATGATGGTAAGTGTGCTGTTGTTCACGGTAGTTGGCAGCTGGGTGGCTAGCAAGGTGCCCTCGGCCACCATGGGAGGCTTCTCGGTGTTCATGACCTTCCTGCTGGGCATCAAGTTCATTGTGCGCCCGGTCATGACGACCAAGGAAGCTATGCAGGGTGTCAGCGCCAAAAAGCGTGCCATCCAGTCCATCGTGTGCGGTGTGCTCATCGGCTTCATCTGCGGCTTCATCGGCGCAGGCGGCGGCATGATGATGCTGCTCATCCTCACCAGTGTGCTGGGCTACGAGCTGAAGACCGCCGTGGGCACCAGCGTGTTCATTATGGCCTTCACCGCCCTGACCGGTGCTGTCTCCCACTTCATGATCGGCGGTGCGCCCAATTGGTTCGTCTGGGCGCTGTGCGTGGTGTTCACCCTGCTGTGGGCGCGCATTGCCGCTGTGTTTGCCAATAAGGCAGACCCCAAGACCCTGAACCGTGCCACCGGTATTGTGCTGGTGGTGCTGGGCGTGGTCATCATGGGCTTTAACCTTCTGAGCTGATATCCCCTGCCCTTCAAATGAAAAAAGAAAGCCCGTGCAGCCGGAAACTGCACGGGCTTTCTCTGTATCAGAACTTACTTTTCTTCAATGGTGGAGTGCTCGATCACCCAGTCGGCAGCCTTGCGGATGCCCTCGTTGCGGCGCATGGCGGGAATATCGGATTTTTCCTTGATCTCTTCCAGCGTCTTTTTGGCGCGCTCTGCACGAGCGGCCAGAGCCTTATCGATATCTTCCTCGGTGGGCACCAGATTTTCCTGCTGTGCGATCTGCAGCAGAGCCATGTGCACACGGGCGGTCTTCTCGGCAGAAGAGCGCACCTTGGCGGTAAAGCTCTCGCGGGTCTCGTGGATCTGGCTCAGGTAGCGATCCAGGCTCAGGCGCTGCATCTGCAGCTGCTGCTGGATCTGCTCCATCTGCTGCTGGTAGGTGGTCTCCACCAGCACGCTGGGCAGTTCGCCCTCAGAAGCATCGGCCAGCTGGGTCAGGATCTGATCCTTGGCACGGTTCAGCGCACCGGCATGCTTTCCGTCGTGCAGCTGCTGCTTGACCTGTGCACGCAGCTCGTCCATGGTGTCCACATTGGCAACCTTCTTGGCAAAGTCGCTGTTCAGAGCAGGGATCTGGCGCACACATACGTCGATCAGCTTGATCTTGAACACGACGGGTTTACCGGCCAGATCCTTTGCGTGGTAACGGTTCGGGAAGGTGACGAAGATCTCGAATTCCTCGCCTGCCTTGTGGCCCAGAATGCCCTCTTCAAAGCCGGGGATCATGCGGCCGCTGCCCAGCTGGACGGCCTGGTTCTTTGCGGTGCCGCCCTGGAAGGCTTGCCCTCCAGCAGACCTTCGTAATCGATATGTACGATGTTGCCCTTTACGGCCGGACCCTTGTGCGGCACCAGCTCAGCGGCAGCAGCGCGGCGGCGCTCCAGCACATTGTCGATCTCCTTGTCGGTCACTTCCGGGGTGACGCACTCGGCGGTAAAGCCGGTGGTCTTGGTCAGGTTCAGCTCAGGCTGCAGGGCAACAGTGGCAGTGGCCACAAAGCCCTCGTCCTTTTTCACGCTCACAAGATCGTACACAGGATTGTCAACAGCCACAAAGCTGTGCTCTGCCATGGCGGCATCATACAGCGCGGGCACGTCCTTGTCCATCAGATCGTTGATGGCATCGTACCAGAAGGTGTGCTCGCCGCGGTCAGCCTCGATCTGTGCGCGGTCCGCTTCGCCCTTCTTGAAGCCGCGGATCGTATAGGAGGCGCGGGTGCGTTCGTAAACGGCGTTGGATGCAGCTTCCAGCTCTTCGGGGCTGGCGCTGAAGGTCATTTTGCAGACACTCTTTTCGGGAGTTTCCACGCTTACCAGTTTCATAGGATCTACCCTCCGTGGTGTCTCGCTGCAGAGAAAACCCGGCGGCGCAGCCTCCACGCGGTGCTGCCCGCAAAGCTCCTGTACCCCTGCACGGACACAGATTAAAAACATATAGTAAGGCTATTATAGCACAAGAACGACAAAAACGATACAAGAAAAATCATAAAAAATGCTGCTTTTTGAAAAAGATAAAAATATTTGCAAAAACGGTTGACAAAACCCAGTCTGAGTGATAAAATACATCATGTTCCGAACGGAACGTATGCGTTGGTAGCTCAGCTGGATAGAGTGACTGACTACGAATCAGTAGGCCGGGGGTTCGAGTCCCTTCCATCGCACCAAACCATGAAAATCCGAACCTTTTCTCGATAGGAGAAGGGTTCGGATTTTTTGTTTTCTTCGGAAAGCAAAATGAAGGCTCCTTCCCGACGGCTGTGTGTCCAAAACCTTATCAGAAGAACCGTATAACAAAAGTCACAACTGTAAAGGTGCCGTAAGGCAGAAAGGACACAAACATGAAGTACGATGCAAGAGCCTGCCATTTCAACATGGATACCGGCTGCGTGGAGCTGCTGCTCCGGGATGGGAGAATGATCTCCATTGACTGCACTGGGGTCGAGGATGAATTGGACGTGACCATGGCGCAGAGGTTGGAGTTAGATTATCTCATCTACAATGACCCGCTTGGCTATGCAGACTTGATTCTGAACGGCGAACCAGAGGAGTATCTGAAGAATGTGGCGGGAAGTCACGGATTAGAAGATTAAGCATAAAAGGGTATGCGGCTATAAACCGCATACCCTTTTACACTTTATCGCTTCCAGACCGCTGCGGCATTGGAACGTGACATCAGTTCTTCGACCGGGATTCCGGCTGGGCAGATGTCCTGGCACGCAAGAGATTTTCCGCAGCCTTCAAAATAAAGCTGACGATACGCATTTGCGAGTTCTGTCTGATGGGCAATATCCTGTTCTTCGTTCAGATACGGTAAGCGTTGACGGGCAGAACAGCTCCAGCAAATTCACTGTTCGGGTCAAAGTTCGGGCAGACCTCCAAGCAGCAGCCACAGAGCAGACACTTAGCAGATCGATACCGCTGGCTGTGCGTATAGCTGGTCTGGAACGCATCTCCTTCCAGCCACAGCTTTGTCCGCTTCAGTGCTTCAAAGATCACGGAACGGTCTACGACCAGATCTTTCACCAGTGGGAATTTGCTCAAAGGCTCCAGAGTAACAACGCTTCCCTTACAGTCCCGCAGAAAAACGGAACAGGCAAGACGAGGCAGACCATTGATCCGCATGGCACAGGCACCGCACTTGCGTATCATGCAGCCGCATTCCCACGCAATGGGGGAAACGACCGTTCCGCTCTTTTCGCACAGAGGGCTGCGGTGATTCAGCTCGTTCAACACCGAAGCAATCGAGGTGTCCGCACTTCCCTCAAAGGAAAACTCCTGCCAGCAGGGTGAAGCCTGCGGGTTTTCCTGCCGTTTGATTCGGATGGTGTAGTTCATAAATCATGCCGCCTTTCGGGGATGGATTCAAAGCTGATGGCGATATGCTGCCCGTTCCAGTGTGCCACGGTGGTTTTGCAGTAAACGGCATCGTTGCGTTGGGGATAATCTGCCCGCCAGTGCGCACCCCGGCTTTCTTTTCGGGCGAGGGCACTTTCCAGCATGGCACAGCCAGAAGCGGAAGGGTGCCAGACAGTTTGCGGATTTCCTGAATGCCCGCTTCCAATGTCTGTGCATCCCGCACGACACCGAGTGCGTTCAGCAGGATACGATTCATCTGCATTTGAGCGTCCGGGGAAAGTTCGGGCAGAAGGGATTCTTCGGCACAGGGCATATTGGGGGAACTGACTGTTTCCCGGCAGGCAGTTTCCGCAGCAATCTGTCCTCCATAGATCGCACCCAGAAGAGAATTTCCACCCAGACGGTTTGCGCCATGGTACTGAGCGCAGCATTCACCGGCAGCGTACAGATTCCGCATCGAAGTGCGGTGCCGCTCGTCCACCTGAATGCCTCCCATAAAGTAGTGGATACCCGGCAAAATCGGAATGGGTTCTTTGCGAATATCTTTGTGCAGATAGGTCTGACAATCATCCACCAGTCCGGCAAGTTTATGCTCCATGACTTCTTTAGGAAGCTCTGTCATATCAAGGAACACCTCATAGTCACGGCTGACCGTCCAGACTTCCCGCGCGGTGATGTCACGCGGCATCAGGTTGCCGAGTTCCGGATATTTTTCTTCCATGAAATACCACGGCTTCCCGTTCCGTAATGCAAACAGCCGCCCCGCCCTCACCACGGGCGGCCTCACTCAGAAGCATCCGTTTTTCGCCTAGTTCGACCGTGGTAGGGTGGTACTGGATCATTTCAAGATTTGCCATCGGAACGCCCAGACGGAACAGTTCTGCGGTGACTTCTCCGGTATTGGCAAGAGAGCCGGTCGTATCACCGAATAAGCCATGCAGCCCGCCTGTGGCAATCAGGACGGCATCGCATACAAACCGCAGCAGTTCGCCAGTATAGGTGTCCTGCACTGTGCAGCCACCGCAGATGTTCCCGGAAAGCAGCAGGGTGCGGAACTTATGGTGTGGAAAGCGTTCGACCGTTCCTGCGCTTTCTTCCCGGCGCACAGCATCAATCAGAGCGGTCATTAGCTGCTTTCCCGTATCGCTTTGTGCAAAGGCCGTCCGCTTTTTCTTCTGTCCGCCAAAAATTCCGCAGGTCGAGTTCATCGTCATCTGTCACGTTGAATTGTACTCCCAGATGGTGCAGGCTGCGCACCAGTTCGGACGCAGCTGCGTCATCCCCCAGACTGCATTCGGGTCAGCAAGTCCGCAGGCAGCGGTCAGGGTATCTGTATAATGCTGCTCCGGGCTATCCTCCTCTCCCTTGGTATTCAAGGCTGCATTGATTCCGCCCTCTGCCATAACAGACTGCGCTCGCTCGGAGGCAAGGGAGGACACCAGCTTTACCGTCCAGCCGTTTTTCACAGCAGTCAAAGCAGCGGAAAGCCCTGCCAGCCCTGCACCCACGATCACCAAAGTGTGTTTCATACGTTGTTCCACCCAATATAATATAGAATGATCGAACCGGCAGCAAACAGCACCAGTACAGAAAGAATCAGATAGAGGTCGCCGCGCTGTTCCTTATCCCGGACAATGCC
>ENA-OQCD01000449-OQCD01000449.1-human-gut-metagenome-genome-assembly--contig:-NODE-449-length-11638-cov-5.399270_pt1 | contig 11638 bp, 12 predicted proteins | sample MGYA00242755_ERZ504571 | MGnify/ENA primary metagenome ERZ504571 (study PRJEB26092, sample SAMD00036274) | human gut metagenome | host: Homo sapiens | study: EMG produced TPA metagenomics assembly of...
CTCGCACTCTGCGACCGCTGCCCCTGCTTCGGTTCGCTGTTTCCGCCACTGGCGGCGCTCACCTTTGCAGCATCCAGTATTATCTGCGCTTTTGGCTTGGCATCTGCCGCACCTCGCTCGCCGTATCAGCACTTAGAATTATGCGGTATTGCCTTTGGTGTTTATTGTAGCATATTTTTGCCGCCAAAAACAGACCCTGACCATAATTTCCCGCGCAATACAGCGCAAAGCCCGCACAGCAGCTTGCTTTGCCGTGCGGGCTTTTGTCTGTTGCAAATGATTACGGCTGCACAAATACCTGGGCTGTGCTGCTGCACGCAGCCTGCGCGGTTCCGCTTGGGCCGGAACCTGCCGCATCCTGTACCGCCGTCAGGGTCAGTGTCACCGTATATTGGGTATCGCTTTGGGGGCAGATTTGCGGCAGCGGCGCATCCCACCGCCCGGCGCCAACGGGCTGCCCGGCCCCCACGCGGAAGCACCCCATCACCTGGCCATTGGCATCCGTTACCGTATAGGCTGCGTTGCACCACGCATTGTTTGTGCCGTCCGGCAGGGCGCTGCTATCCCCGTGCGGCGGGCGCAGCATGTAGCCAAAGTTCACTGCCTGCCCGTCCTGTATCGTTTGGTCTACCGGGAAGCACGGTGCATTCAGCGGCAGGTCCATCCCAACCGCCGGGTATCGCACCATATAATCGGTTTCATGTACGGTTTGCAGAACCCCTCCTTCCCCCACCGGAATGCCCTGCCCGCCAAAGCTGCTGCCGCGCGCTGGCTGCAGCCCGGCAAGCTGGACCACCAGCTTTTTGCCTGTTGTAAAATCAAACCCGGAAGCCGTCAACACCCCGTTATCCAGCGCCGCAGCCACTTTGGGGCAGTTTTGCATCGTCTGGCTCCACCCCTGCGGGGTCTTGTCCACCGCCCAGTATTGCAGTCGCGCACTGCCGGCATCCAGCTCCGATGCCAGGGTATAGCGGATCACCGCGTCTGCCCCGCCCGCTTCGCTGCTGGTTTCCAGGCGCAGGGTGTAGCTGCCCGCGGCATCGTCCCAGGTTGTGCTGGCATCCAGCTGCCAGCCGGTCTCTTTTTGCTGCGTGTTCTCCTCTACCGGGGTGATGGACGGCAGTTTCATCTGCTGCAAAACGGTATCCAGCCCCTGCCGCAGCGTTGCGGGGAGCTCTGCCCGCAGTTCCACCCGGCGCTGGTCCGAAAAGCAGTCCAGATAGGTTTGCAGTGTTTCGCGGTCTTTCGCTGCCAGAACCGACCGGTAAAAGCTTTCCGCCTCCGCCGCCAGCCCGGTTTCCTCTGCCTGGGCCTGAACCGGGGCTGCTGCCCCCAGCAGAAGCATCACCACCAGCGCCAGACTGATCCCCGCCCGCTTCATTGACTCTTATCTCCGGGCTGTTCTATTTCCGTTCCGGGCGTGCGCCCAAGGCAGCCTGATCCAGCAGTCCCTCATTGCCCCGTAAGCTGCCCGGCTCCACCGCCAGCGTTACCCGGTGCGGCGTACCACCCGCCTGCAGGCCGGTACCAGCCACCCACGGTTGTTCCTTCAAATCCAGCTGCTGCATCACCGCCCAGCCTGCCGCCTGGGTCACCGCCCCGGCTGCGCAGCGCAGCCACGCCGTAAACAACGCGCCCATCAGGCAGCACGCCGCCAATACCATCGAAGCTGCTCCCACAGCAAAACGTACACGCTCTTTCATTGTGTCAGCCTCCTTCCCATTCCGCCCACAGCGGAAGCCCCGCACAGCCTGCCTTATCTGCCTGCGGGGATCACCCTCTCTGTTCAAGCCCAATGCCTGTCCGCGCTGCATGGCTGGCGGCTATTATGGATTCTCTCCACCATGCCCCGCCGGGTTCTGTTCCTGCTTTGACGCCCCTGCTCCTGCCTGCCGCCAATGGCGGATATGTACGTTGGTACCCGGCAGTGCGTCCCTGCTGTCCCTTTGCCCGGCTGGCGGCTTGTATCGCCGCACCATGCTGTGAACAGCTCCGCCGCCCTGGCCAAAGGCACGGCCGCTGTTCTCTTTGCGTGTTATGATGATACCACCCCACCCGCGCATAAAATGCAAAACCCTGTCAGCCCCCGAAAAAACTTCCCGACAGGTTTTTAAAAAATTTTGATTTTTTTTGAAATTTATGCTTGACATTCTCTTGCCCAGTTGCTATACTATAAAAGCTGAATCAAGCAAGCGTGCTTACAGCGCAAAACAAATATTGCCCCATAGCTCAGTTGGTTAGAGCACCTGACTGTTAATCAGGGTGTCGTCCGTTCAAGTCGGACTGGGGCAGCCAAATAAACCTTGAAGCTTCTGCTTCAAGGTTTTTCTTTTATGTTTTTTATGGGCGGTATCAGTATCTGCTCCATATTGCCGCTTTTACCCTCTACCCCAAAATCTGCACTGAATTTTTTCTCTATCCGCAATCACAGGGTTTGGCATTGTTTTTATTCCGCTTCAGCCTGCTTTATACATAGTCAGGCCCCCCGGCTAAGCCAGGGGCTTGCGGAAGCCCTAAGGTGTATCTGAAAACAAAGAAGATGACGGATATTTCGCAAACACAAGCAGGATTTTGCGTGTGTAGAATATCGAAAGCGACGTTCAGCTGCTTCGCCTGCGCAGGAAAGCGCTGTGCCGCAGTATCCCGGAAATCACGGGAAAGATACGTTTCTTTCCTCTTCATCGTCCGTTACCCTTTCTTTTTGTACCCGCAGTCACAGCAGGGTCCGCCGGAGGCAAGGGTGTACTGCCGCACAAAATCCGTCACGCCGCCTGCCTCGCTCATGGTGTAGTCCAGATGGCACAAAGCAGGGGTCAGGTCGTACAGTCCCAGCTCCTTCATCAGCACACAGATACCGCACCTGGTAAAGCGTCCCTCGTAGCCGCTGGCATCCGGGTACTCGTAAAACTCCATGTTCCACGAGTAGGGGTTGCGGTCGGCGGCTTTCAGGGCGGCGGTGGCTTTCATCGCGGCAATATCCTTTGCGGTGAATTTGCTTTTTCCGCTCTTGCGGCAGAACCACTGCATGGGCGCTGTCATCATGGATTTTGCGTAGTAATCTGTCAGCCTGTCCACCTCCGGGCGCTGCGGCATGGAGAGAATGAATGCCCCGATCATCGCGCAGTTGACCAGATTCATTTTGAAACGGTCAGCTTTTTCGAACTCCGGCAGCCTGCGGATGATCTGCCGGTATTGCGGCTTTGCCTTTTTCGTGATGGCTCTTGCGGTGGCTGCATCATAGCCCAGCACAGCGGTCAGCTGCTTTTGAAAGGAGCCAGCAAACAGCGCCCACATCCCAAAGGGCATTCCGGTGTACTTCATTGCAGATACCTCCCGGCTTCCGCTTCCAGTTCCTGCCATACCGGGTAGGCTGCGCCATGCTCATCGAAAAAATTTCCTGAGATCCCGGTTCAGTGCGCTCATTTCGTCGATGGCGTTCATTGCGTGGTCGGAGGCGCAAAGCTTGCCCAGCGAGGTGGCGCACATCAGCTTGAAAAAGCGCAGGCAGGTCCTGCGGTATTTTTCCCCTTCAAAGTCTGCATCCTCCTTGGGCAGAATGGTGTGCCCGGCATTTCTGATGGCGCGATATCCCTCGATGTTGGCATCCAGCAGGCGGTTCAGGTAGGCGGTATCTCCCCTGAGCTTTTTCAGGTCGCCGTCCGTCTTATAGCAGGCGAAAGCCGCCGGCATCACGAACGCGGCGTGGCAGAGCAGATAATCCTCCATGTTCGGCTCGTAAGCGACCTTGTATTTTGTACCGTGGAAGATGCGCCCGATCAGCTGTTTATTGGCGGCTGTACCCGGCAGCTGCCCGATGGTGATCTTTTTCAGGTCGATGGAAACGACCCGATCCGACTCCCGATGCCCGGCAGAAAGTGCAAAGGCAAACAGGACATTCTTCCCCGGCAGTGCCGCCGCCAGTGCTCTTGCCTGTACGTTGTTGCCCACAAAAACGATGTTTTTCGTCCGGTTCGCCCTCAGCGTGTACAGAACGGAATCCAGCTGCGTATAACGCAGAACCACAAAGATCACATCGTACGTTGCATCCGGTGCAAGTTCGGTCACCACCGGAATACGGCTGACCGAGGTGCGAGGCGAAAATTTATCCTTGATCCGCAGGCCGTTCTGCTTGATCTCCGCTGCCCAGTTTCCCCGCGCAAGCAGGGTGACATCCTTTCCTGCGCGCAGCAGATTTCTTGCCAGATTGCACCCCAGAACGCCTGCACCATATACCAGAATTTTCATGCCTTCGTCTCCTTCTGTTCCTCGTTTTCTGTTTCCGTTTTGGCTTCTTTCCGGCAGACAAACCATGCAATGCCCTTCACATTTTCAAGGGTTACGGCTGTGTACATGTGCTCCAGCCGTTTTTTTTAAGCTGGAAACTGTTTCATAGGGCGGTGTGAAAAATCCCGCCTTTTCATAAATATGCCGGACAAACCAATCCGTCCGCTTGTGCTCGTCCGCCACATAGAAGCAACCGCAGAATGTCCCGCCGGGTCTCAGACCCGGAAAACTTCCCGATAAGCGGCTTCCTTATCCGGGAATGCGTGAAAGCCGTTCAGTGACAAAACGATGTCGAATTCACCGTCTGTAAAGGGAAGCGTACCTACATCCCCCTGCTGAAAGGTTACATTTTTCAGGTGCAGTCGATTCGCCTTTTCCTGTGCCTGCCCCATCATATCGGCCGAGTAATCCAGACAGGTAATATCCGCTTCCGGCAGCGTCCTGTAAAGCGGCATGGTCAAAATTCCGGTTCCCACCGGCACCTCCAGCAGTTTGCCGGAGAAATGTTCCGGGATACCGGACAACGCATTTTCCAGATAGGCATCGCATTCCGCCTGATTCATATCCCAAACCAGGCGGCACACCGCTTTTCCGCTCAAGGTAGAGCAGGTGATCATGCCATCATAAAAATTGTTGCCGCCTGTCAGCCGATAGGCGCTGCGAATCGCTTCTTTTCGCTCCATGTTCACTCCTCCTGCACTATTTCACCGCTTTTTTCACCATAACGCACAGACAGCCCTATTTGCCTTTGTGATTCTTCATCGCGACCGGCGCCTTCTTTTCCTGCTCCCGACCAGAAAACCGGATCTTCACAATCTGCATCTTCATCATTCCATCACCGACTTTTGCCAGAAATCGGAAAAAGCCGTTGACGGAAGGGTCTTTCAGGTCGCTGTAACCCAGCATATACCCCCCGGCTGGACACCTGCAAATGGCTGTCCCACGGGGAAAGCTCGCTTTTCGCATCCGAAACGGCAAAATACGCCCCCACATCCTTGATCTTAGCCGTCTTGAGCCATGTTTTTGCGATCATCTTCACCGCTGTCCGATTGGCCGCATCAAAGACCAGAACCCCGCCGAGGAAAGCATCTGCCATCCCCTGCACCAGTTCCCGGACCTGCTGGGTCAGGAAGTAATAGAACACCCCGGAGGCAAAGAACACCGCCCCGCCGGATGCATCGATTTTGTCAAACCATGCGGGGTCTTTCAGGTCGCAGGGGATGTTTTGCTCCCGCTCCCCGGCGGGCAGCAGCTGCTGCCGCAAGGCAATAACATCCGGGAAGTCCAGATTGTAGATTTTGCATCTGCCGTTGTCGCAGGCTCTGCCGGTGTTGTCCAGCCCGCAGCCCAGATTGACCACCGCCGCGCAGGGGTGGTTTTTCAGATAATCCCGCACCTCCCACGCAAGGTCGCACTGCCGCATGGCCACCTCCAGCGCACCGAAGCGCTGCATCAGGCTGCGGGAATTTTTCTCTGCCACTGAAAAGTCGTAGTCGATCTGATCAATCAGGCGTACCGCCGTTTCGTCCCGATAGAGGTTTGGGTACAGTTCCGAACACAGCTTCCGGGAATACAACGGGAGAATCAGCGTTTCCTGCACAGTGTTTCTCTCGATTTTATATTTCATATCGGGTCCTCACACTTTCTGATAAACGGCAGCTTCGGGATACCGTCATGCGCAGCGATAGATGCCAGCATTTCAGCAAAGCCCTTCGGATCACGAATCTGATATTGCATATGATCGTATCCCTCAAACACGGGATAATGGCCGCAAGGGTAGGCTTCCATCACTGCCTGACGGTATTTGAAATGATCTTCTATGCTGCCAAACTCAAAATAGATCTGCTTTTGCAGTTCTTCGGAAAGTGCTGGAAAGGGTTTATCCTCCAGGCTGTCCGAAAGCTGCCGCTGCAAATTTGTGTAGGTCAGATTTTCCCCTGCGGCTATAAAATACGGCTTTATGGAATCATCGTCACACCACAGGATCTTTTTCAATGTGCCGCCCTTTGACCAGTACAGGCTCTTGATGGCCAGATACAGAAATGGTGTCATCATGCGGCGCGTACCTTTTCCGATTTGTGCAAACTGCCCGCCGTCAAAGAAAACGTGTCCGATGGGCAGCTTCGTGCCTGTTAAAAAAGCCATGGCAAGGTCAGCACCGATCGAAGAAGCCACAACCAGTTCAAGGTGTTCCACTCCCTGCGATTTCAGATATGCTTCCACCTGACGAACCTCGTCCGCCTTGCTAACATATTTCTGCCCTTTGCAGTACACGGTGGAGATAGGCAGAATGCAGAAATACCGATCTTGTAAATATTTCGCAACCGGTTCGCTGCTCTCCCCCGTCACGCCCATTGCATGAAAAAACAAAACAGCAGGCGCATTCCGATTTCCCAATGTCTTAAACTTCATTGTCTCTCCTTTCTTCAGTGAATAAAAGCCGTCATAAGGACCGCCAGCACCGCCGCTATGACTGCCATGCCCACCGTGCCGAACAGCCACTTTTTTCTGCTTGTCTTTTGCAGTAATGTAGGGCTTCAGATCCTCCGTTCCGGGGATCGTCCATGCGTTCGTGTGCCCCACCCAGTAGCCGTCAACCAACAGGCGGTCTATGAAATTCATAACGGACAGTATGACCAGCAGCTGCCAGAAGCCCTGAACGAAGCCCTTTGCGCCGTTGAGCGCATAGACGCAGACCAGCACATAGGCGATGTATCCGGGGACGCAGACAGCTTTGAAAATCAAAGCATTTCGCTTGATTTTCGCGTGTGTTGTAAGTCCCAGCGTTACGCACCGCTCCTGCACCTCCTGGCTGTAAAGATGCACCATGCCCACCGCGCCCTTGCGGATACCGATGGCGCAAACCAAAATGAGCAGACGCCCAGCCCGATGCCTTCCAGAATCACCTGTAAAAGCATTACCGATTCCTCCTGAAGCCCGCCTCATCCCGATATTCGGGATGTTCCTTTACGTATGGATCCTTATCGCCGCAGATGGTATAGTCGCATCGGCAGCCGTCCACGCAGGTGGTCGTCCGCACGAGCTTAGCATGGAGCAGTTCCATGGACGCATAGTCCACATTGCACAGGGCGGGCATAATGTCCGCAAATCCGAACCGCTTGGCAAATTCCGCCGCCGGGCACGCCGTAAATTCATAATAGATGGGCTTGCTGTTTTCGTAAGGCGTAACATCCATCTCGTAATCATGCCATGTGTCACAGTGCTTTTGGGCGGTGCTGAATGCCCGATACATCAGCTTTTTCCAGAATGGCTTGTTGATGTCAACGAATCGCAGCTTCCGGAAGGACGGCAGGATCAGATTTTCTTCTATCTCTTCCATTTCGCGGAATGTGACCACATCCCGGCACACATCGTAAAAGCACATGATGGCGATGCAGTCGTAGGTGCCGCCTACGCCGTTGTGAAAATTCTTTTTACCGCCGAGGTCGGTGCGCCACTTGGAAAGAAGCTCTGCGTATCTCAGCTGCACCTGCTCCCAGACCACCTCGCGCTCTACCTCCGGATAGTGCAGAGTGATTTTCGCCAGAATTTCCTTTTTGCAGGGTTTGGAATATAGCACATGGCAGCTACGGTCAATTTGTAATTCGCTGTCCCTCATCTTCCCACGCCTTTCAGAAAACCGCTCTTTGCATTTTCTTCGGTGTCGTCCGATTCGTCGTAGGCATCATAGGGTGCCGATGGGTCGTGTACTCGTTTTTTGAATGGTGAACAGCTCTTGTCTTTGTGGGCAAACGCAAAGGCAAAATTATCCGTCCATCCCGTGTGACCGGTGATGAAATATGGATGCAGCCCACGTGCGCGCAGTTTCCGCTCCAGCTCCACCAGTGACTGCACAGCCAGCTTATTGTCCTCCGCCAGCGAGGAAATGAAGCTGTAGCCGCCGTCCGCGCCAAACCACAGCGTGTCGCCGGTAAAAAGGTACTTATCGTCAATGAGGTAGACCATATGTCCCCATGTATGACCGGGAACCAGAAAACACTCGATCCTGACGTCGTCAATGTCAAGTACCTGCCATCGTGCAGCAGTACCTTTTCGTTGTTGATCGTGACCTGCGGCAATTTATAGAGATGATAGATGACTTTTCGCCGCACCTCGCCGGTGAGATACCGGTTCTCGATCTCGCCAATATACAGCGCAGCATCCCGAAACAGTCCCGGACTGTCCGCCTCCACCGCACCCACATGGTCGGTGTCCTGATGAGTGATGAGGATGTGCCGGATGGAATGCGGGTCGATACCGAGCCAATTCATCTTCTCTGCCAGCCGGTCATAGTTGTATCCGGCATCGATCATAATGGTGGTATCACCCTTGCGGTAAAAGAAGATATTTGCCACCCACTCCCGCACACAGGCGACATTTTCATCGATCCAGCCGGTGCTCAATGGTTTGAAAATCTCCTTGCCCCGGTACATCCGGCTCATTGCTTTTCTTTGAAATTCCGTTGCTTTTTTCGACATGATCGCACCTCATTTCTGTGCTGTAACGCACAGCCATCCCTTTTTGTTTTTGTGACTCTGAATCTTACAAAATTCTGCTTGTTCCAGATACACTTTCAGATCAGCATCCGTATAGATGGTCATACCGTTAATGATTTGCGTCCATTTGTCGTCTTTTGCTGTTTCACCGTTTGCTTCGTTACAGATGAAAAAAGTCCCGCCGGGCTTCAGCACCCGATAGACCTCTCTGAAATTTTGCGCAAGCTCCGGCCAGAAATAGACCGTTTCAAATGCGGTTGCCACATCAAACTGCTCCGCTTCAAACGGCAGCTCTGCCACGCTTGCCTGCTGCACATTGCACCTCCCTTCCGCAATGGCACCCGCATTGACCTTTCGCGCTTTTTCTACGCTGACAGCCGAGTAGTCAATGCCCTGCACCTTGCCGTTGGGGCACAGCTTCAACAGCGTTTTAATGTTCGCCCCACCGCCGCAGCCGCAGTCCAGCACCATGCATCCGGGGCAGGCTGCAAAAAGTGCAGCCCCCATTCTGCCATTGCGCTGTGTCCAAAGTTCATCATAACAACCATGATCTTCCCGCCAAGGCCTGCAGGCTTGCGGGTGTTTTCAAAAAAGGACACAACTCCACCCTCTTTCTGTTTACCGTTCACAATGCAATGCTTTTTACCAGATGCGCCCACTGTTCCGGGTGGCAGGCCAGCAGCTCCTCGTGCTGCAAGTTCTGCTCATGAAGAACCGGATGTACAAAATGCTGCTGATACCGGGCACGGTATTTTTTGCCCATCTTCAAAGCGTAGAAGATATGGATCTCGGTGCCGGGTATATGGATTTTATCCGGCAGCGGGGTGATAAGATCGGAATAGAACTGATTTTTACAGCTCTGCATGGTCACATAAGGGCGGGCATCGCCGAACATTTTCAGAAAAGCTTTGACATAATCCCCCGACTCTTTGGCATGTTTTTCCAGCTGCTTTTGGAGAAATTTTGCCTTAAACTTTCCGTCCCGAACCACAGGGTAGATCAACGGCAGCAGAAGATTTGTCTGCAAGCTTGCCACCAGCGGCGATGCCTGATCCAGGTCGGAGCTGCCCAGAATGCCGTAGTCCATGTGGATGTTCTGCCGTGCCGCCAGCAGCCCCACGAAGGAGCCGCCCAGAGAGCAGCCGTAGGCTGCCCGGATGTGACCACCGCAGTGGTTCTTGAGGTAGGCTTCGATCTTTTTGGTTTCCTCCAGCATGGTGGGAAATTCGGTCTGTTCGGTTTCGTCAAAGCCATCGTAGCTGACACACAGCACCCGGAAGCTGTCTGCCAGAAGCGGAATCACTGCACCGAAATTGCTTTTCCAATGGCAGCAGGTACCCGGTAGCAGCAACAGGCACCGGGGCATCCTCTGCACCAAATGTGTAGATTTTCATCGTGATACGTTCCTTCTGTTTTTTCTGCCCGCAAATGGAAGAGACGTGCTTCTTCGTGCAGAGCAGAGCTACAAGTTAGATAAAGCTAACTTTTAACCTCGTAAAAAACCGCTACGCAGCGGTCCTTCTGCAAAAATAATACGCCCTGCTGTTACCTCTGTCAAGAAGTTTAGGCATTTTCGGAGATTCCGAAATAGATTTCGCTTTCGGCCCCCAAATCGTCACCCCAGCGCCACATCCAGCACCATCATCACGCTGAAGCCTACCGCAAAAAACATCGTGCCAACGTTTGAGTGCTGTCCCTGCGACATTTCGGGGATCAGTTCCTCCACCACCACATACAGCATGGCTCCGGCAGCAAAGCTGAGCAGATAGGGCAAAGCAGGCACCACGATGCCTGCTGCCAGAATCGTCAGCACTGCCCCAATGGGCTCTACGATGCCAGATAGTACTCCGTCCCAGAACGCCCGGCGTTTTTGGCATTCCTTCTGCCGCAGGGGCATGGAGATGATGGCCCCCTCTGGGAAGTTCTGGATGGCGATCCCAAGGGAAAGTGCCAACGCTCCGGCTGCAGTGATCTGAGCAGTCCCGGCAAGATAGCCAGCATAGACCACCCCCACCGCCATGCCCTCCGGGATGTTGTGCAGCGTCACTGCCAGAACCATCATCGTGGTGCGTTGGAGTTGGCTTTTTGGCCCTTCGGCCTGCAAACTATTCTGGTGCAGATGCGGAATAAGATGATCCAGCAGCAGCAAAAACAGGATGCCCAGCCAGAAGCCCACCGCTGCAGGGAAAAACGCCAGCCTGCCCAGATCTGCAGCCTGCTCCATGGCCGGGATCAGCAGACTCCATACCGATGCCGCCACCATCACTCCGGCTGCAAAGCCGGTGAGGGCACGCTGGATGCCATCGCTCAAAGACTTTTTCAAAAAGAACACACAGCCCGCCCCAAGACTTGTGCCCAGAAAAGGAATCAAGATTCCCCAGAACGCATCTTGCATGATATAGTACCCCCTGTGGTTAAGTATAACTAACCACATAAAAAGTATACTGCTCTCCGGCAAAAAGGTCAAGTGCTTTGCGGCATACGATTCAGCCGGAAGATGTTGATGCTGTTCACCAACAACGTATTGCCTTGCGGCCAATCATCGCCATCGAACGAGAACGGACGCTATACCGCGAAAGCCGTGTTGATGATACGGCAATCTCGCTTGCGGAAAAAATCGTAGATACAGAAATCGAGAATGTTTACAGCCCCCTAAACAGCAGAACATTTCCCAAAGCCATAACGAAAAATTCCGATAAAAGGCCAGCGGCGGCTTTCTTTGCGAAAGCGCCGCTGTTGTCAGAATGAGTACTCTTAGGGCAACACCGCATAATTCTAAGTGCCGATACGGCGAGCGAGGTGCGGCAGCTGCTAAGCCAAAAGCGCAGATAATACTGGATGTCTTATCGAGCATTTTG
>ENA-OQCD01000450-OQCD01000450.1-human-gut-metagenome-genome-assembly--contig:-NODE-450-length-11625-cov-2.120717_pt1 | contig 11625 bp, 18 predicted proteins | sample MGYA00242755_ERZ504571 | MGnify/ENA primary metagenome ERZ504571 (study PRJEB26092, sample SAMD00036274) | human gut metagenome | host: Homo sapiens | study: EMG produced TPA metagenomics assembly of...
ATTAAAACAATTTTTTTGTCGCTCCCAACTTTGTTGTGATCTTGGCTGATAACGATGACTAAAATAAAATTACCTCACCTCTTTCCACTCGGAAATGGTTCGCGTCTGTGAAGAAAATACCACTCCTATACAAACTATTTTTCGCTTATCCGCCAGATAAGGTTGGGCATATCCTTTTTTCTTCTATCTGACGCAAGGCTTCATCGGCGCTGCGTCCAGTTTGAATTCAAAAATATAAATATATTGCGGAGTCTCGAGTATGCAGTCCACCCGTCCCCGGCTTTGTGTCTGTTCAATGCGGAGGCAATATACCCCTATAAGACGGAGAATGAGATAGAATGTGTACTGGAAATGCTTCTCGGTCAGTTCCGGAGTCTTGGTACTGTCATGCGAATCGTATGGGATACCGGACAAGAAAGCTGTGAGGGAATCGCGGAAAGCAGCTGTCTTGCCCGCATTCAGCAGACGGACAGAACTGATCAGCCAGCTGGAAACGGAAACTCCCTGTACTTTGAAATAATCACTGGCCAACAAGCTAAGGAAACCTCTGCGTACTTCATCATTGGGGAAATCCAGCAGATAGGAATGGGTATATTTATCGTAATCCTTGATAGTAAGATATCCACTCTGGTAAATCATGGGAAGAGGGCGTTCCACATCAGCTTTGTAATCGGCAAACAAGGATGCGTCATAATATTGCCCCACCAATTCATTGATCTGCTCGTTGCTATGCTGCAACAGCCGGACCAGATAGGTAGGCGTGCCCGAGGCGAACCAGTAGTCACGGATTTGTAAAGAATCAAAAGCGTTCAGAATACTGAAAGGGTTATAAATATCAAGCATATTTTCACTGAAGTGATAACCGTCATATTGTGCTTTCAGACGTTCTTTCATTTCCTCATACGTGCATTCGTCTTTTTCGGCCAACTCGGAAATAGGTTCATGGAAATAACGCTCCATTTCCTCCTGGGTGATTCCGCACAGTGATTCATAACGCGGGTCCATACTGATATCTTTAGGCTGGTTGAAACCGCTGAAGACACTGACTTGCGAAAATTTGGTGACTCCCGTCAGCATCACGAACTGCAAATATTTATCAGCTCCCTTGAAGGTAGAATAAAAAGCTTTCAGCGTATTCCGGTTCTCTTCTTCCAAGGGGGTATCAAGCACATCGAGAATGGGTTTGTCATATTCGTCAACGAGCACCACGGCACGCCGTCCTGTCTTTTCGCTGGCGCGACGCAGTAATTCGATAAAACGGGTTCCGGTGTTGTGTAATTGGGATTCTTGCCATACATATCTTCCCAATTTCCCAAATAGCCTTCAATAGCAGCTTCCAGCACTCCTTCTTTGGCAAAGTTATCACCGTTGAAATCTATATGAAATACCGGATATTGAAACCAGTCTTTTTCCAGTCCGGCAATGGCAAGTCCTTCAAACAACTCTTTTCGCCCTTCATAATAGCTTCAAGGGTGCTGATCATCAAACTTTTGCCGAAACGGCGCGGACGGCTGAGAAAATAGATACTTCCTCTGCTCACTAACTGATGGATGAGGGCAGTCTTGTCTATATAAACATATCCGTTTTCGCGGATGCGGCTGAAAGTTTGTATGCCGATAGGGTATTTCATATTTTGATGTATTTAGTGCATGATATTGCAAAGATAACCAAAACCAACCGATTTCACCCAATCTTGGTTGAATATTTTCATTTTTCCCCGCTAATTGAGAATAAATTTCTCATTCCAGCTATTTATGTTCCTGTAAAAAAACAGCAGAATGCAATATACTCGAAAGGTAACCGGTGAAATACATACAGATTCATCGTCATCCGGTTGAATTTGCTAATACCGGTTAGAAACAGGAACGTCATACTTTTCAGAAACGGATACGGAAACGGGTCAGTTTATCCGGATAGGTACGAAGAGAGAAAGTACACCCATGTTTTATCAAAACTTCACGAATAAAAATAAGACCGATACCCTGTCCGTTAGGCTTGGTGGAGAAGAAAGGACTGAACAGCTTGGTTTCCACCTCTTTACTGATACCGGCACCGGTATCAGCAATTTCCAACATCGTAGGTGATACGGAAGTACGGATAAAGATATCTCCTGTTTCCCCCGATACTTTCAGCCGCATTCTTGATAATGTTGACCAATACTTGCTCAAACAAGGAAGTATCCATCATCACTTCGGGATTCTCTTTACATAAATTAAGATGCAGCGTAATCTTGCGGTTACGGCAAACCGTTTCCATAAATGTCTTGCAAGCGGCTACGCGGTCATTCAAGTCCACTGATTGTAATTGAGGCTCGGGAATCTTCACCACATTGGCAAAATTTGTGATAAAACGGCTCATGCTGTAGCAACGCTCTATGCAGACTTTCATCACTTCGCGCAAGTCTTCCGTATCCTCCATACATTCCAAAGCGCCATCCACCGTATCAAGAGTAGAGGTAATGCCCGCAGTCGTATTATTCACCTCATGTGCTATCATACGGATCACTTTTTTTCGTATGCCTTTTTCTCTGCTTTCACCACCTCGAAGTCAGACTTTCCACCAGAATAAACGGATGAGAAAAGCCTCTGTCAACAAAAGAAAGCCGGGAACAGCGGTAAATCATGGAGTCACTCAGACGAATTGTTTCCGTAGTATCTTTGGGAATACGTTCTATTTCTTCGGCCAAAGGGGAAGCCAACTCGCACAGCAATCGGCCTCTGACTTCCTCTGACGAAGAATAATCCAAAAAACGAAGAGCTGCCGCATTCAGCATGGAAATAATGTCCGTCCAGAGTCAGTATGACAACTCCCATAGGAGAAGCACTGACCAGCAGGTCAAGAAAATGATTCTGCTCACGCAACCGGAGACGCTCGTCTTTCAACTGCTCCATCATGCGGTTGAAACCAACACAATGCGGTCGGCTTCCTTTTGTCCGACAGGAGTCAGCCTACTGCTGAAATCCTGCTCACGAAGAAGTTCCATACCGTTGCCGATGATATCAAGCGGTTTCACGACTTTGCGGTAGAAATAAACCAGAAACACAAGACTGAATGTAATGACTCCCTCTCCTATATAAAACAGCGCACCGCGTTCCTTCAATGTAAGAACGAGCAGGATAGTCCATACTGCTGTCAACAGTAATGCTAAAAAGAAGAACAAGAATTTCAGTTTCATATTTTATCCGGTTCCGTTTTTGCTAATCATTCACTTGTATATTGTATTTCTCCAAACGGCGATAAAGAGCGGCCCGGCTGATTCCTAAGGCTATGGCAACCTGTGACATATTATTGTTATACTTTTCAAGCGTTTGCAGAATAGTCTGCTTTTCTATCTCCTCCAAGGTCATGCCTTGCAGATTCGTTGTCATCTTCTGTTCTATAGGATGCTGGTATTGTGATTTAAAATCATCCGCAGTCAATATTTCCTTTCCACTGACCAGCAAGGTACGTTCCACCAAATTCTTTAATTCACGGATATTACCCGGATAAGGCAAACGGCTTAAATAATCCATCGCTTCAGAAGTAAATTCCACTTTGGAAAGACCGTTCGATTCACATTGTTTGTCGGCAAAATGACGGACCAATAACGGAATATCCTCACGGCGTTCGCGTAATGCCGGAAGATGCACCGTAATTAAATTAATACGATAGAACAAATCCTCGCGGAAGGTGTGTTCCTGCACCATCTGTCGTAAATCGGCATTCGTCGCACTGACCACACGGATATCGACTTTACGGGGACGGCTGTCGCCCAAGACTTCAAAAGTCTGTTCTTGTAACACGCGAAGCAGTTTCACCTGACAGCTTAATCCAAATCGCCAATCTCATCCAAGAAATCGTACCTTTATCAGCCAGTTCAAAACGTCCTACCCTGTCGGCTGTGGCATCCGTAAACGCACCTTTCTTATGACCGAACATTTCACTCTCGAACAAAGTATGAGAAATTCCTCCCAAGTTCACTTTCACAAAAGGTTTCTTGCTACGGGGACTGTTCAAATGTACCGCTTCGGCTATCAACTCCTTGCCTGTACCACTTTCACCGGTAATCAAGACCGATGCGTTGGTACGCGCTATCCGCTTGATCGTGGCCAGCACATCCATCAGTGCCTTACTCTTTCCAATGATATGGCTACGGTTGAAGCCGTCATTATCTTCCACCGGAACCGCTGCTTTCTTATCTTGTGAAGTCAGTTCCAAAGCAGTTTCTATCCTTTGCATCAACGCTACGTTGTTCCAAGGTTTGGTAATAAAGTCGAATGCACCTGCCTGCATCCCTTGCACGGCAAGCTGGATACTTCCCCATGCCGTCATCAATATAACGGGAACATCGGGCCGGAACACTTTGACCTGTTTCAAAAGCGTCAATCCTTCTTCACCACTGGTGGACAGGGTGAAGTTCATATCCATCAAGATTAACTGGGGTGCAACCGAACGGACTATTTCAACAGCCTCTTTGGGACCCGGTACGGCCTGCACATCATATTTCGCCCTTTTCAGCATAAAGCTCAGAGAAGAACGAATGGCACTGTCATCGTCTATAATTAATATCATAATGCTGCAAATGTAGAAATTATTATTTTAATAAGTACAAAGACAACCCCATTTTATATTCAAACAGAATTGAATAGTGAAAATCCTATTGTTTGATAATCTTCTCGAAATCGGCATCAATATTAGTATTGGTATTGAAATCCCACAATGTCAAGCTGCGCAACTGGTAATAATAGTACCAATAATAGAACAACTCATTGATATGCTTCTGACGAGCCTCATCTTTCTTTGTCTGGGAGTCATTCAAATCCAATGTCGAGATTTTACCAACCATGAAGGTTTCCACATTGGTACTGTAACGTTTCTGGGCAATCTTGTCCGCATCGTCTGCTATCTGCAACTGGGCCTGCTGATTATTGAACTGTTCTACAAGGATAAACAGATTCTGATTGAAATTCATGGTTTCCTGACGTAACTTGCTTTCGGTCACATCGCGGTTACTTTGAGCAATCTTTACCTGACCACGACGTTTTTTTTCCCCCAGTCAAGAATAGGAATCTTAAAACCGACTTCCACAATCTGGTTGTCTTTCAAACGGCGGTATGCACTATTAAATTCATTGTCTGTTCCTGTAAAACCTACCTGTGCATAGAGCTTGATTTCACGTAAATTACCTTTCGCCTTAGCCACTTCAAAATCTGCTTCCAACTGGCGGCGACGAATATTATGTGCAAATGAATTATTGGCAAGTGCTTTGTCCAAAACATCCGGATAGTTCAGCAAAACAGTCGGAATCGTTTCGGGAACAACCGGCTCCAGTTCCTCATCCTCTCCTAATGCCAGAAATGAACGGAGTTTGAACATATTACTTTTCAAGTTGCTTTCATTTTCAGTCAACGTAGAACGGGCATTCAATACATTCAGTTCCAATTGCAACAAATCATTTTCACTGATCTGCCCCATACTACGCTTTGCCTTAGCCACTTCATACAGTTTATCTGCATTCTTCAGATTCTGTCGGGCGATGCCTACATTTTCCTTGGCCAACAACAAATTGAAAAAATAATTGATAGTAGTCATGGTTACCTCTTCGGTTGCAGTAAGAAATGCGGCTTTAGCTTCAGCGTATCTCACCGGTTCGATGCGGCGGTTCCATTTAATTGTATTCACTCCGAAAATAGGTTGTTCCAAAGTCAATGCCACAGGAACAGACATATATCGTTTTGATTTATCTCCATCCAGTTGTTTCAAGAAATCAAGAGAGGTATTCAATGAGAGTTTACCACCGGTCAACCAAATATTCTGATCGATAGAAACTTCACCATTCATTTCCATATAATTATTACGTACAAATGTATAAGCACCGTTATCCTGCTGATAAGAATTATACTTCTTATTATAGCTGGGAATAGTGGCTTCAAAATTCATTTCCGGAAGCAAATCCGCACGGAAAGTACGATATTCCCAATAAGCGGTTTTCAGCTCGTTTAAAGCTACGGCCGCATCTACACTTTGCACACGGGCAATAGTAATGGCTTCCTCCAAAGTGATGGCACGTCGCTTTTCTTGTGGCTGCGCTCCGGCAACCAACGATATGCCAAAGGCTAAAAATAGAGATATTACTTGTTTTTTCATTGCGTTATTATTCTTTTTATCAAAGGTAAGGCAAATGGTATGCCAAAAAACTATTTCACTGTTTTATAACACCTTACAACAAAAAATGGAGTGTCCGAAATCGGACACTCCATTCATATACGAACACTGCTGATCATGTGACAATGAAATAACATTATTCATTATGCAACGCGTCTGCAGGCTCAATCCTCATCGCTTTCCGGGCGGAAATAAAATGCCGAGCAAAATTATTATCCCCAACAACAGCATGGCCGACAACAAAAACAAAAGCAAAAAAACGTCCCCCAAGCAGGTTCCATTAATGTATGCACAGTAAGATCCGCCATCTGCATATTCGCACAAACAAAAACAGCGGGAATGGCAGCCGAAACCAAGAGAAGGATGCCCTCAAGTACATAATAACCAAATACATTCATCCTACTGCAACCTAGTGCCATACGCAAAGCTATCTCACTTCGGTTTTTACGAGTCCGAAACCAGAAAGTACCCAGCATCCCTAAAAATATATTGAAAACAAAGAAAAGGATAACGGCATAGGTAGTATTCAGATAATTCACCGTTCCTTGCTCTATATCGAAAGCTTCCTTCATATCGCCATACGAATTTAATATCGTATAAGTAATAAGGGCCGATAGATAATTTCCCTTGCATATCCTGCATAAAACGTTCGGTAAATCCCGGTATGGAATTAGAAGCCACACGCACCGCAATGTGATGCCAATAAGTCAGCGGCGAACTGGGAAGATAAATAAAAGGTTCGTAACGCTCGTACTCATCGGTCTTATGAGCAGGAAGTACCGCCATTACCTTATAATTAGTTTCCGGCTGCTACACTATTCAGGAAATAAGGATTGAAACAAGTTTCCCCTACTCCATTGCGTCCGCTAAACAAGGAATCACTTAACGTTTCACTCATCAACACCGGCATGGGGTATTCATTCTTGTCCCAACGCTCCGCCTCAAATGAACCTGATAATGGCTGCAAGCGAAATACCTTGAAATAAGTAGGGCTTACATAACGGATGAAACAGCCTACCACATGAGTCGAATCCGAATGCGGAGCATATCCCTCATACATATTATTTCCCGTATAAGGTATTGTCCCATAATAAAAACAAGCTTCCTCCACCCCTTGATATTGTTGGATCAAATGATAGATTTGCTCCAAATATTCAGCAGAATGACTCATTAATACAGAATCATTTTGCAAAGCCGGCTTAATATTCAGTTGAATATCAAAAACATTCTCCGTGTCATATCCTTTAGACTGACGGGCAGCAACCTCATAATTATAAACCAGATCGATGCTGTACCATAGCAAGACAAGAACAACAACCAATTCAACCCACACCCATACATTAGCGTGCCTTTGGTTCCACATTTGTCTGAATAAACTCTTTATCATTTTTCTTTCCTCCTATTCTCCTTTGATGGTAGTCGCAATATTACGATGTGTGACCATCCATACCGGAATCAATACCGACAATAAATTAAAACAACACATACGCCGAAAACCAACACAAATAAAGCAGGATGCAACAACAAACCTCCATCCAGACTGATATCTGATAATTCTACCTCGCCGCTACCAAACAACCATACACGTCCCAGCCAAACCAACACACACGAAAACAGATATCCTAAAATTCCACCCAAAAGACCGTAAGCAGATTCTCTAAAAACAACCTCACCATAATGGAAATACGTGATGCGCCATACGCCTTGCGAACTGCAATTTCTGTCACACGCTCCTGCATTCGGGCATTGGTCATACCTGAGATATTAATAGCAGGAACAATCAGCAAGACCATCAATAACATACTGTAAACCAACGGTGCACTAATATCTTTTCCACGAAAAAGGTGTATTCCGTATGAGTATAGAGTTCGTTCATCTCGAAGCATATTCTGCCGTTGAACTATTCAAACGATCCTGCCGATGCTGTACTTCAGTCCGTACCTCTGCAGGACGAGTGTCCGGCAGCAGTTTGAGCAATCCCAGACGGATTCCTCCCAAGCCCCCTGTCCAAGTAGCATAATAGTCTTCATTTTCCAATGAGAAAGGAACAAAAGCATCAGCGTATGCTGTCTGGAAAATAGCATTGACATCTTTCACCACGCCTACCACTTTAGTCGGAAAAAAATTACTTTGATATTCTTTTCCTACCACATCCGTCGTGCCGAAAAGCTGCAAGGCCATACGCTCGGTTACCACACTGACACACCGACGGGCATCATACTCCTCTTGTGTGAAAGGACGTCCCGCTATAAATTCATAATCAAAGAACTTAAACCAGTTATCAGCCACAGGCCGCACATAATAGTTGAATATCTCATTCGAAGCGGACAAGTTACAAGGGGTCTTGGAAACGCCACGATACCAAGTAACCTCTTTTACACCAGGAAGCTCTGAAAACAATGCTTCAAAAGCCTTGCGTCCCATACCGCTGTTCTGGTTGGTATGATCCAGCTTACGATAGGTCATTCCCGAACCTGTATACATCATATCGCTCCGATCACTTTCCGGAGCCATATCCATTGTACGGAAGTCATAAATCATCACTACCACCATAACAAAAGCGATAGTGACAGCTGTTCCTATAATACTGATTGTAGCATAAAAAAGGATTCTGCCGTATCAGATTAAATGCTTGTAATAATAGCTGTTTCATTCGTTTTTATCTCTTCATTTTTATTTTATTCTTCATGTAATGCCTCAGCCGGTTCGATACTCATGGCACGACGGGCAGGGTATCCTATTCCAATGACAATCATTCCAGCAATCAGAATAAAAGTGCCCAGAACCGTAATCACAAAACGACCTGCCGTAAAAGGCATACGTGTAACTTCCACCAGTTCGGCATATCCCAAATTCCACGCCACAACCAATGCAGGAATAGCAGATATCAGCAATAACAAGACTCCTTCCCCCATCAGACGACCGCAGATTCCCCAACGTAGATCCTAAAGCCATACGCAACGCTATTTCGGCACGCCGATGCTGTGTCCGGAACCAGAAAGTTCCGATAATGCCTAGAAAGATATTCAGCAATAAGAAAAATATGATACAAAATTGCGTATTCAACTCATTCACCGAATCCGTTTCATAAGCTGTGCGTACATCACTCAAAGGAGTTATATCCAAAAGATATAGATTGCCCACCTGATATTGACGGTCGGCATCCACTATCAAACGGTCTATGAATCCATCATTCTGTCCCTCACGAACACGCAGGCAAACTTCTATATAAACCGTCTCACCTAAGGATTCCAACGCCTCATCTGTCAGGTACACAGCAGCATAACGGGAGCCGTAATCATCCGGAGCTGTAAAATGATCATAACGGACCGGCTCGGTAAGAGCAGCTATAGAAAGGTGCTCCGCCTCCGGCTCATTCCGCCAAACAGGCACCCTACGCCCTAAAAGTTCCTTACCATGCCAAGGTGCATCCTGATAAACATCGGCAATATTCACAGATAAGACCATGCCGGACGGTGTCAGTGCCTCAGCAAGGCTTTCACTATCCGAACCGTCTATATTGCGATAACGGAATACATTAAAATACTCCGGAGTTATCCATTCGTTTCAAACTACGTACCGGGACTGTATCCAGATAAAATGAAAAACTGTTTGCACCGTCATTATAAGGTATACAGTTTTGCGAGAGGCTGACTGCTTCCACATCCGGACGATGCGCAAGCCTGTTTACAATTTCATGCAAATCGGCAACATCTTCTTTCATAGTACGGCCAGGCTGATAAGCAGCCGCCTTCGAAGTCATCCGCTCAAAACGAAGAACATACGTATTTTCTATATCAAAGCCCATCGGCAAATTATAGATGCTCAATGTGACATATACCACATCCACAATATACCATAATATGACAAACACCACAAAAAAGTTCCATCCACAGAAACGCATTGCTGCGGCGCTCGTTCCATATCTGTTTCAATAAATTCCTGTTCATGATCTAACGTTGGTTTAAAGCGTCCGTAATATTCATGCGCGATGCCCTCCAGGCAGGGATGCACGCTGACAGCAAATTCAAGAGCAGGCAGAAAATGAATGCGGCCAAGAATATCCAGGGACTGAACAACATATCTGCCGAAAGACTGGTTTCTCCTATTTGGGCACGGTTCTCGCTATTGGAAAATAAGAAATCATTCAATAAAAAAGTACATGCATAACTGAAAAGCATTCCTACTGCTCCGGCTATGAGCGTCAATAATAAATTTTCATAAAACACTTGCCTCAACAAGACATTGGCAGTAGCACCAATGCCTTCCTCACTCCTATTTCCGACATACGCTTCCGCATACGGGACAAAGTCATGCTACTCAAATTTATAGCCGGTACCAGCAATAAAATAACAATCACCAGCAGGTAGTGCAAATAAGCTTCCTTCGCCTGTAACTCTCTTCCCCAGTGACGAAAGATAAAAGAGAAACGATCATCGGGTTGTCCACGATAAAAAATTTCGGAATCCTGCAATCCGTCATTGAATTTCTGACGCAGGCGTTCCGCCTCTTCTCTGATGGCAGGAAAATCTTTCTCCGAATGTGCCAGAATGACCACACGAAAAGTTCCCATCGCATTGTCATACCAGCACTTCCTGGCTATTTCTGTTGAATTGAAAGGTATCCAAATCTGTGCATAAGAAGAAACAGCCAGTTTGGATACGTCTTTCACAACACCCACTACCGTATAATCGGCCAAGTTGAGTTGGACCGTACGTCCTACCGCTTCTACCGTACCAAACAAATTCCGGGCCACAGAAGCACTAAGTACAACCTTAGGAAGTCCGCTTTCACTATCGGCAGCCGTAAACGGCTTTCCGGCAATAAAATCAAAAGAGAACACTTTCCAAAAGGTATCGTCAGTTTCAAGGTTATCCACTGTCATCATTTTTCCAGCAGGTACAGAAATACGCATCCTGCCTCCTGTAGACACTATAGTTACCGCCTCAGGAACAGTAAGTGCCTTAAAACACTCTTTAGCCACTGTGAGTGACATACAGCCGTTTGATGAATTATCACTGGTATCTCCTTTCTGATGAATAGACATCGCTTTCATATAAAGAGAACGTGAACGGTTCACCTCGGGCACACAATCCGTAATGCGTACTTCCAACACCAGGACAATGACCATGATCATACAAATAGCCAATGCCGTTCCTATGATAGAAACCAAGCTGATGAGCCTATTCTCACGAAGTTGGTAAAAAGCCTGTTTAATATATAGTTTTTATCATGTTTTGTGCTATGCTCTAAAACCTTTTAACAAAAAAGAGATTACTCATTATGCAATGCTTCCGCCGGCTGAACTTTCATAGCCTTACGTGCGGGAATCCAAATGCCTACTACAATCATCAATGCAATCAAAATAAAGGAATAAGAACTGTTATTATGAAACGTCCACCTTCAATAGTAGTGCCATCATCCAAGCATTCAATTCACTATTTGCCAGATTCCAATCAATAAAATCGCAGGAATTGTGGC
>ENA-OQCD01000451-OQCD01000451.1-human-gut-metagenome-genome-assembly--contig:-NODE-451-length-11621-cov-5.352532_pt1 | contig 11621 bp, 13 predicted proteins | sample MGYA00242755_ERZ504571 | MGnify/ENA primary metagenome ERZ504571 (study PRJEB26092, sample SAMD00036274) | human gut metagenome | host: Homo sapiens | study: EMG produced TPA metagenomics assembly of...
ATGCCAAACTGTTAATTCCACACCAAATCAATATTTTATCCAATGGAATAAGTTTCAGCTTTCTCGAAATTAAAATATGAATTGATAAACCAATAAAAAATTCATAATAAAAACCATTGAAAGCAACAATAGATGCAATGGAAAAATTGTTTTGATTTTTAAGTCAACGTAAGAGGGAAATAGAACGATGAAAAACAATGGCGATAATAAGCAAGAATAATGAGTATATCGGTGAAACCTTCATGCCGTACCATTTGTTCCGCATGAAGCAAAAACCAAGATGGTAATAAATCAAGGTAGACATTGTTGTGTCAATAAAATATGGCAAATCAATGTTATTAGCATTTAACCAATATCCTACTCCATATAATAATATACATAATGCGCTGATTGTTAATGCTTTATTGTAGGGGTGATTTTATGTATCAATAAATAAACGAATGAAACCTCGAACAAACAAATTAAAAACCAAATTACATGAAATAAAATAAAAGAGTTTTCATCACCGAGAAAACCATCAAACATACTCGTTACAGGGAGCGAGATCGCTTTTGCCCAATTATGAGTTTCGTTAAGTTTCAAAACGAACAAATATGCGAACAACAAAAAGGCAAAAAGGCCCAAGGAATCAGTAATTGTCTGGTCTTTTTTGCAAAAAACTCTCTCAAACTGATTGGACGAAAGAAACAGCCTGACACAAAAAAAAAAAGGGGCATGTGAAAACTGTAAATAACGGTTTTCAACATGTAAGGGATTTGTATATGACCAAGGATGACCAATAAAATTCCTCCCCCTTTCAATATGTCAAAGGAGACAATCCGATTAGAGTCTACCATCTACAACGTTTTTTTCAAAGATAGCTTTAACATCGAATATGACGTGTTGAGCATTTAGTAACGTTTTTACATCAAAGCCTATAAACTGTTCGTGTGCTACAGCTATAATTGCCGCATCGAATTTCTTATCCAAAGGATGTTGTTCGTTACCGAGATTCCATATTCTCGCATAACTATATCAGGATTGGCCCAAGGATCATATACGGTGATATGTACGTTATACTCTCGCAAAGCATTGTAAATATCTATAACCTTTGTGTTCCGCACATCAGGACAGTTTTCTTTAAAAGTAAACCCTAATATGAGGATATGAGAGTTGAGCACCTGTATTCCTTTCTTCAGCATCAATTTCGCAACTTGGTTGGCCACATATTCCCCCATACCGTCGTTCATTCGGCGACCGGCTAAGATTATCTCAGGATTATAACCGTGACGTTGTGCACATTGAGCCAAATAATACGGATCAACTCCAATGCAATGGCCTCCAACCAGCCCAGGCTTAAATGGCAGGAAATTCCATTTGGTAGAAGCTGCTTCCAGTACATCCTGTGTATCAATGCCCATTTTAGTAAATATCTTGGATAGCTCATTCACAAATGCGATATTGATATCACGCTGTGAGTTTTCTATTACTTTGGCTGCTTCCGCTACTTTCATCGTAGGAGCGAGATGTGTACCGGCGGTAATTACAGAAGCATATACCTCATTTACTTTCTTACCTATTTCAGGCGTAGAACCGGAAGTAACCTTTTTGATTTTTTCTACTGTATGAAGTTTATCTCCCGGATTTATACGTTCAGGCTATAGCCAGCAAAGAAATCTTCATTAAATTTCAATCCGGACACTTTTTCCACAACCGGGATACATTCGTCTTCTGTAACACCTGGATAAACAGTAGATTCATACACCACAATATCCCCTTTGGAGATTACCTTACCAACAGTTGTGCTGGCACCGTAAAGCGGAGTCAAATCCGGATTGTTGTTTTTGTCTACCGGAGTGGGAACGGCAACTACATAAAAAATTGTAATCACGGATTTCCTCTATATTGGCAGTACACTTAAAACCATTGGCAAGGGCAGATTGGAGTAGTTCATCTGACACTTCGAGTGTCGCATCATGACCTGCCATCAAAGCAGTCACACGAGCTTGGTTCATGTCAAAACCTATCGTTTTATACTTTGTCGAGAAAAAGACGAGCCAAAGGGAGCCCTACGTAACCAAGACCAATTACGCAAATTTTAGTTTCATTCATAATTTCATCTGTTATTATTACTTTAAATATTCTTCCAATACCATTTGACAGCCTCTTTCAAACCGTCACGCATACTGTATTGAGGATTGTAACCTAAAAGGGATTTTGCTTTATCAATACATGCCAAGGAATGGGGAATATCCCCCAAGCGGTTGGGACCATGAATTATTTTCACGTTGGCAATTTCGGGGTCAAATTCACTCAAAAATTCTTTCAAGTAACCGACCAACTGGTTTAATGTGGTGCGTTCTCCGAAAGCAGTATTGTATACTTGGTTGGTTGCATTCGGATTTGTCGTGGTCATAGCCAGCATGTTCATTTGAATCACATTGTCTATATAAGTAAAATCGCGGCTATATTCACCATCTCCGTTAATGACAGGACTCTCATGAGCCATGAATTTCTTAACGAACAAAGGAATCACCGCAGCATATGCCCCGAATGGATCTTGACGACGACCGAAAACATTGAAATATCGTAAGCCGATACATTCCATTCCATAGGTTTTGGCAAACACATCGGCGTAAAGCTCGTTTACATACTTTGTTATGGCATAAGGCGAAAGCGGTTTACCAATCACATCTTCTACTTTGGGAAGAGACTGACTGTCTCCATATGTAGAAGAACTTGCTGCATATATAAAAACGCTTTACATTGGCATCGCGAGCGGCTGTCAGCATATTTAAGAATCCCGATATATTAGTTTCATTTGTAGTTATAGGATCTTTGATAGAACGTGGAACTGAGCCTAATGCTCCTTCATGCATAACGTAATCTACATTTTCTACAGCTTTCTTACAATCGTTCAGATTCCGTATATCTCCTACGATAAGTTTAAACTTATTCGGATATCGTTGTAGAAATGGAAAAATGTTTTCAGGTTTAACCTGTGGAAAAATTATCCAAACAGATTACAATCATAGTCGTGAGCCAATAAATACTCACATAAATTGGAGCCGATGAATCCCGCTCCACCAGTAACTAAAACTTTTGTTAATGACATATGGATTGTTGTTTTATGTTGAAGTTGCAAGCCTATTGCTTGATAGGGGTGTAATGATTTATTTTAAGACTGGTTTGGATAAAAGAGAGATTGTGTGTATCTGCTCCAAGTCGATTGTTACAATTTCCATTGAATTCCAGCCTGTTGGATTTTTTTTGTATGTATTTTATGCAAATCCACCTAGAGAGAAAAAGTTAAACAGAATATACAGGTCTTAATAACCGATAATTATAATCTATTTAAACTATAACAGTCTGACTATCAATTAAACAGTTTTGTATATTTTTTGTAATACTCGTACAAATGAACTTTTGAAATATATTGTAATTGTGAATGTCCGTTCCTATATGAGTAATAGCCTTTTCTTTTAATAGCAGCATGGCTTTTTTCTTAATCCGGTTGCCATACATACCCGCTATTGACGGAAGATTGAACTGAAACTTCACTCCCATGTCTTTTAATTGTTGATAATCCGACTCACCCATATAAACATACCGTTCCGGATGGGCAAGAATGGGATAATAGCCTTTAGCCTTGATGCGGAGCAGAATGTTGTTCAATCCCATCGGAGGGTTAAAGTAGGAGGTTTCCACCAGTAGATGGTCACCGCTTTCACCCAAGGGCAGCAGATCGTTCTTTTCCAACCGTTCCTCGAAGAGGTTGTCAAGCATGTTCTCTGAGGCCAGATGCAGTTTTATCGGACCGCTATAGGTGGCTTGAAGTTCAGCGTAACGCTCCCGGAGGTGCAGTGTGGTGTTGGGCATATCTTCCATGATATGCGGTGTAAGCCATACGGATTTTATGCCCAACTCTTCATACAGGCGCAGTATTTCCAATGCTTCTTCCATCGTCTGCACACCGTCGTCCACACCCGGCAGAATGTGCGAGTGACAGTCGGTAAAATTCTTGAATATACCGCTATCTTTCAGCGATATACGTTTCCTGAATGGCCACACAATGATACGAGTATTTTTATATAAAACATTTTATTTTTTTTAATTAATAATCATCCATTTATCCCCACCCTGTTTTCCGTCGGAACCTTAGTGGTATCCTGAGCCGTAACCGTAGTGATAACCATATCGATAGCCATAACGGTATCCATAGCGACCGCCACTTCCCTCGGTCCCGTTCAAGATCAGGGACATGTTCTTGTATTTTTTCTCCTCGTAGATTTTCTCCAATTCAGCAAGCATACTCCGTTCAAGTAATCCTGCACGAACTACGAAAACGGTACGGTCGGCCAGTTTCTCAATAATTTGCGTGTCGGCCACCAGTTCAACGGGCGGACAGTCGATCAGCACATAGTCATATTGCTCCCTTACAGTATCGATTGTCTGCTTTAACCGCTCGTCGAACAATAATTCCGTTGGGTTAGGAGGAATCGTTCCCACGGGTAGTATATCCATAGATTTATGTTTCGGATCGGGTACGATGATCTCATCCAGATTATCGATACGACCTCCCAGATAGTCGCTCAATCCCTTGTCAGGAGAGTCGATATAGGATGATGCAGAGGCGTGGCGCAGGTCTCCGTCGATTACCAGCACTTTTTTTCCTTTGATGGCAAGGCTCACGGCGATGTTCATGGTCAGAAACGATTTGCCGCTGCCCGGATTGAATGAGGTCATGATGATGACATTCGAAGTCTTGTCCTTGCCGGTCATAAATTCCAGGTTGGTACGCAATACGCGGAATGCCTCGTTGATGATGTCACGGTTGCCCTCCTTGACGATAACGGCCTTGACTTCCTGCGGTTTCTTTCCTAATATCCCTTTTTTCTTTCTTGTGAACAGCGGAATTTCACCGATGAACGGTATAGTCAGGTTTTCCAGGTCTTTCCTTCCCCGTACACGGGTATTCATATTCTCGCGCATGAAGATAATGACTATCGGAATGAGCAGCCCCAGAGCGAATGCGACCATAAAGATATTTTTATGCACAGGGGATGTCGGCAACATGCTGCCGTGTGGCGGGGTAACAATGCGGGTATTATAAGCCGTGAACGCCTGTGAGAGTTCGTTCTCTTCACGCTTTTGCAACAGGAATAGGTAAAGAGCTTCCTTTACCTTCTGTTGGCGCTCCACCGAAAGCAGGTACTTGGCCTGTGTTGGGTTGGCCGCTATACGTGATGTCGTCTGTTGCTCCGTCTGCCGCAAACTTTTTATCTGCGAATTCAAGGTCACTATCTGATTGTCGATAGATCTGATTATCGCCCCACGCATGGATGCCAGAGCCTGATCCATATCCACGACCAGCGGATTTTCCGTGCTGCTGTTCGCAACCAGACTGTTGCGCTGCAACAGTTGCTTGTTGTATTCGGCAATCTGCGATTCAATATTGGCGCTTTCAATGCCGGAGTTGGCCGGAAGCAGTTGGGTACGGTTGGCATCGTTGGCTAAATAGTTCCGGATGTAACGGGTCATATAAAGCTGGTTGTTCAGGGACAGGATCTGCGCGTTGGCCGCACTGCTTTGAGCCATATACATACTCGATGCCGCCTGCACGTCGGGCAACAGATGTTCTGACTTGTAAGAGGAGATATCCTCGTCCACATTTCCCAGTTCCCGTTCGATTACGCCCAGACGCTCGTTGATGAACATTGAGGTGCTGACAGCGATCTGGTTTTTGTCCTTCACCCAATTCTCGTTATAAACGGAAATCAACATGCTCAATACATCTTCTGCCCGCTGTGTGGAGTTATCCTTGAATGACAAGTCTATGACTGACGCTTTCTCGCTGTTCAATGAAACGGACAGATTGGACGAGCAGGAGTTGACGGCGTTATACAGACTGGATTTGCCTACATATAATGTATATGCCTCGCCTTTCACGTAATTGGGTGTTGTATGGATAATGATTTTTCCCAATGGCGTAGTGATGGAGTCGAGCAAGCTTCCCTTTACGTCCTTTTCTTCAAGATCTGTCCCGTTACGTATAAAGTCGGATAGGTATAACGTACCGTCCGGCTGTATTTCCAACGTAAAACCGGCTGATTCATTCTCAGGCAAGTCATTTATCGTTACATCCACCGGTAATGTCAGTCCATAGGCTACCTGACGGTGGAATTTTCCCCGAACGAAGTAATTCATATCCAGACGCAACCGTTTAACCACTTCGGTCATTAAAGACGGTGATCGAAAGGTGATGAGTTCGTTATTCACATTTGTACCGGATTGAAACAGCCCGAACTCCGAGAAGGATTCCAAATCCGAGGAGACCGACTTGCCTTTGGAATCCTCTTTGATCAATACCGAAGCGGTACGTGTATATACGGCAGGAGTGCGTAACAGATAGGCAGTAGCGGCACCGATCGTTACCGCTAAAGACAAGACGAACCACTTCCATCTTGCGAGGCACAGGTATAACAGGTCCTGTATTCGCAGGAAATCATCCTGCTGCCCCGGTTTTATATTCTTTTGATTTACGGTCATCATATCTGATTCTATATTATTTTACAATCAACACGGTAATGGTCGTCAGCAACGAGGCCAATGACATCCAGAAAGAGGCTGAGCGGACGTTATTGCCGTTGACGGTCGCCTGCCGTGCTTTCATTGAGTTGGGTTCCACATAAACGATATCGTTCTGCTGCAAATAATACACAGGAGAGGCATAAAGGTCATATCCCGAATTCAGGTTGACCTGATACAGGGTTTTTTTCCCGTTTTCCTCCCGTTGTACCAGCACGTTTTCCCGTTTCCCATAGACGGTAAGGTCCCCGGCCATGCTTAAGGCCTCCAAAAGTGTCAGCTTGTCCTTTTCGATATTGACGTCCGGGGGTGGCAACCTCGCCCAACACTGAAACGGTCAGGTTCATAAACTCCACTGTAACAACGGGGTCTTTCACGAGATTCTTTGAAACCAATTCCTCTTTTTATATACGAGGCGATCTCCGCGCGTGTCATTCCTGCCACATGGATATGTCCCAGCACAGGAAAATCAATATCCCCATCCTTATTTATTGTATATCCTGATATTCCCTGACTATTGGATGTACCTGATGTCGTACCAATCTGTCGGGATATGATCGGAAGGTTGAAAAGGTTCATTAATAAGGGGTCTTTGCTGTTGACCTGTATGGAAATCTTGTCTTCTGGACGTATCCGGATTTCCAGCGGGTTCAAGACTTGCTCTGCGGTACCCCGTTTCAGGTCCGTGAAATAAGCGACTTTCGGTGTGGCACATGATCCCAATAGAAAGGCCACGGTTAATAAGGATAAAATGTATCTGATTTTCATATTTATTGATTTTTATTTGTTGGTTTTCTGTTCCGATTGAAGTTGTGCGATAGATTTTGTCAGCCTGATGTTGGCGAGAGTCCATATCAATATATCACCCAAAACGATCCAGTTCACATTGAGATAAAGGGACAGAAGAATATTGAGCAGTATGAATATAGTTGACACGGAAACAATGATGATCATGGTATTGCGCTGCTTTATTCCGAGAGCAAGCAGCTTATGGTGGATATGGTTCTTGTCCGGCAGGAACGGGTTCTTTCCGTTGCGTACCCGATGCAGGTAAACCCTGACCACGTCACAGCATGGAACCAGCAAGGGTGAGAAGGCCAGCACCATCGGATGTACATTTCCTGTATTATCGTCTAGTCCGCACATGGTCAGTTTGAGACTGAGGAAACAGAGCATCATGCCGATGGTCAAACTGCCTGTGTCGCCCATGAAGATCTTCCTTCCGTGTTTGGCGTTCCCGAAAACATTGTAATAGAAGAATGGTACCAACACTCCCAATGTGGCAAACGCCAGCATGGCATAAACATACTGATGGAGCATAAAGAAAGTCAGTCCATAAAATAGGCAGGCGATACTGCATAGCCCGGAAGCCAGCCCGTCAATGCCGTCAATCAGGTTGATGGCATTGATGATGAAGACCACGATCAGGATGGTCAGGGGATATCCTAACCATAACGGCACCGCATGGATGCCCAGAACACCGTATAGGTTGTTGATATATACCCCACCGGCAATAAGCATCACGCCGCACAGAATCTGGATGACAAACTTGGCACGATAACGGATACCGATCAGGTCATCGGCCATGCCAACCAGATATAGTACCATGATGGAGCAGAAAGCAAAAGCCAAAGAGCACACGTCGTTCCCGATTTCGGACAATATCTCCGAATGTCCCAGCACCATATTGATTCCTAGCAACAGGGCTATGGTGAAAAACACTACCGGCTTGAATGCGATACCACCCAATCGGGGCACCGCACAATGATGTACCTTCCGCTCATCGGGAAAGTCGAACAATTTCTTACGGAAAGCGATTAGCAGAATCTGGGGAATGACGATACCCGCACAGAGAACACAAAGCAAAAATGCCAGTGAACAATTTACAATCCAAAAATACATATATTCAAATATTATTTTATTTGTGTAAGGCCACGAGGAAGGGGAACTTCATCATCTCCTTTTTGTGTCATCTCTCAAAATTTGTCACAATCGGAATCATTGATGACTTCAATCAAATCGGGATGAACTTCTACCGATATACCCATAATCCCTTCAAGCATCACAACCACCCGGCGGCGACGTTTTTCCTTTCACCCGCATGAATACGCCCTTTACTCCATTGAACTTGCCACCGTAAATACATATGTGGGTACCTTTCCGTATGTCAATCTCTTCCGGTTTATAATAAATAGTGTTTTCTTCATACTGCGAGGCAATCTTGATAAAGCTCTCCATTTGCTTATCCGGCACCACGATATATTTCAGTCCCGTGCTTTTCTCCCACATCATGAATTGTAAGAAATTATATTTTTTTTTGAAATCCGTGATCTGTTTTCGGGAAGCATGCACGAAGACGAGATTCGGGATGACTGGTACAAGCCTTTTGGATTTCACTCCGTGATAGACCCTTACGGCATAGTGTTTCGGTATGAAATACTCTAGACCATCCTTGCCTTTGAGCATCTCTTCCGCCTTTTTCTCGTTTTTATAAGCGCTCATGGCGAACCATTGGATTCTAGTTAGATCTTCCCTTGTGGTTATGGGAGTACTCATTCGTCGTGTGTTTTTTAGTTATTACGGCAGGTCAAGATATACCCATAGTTCATCCCAACTTATGTATTGGTCTGTATTATAGTAATTTATGTCTTTTTTGGCTGTCATATCAACCATTCATGCCGTCTTTTATCTTGCCGCATTCCTATTTTTCTCCATAAGAGAAATAGAGGACATAAATATTTAACATATATAATTGATTTACAGGGATTATTCGCTGTAAATACAATCTAGTTTACTCAACATTTTGTTATGTAACCACGACATTTTAACGAGGTGGCTATTAAGGTTTTTCTTTGTTTTATGCTATTATGTTCAATAATTTATGTATTTTTGCATATTCAAAACATTTCTCTTATGGAGAAAACCGTCATTTATTCAATCTTTTTCAAGCAAGAATTTTGTACTTTCACGGGGCTTTTTCCTTTCTGAATCCATCTTGTCATACAACTGAAAGTATAGGGTATATACTTGTTCATTATATTCCTATGGCATTCGTATAGGAAATTTCTCCTATTTTCGGTGTTTCTCTTTCTGAGAGAAATGGGGTGATTGGTATTTTGATGTATATCAAATATTTATAAGATTGTATAATCAATTTGCTCAACAATAATCAGTTTTTTTCTAATCATACCTCTTATTTTTATGGTATGACTAATATTTTTCTTCTGATTTTTAGTGTTTTTTGTGTTATCTTTTGTACTTTTGCATTTACAAATCTTTCTCTCAGAAAGAAAACTTCAATTTGTATAACATAATTCCAACTTATTTTTTGTCAGATAAATAAAAATAATAATTGCCATAGAATAACAGCGGGCCGATTGGGCACGTATGCTGAACCTATGGCGTAAACTGTTTTATAATGTGAATTAAAAGTGTATTAAAATAATACTGTTCGCTTTATCCACTACGGAGGTGTCTAACGATGCAAGATAAATCCGTGTAGTGCTTTCTGAATCATGTCCCATAGCTTCGCTGATGGTAGCCAACGGAATGTTTTTGCTTCTGGCGATAGAAGCCCAGGCGTGACGTGCCACATAAACTCGTCAGCGGAATAGGAAGGCCGATTTGTTTTCCCAATTTCTTTAGTTTTGAATTCACCAGCTGGGCTGCATTCTTGTATTGTTTCCGTTCATCCGTTTTTGCGTCGAGAATGATCGGCAATAGATAAGAAGAACCTATGGTATCGTATTTATCTATGATTTCTTGCATGGGCTTTTCCCATTTGATTACTAGCTGTTGGTTGGTCTTTTTTCTGCGATATGATAAAAAACGTTTAGTTCAAATTACTTTTCTTTAGATAAGCCATGTCTATAAATGACATCCCTCGGGTATAAAAACTGAACATAAATAGGTCTCTTGCATATTCCAAAGAGGAGTCGTGACTTAAATCCATATCGCGTATCTGTCGGATAATTTTGGCCGGAACTGCCCGTTTTACAGTTTTATCTATGCCCGTATATACATGTTTAAACGGATATCGCTGTATAACCAATTCTTTTTCTACGGCACGATTATACATGGCTCTGAGGTTTCTCATGTAATAGGAAGTACTGTTCGGACAAATGTCATTAGATTTTAGATATTGTTCATATTCCATCATCAGGTTGGAGTCTATATTGTCGAAAGGGATGTCTCTGCCTTTCTTTCTGAAATTCATGAATCGCTTGAAGCTATTGAGCGTAGTGGTATAAGTTTCTGTGGTGCGTATTTTACCTATTTGTCTCAATTCTTCAATGAGATTCTCACAAAATGACACAAAGTACTCGTTCACAGGAGGAGCGGAATAATATTCAATGATTTCGTCTGCCGTATATTTGTATCCAAGATTCTCAAATCTTATCATAATATCTTTTAGACGTGAGGTGTCTTCCTCAATACATTTTTTTTAAAGAAACCAAATACCGATGCCGGTTTTCTCCTGTCTTTGCTGGTATGATTATTTGGGAATTGAAAATATCCCACTCGTCAGGATAAATCTTGTATCCTGAATTTATCTGCCTTGCTACACGATTATGAATTACTTGATAGAACAATGTTCCCGCTTTTCCTTCTATAGAGGAATGTCGATACTTTATTTTTAATGATGCCATTTTTTTGTTTAATTAATATTATATTCTCCAAAATAAATGTTTTGGCGTATTATATGTTTAATAACCAATAAATTAGATAACTGTTTGATTTTGATTATAGTTGGATTTATATTGATATGGCGAAATACTTGGCTATTATATATCAATGTGAATAATGTTGGATTTTATTCTTCTTTTATTTCCGTACTGCCCTTTTCCTTGTTTTCTGCCTCCCCTAATGTACGTTTTTTCATAGCCCCGTCTGAGAGCCTTTGTTTTTGAACGGCAAATTTATTTCGGTGGATGGATACGAAAGAGTTCCGGTCTTCGCCCTTTGTACCGAAAAAAATAACGCCGGACGGCTTCGCTGTCCCCAACATTTTTTGTCGTCCAAAACTTTTCTTAATCCCTCCTTCCTTCTTGTTG
>ENA-OQCD01000452-OQCD01000452.1-human-gut-metagenome-genome-assembly--contig:-NODE-452-length-11589-cov-4.292619_pt1 | contig 11589 bp, 18 predicted proteins | sample MGYA00242755_ERZ504571 | MGnify/ENA primary metagenome ERZ504571 (study PRJEB26092, sample SAMD00036274) | human gut metagenome | host: Homo sapiens | study: EMG produced TPA metagenomics assembly of...
AGCGCCGCCAGTGGCGGAAACAGCGAACCGAAGCAGGGGCAGCGGTCGCAGAGTGCGAGGGGCTTTTGCCCCCGAAGCACGATGCGGGTACCGCAACCCGACATTATCGAGCATTTTGGCAACGCAGCTGCCGTGCCGCAGCTGCCGGAGCGGTGCTTAAGCCGCAAGGCGGGAATTGTGCGGTGTTGCCTTAATTGGGGGTAAGCGGACTGGGCGGCAGTGCGCTGCCGCAGCTTTTGCAGCCCTGCTTACAATATTACAAGTTTATCATAGCGTTTTTTAGCGGGTTATGCAAGGCAGCGGGCACGGGATGGTCAAAATAATTTTACAATTCCAACATGAATTTATGGTATAATATCACTTACGTTAAAAAGATTAGGAGAGTTTTTAAGATGGCATGGGTCACAAAAGACAGCGTTGAACAGTATGAACGCCCGAATCGAAAAAAGAATATACCAAACAGGAAAAAGCTGCCAACTGGTGGTATTACCACAAGCTGTACGTTGGCATTGCGGTCATCGCCGTGGTGCTGGTGGTGTGGATGGTGCACGATGTTGTTACCCGGGTGCGGCCGGACTACCGCGTTGGCTATGTGGGCAGCAGCAACTTGCCGACTGATACGGTAACGGCCCTGGAAAACACGCTGGCCGCCTACTGTGATGACCGCAATGGCGACGGCAAGGTGGTAGTGGAGCTGGTGCAGTATAACCTGGATTTTGATTCCGAGAGCGAAAACACCGATGCATACACCCAGATGGCTGATGTGACCCGGCTTTCGGCGGATTTATCCAGTGAGGATGGGCCTTACATCTTTATCATGCAGGATACCGATTACGCGCAGCAGTTTGCGGAAACCACCGGCGATTTGCAGTACCTGGACGGCACCATGCCCGACACGGAGAATGTGGATGAAAATGATAATGTGATCGTGGACTGGACCAAGATGTTTTACCGCTGGACGGACTGCCCGGCTCTGACCGGTCTGGATTTGGGCACCTACACCGGCCTGACGATGGTGGATGACCTCCAGGGCGAAAACCAGGACATCATGAAAAACACCTACATAGGCCGCCGCGCGTATTATACCGACAAAACCGCGCTGGAAAGCGAAACCTATGATGCCCTGTGGAACATCTTGACCGCGGGTGCCGTTTCCACCGTGGGGCAGCAGTGATGCGCTACCGCCCAGTAAAAAAGCCGGCCCCCATGCCGGAAAACCCCTACCACCGCATCTTTACCCCCATGCCAAGCTTTGAGGATCTGGTGCGGAAGGCGAGGGAAGAGGAAAAGAAATTAAAAGTAATAAAGAATAAAGAAAAATGAAGGTGTGCCTGCGGCACGGATTGAGATATTAGGCTGCGGGCACGCATAAAAGAATGGCAGGAAGCTTATGTTTTCTGAGCGGCGTTGCGCGCCGCGGTCCACCAAAATTATTCATTATTCTTTATTCACTATTCTTTCAATCAAAAAGCAGGGCTTCGGCCCTGCTTTTTTGCTTTTTTTGATGGTGCCCTATTGCGATATAGACCGTTTTATAGTATAGTAAAATATGAATAACCATGGAATGTGAGGAACCTGTCTATGGATCAGTTGCAGCAGGCCCGTGCGCAGATTGACGAGATCGACGCAAAGATGGCCGCATTGTTTGAACAGCGTATGCAGGCAGTGGGCCAGGTGGCACAGTACAAGGCGCGCACCGGCAAACAGGTGTTTGACCCGGCACGCGAAGCCTTGTGCTGGAAAAGAATACCGCCCGCGTGCAGAACCCGGAACTTCAGCCCTAATTACCGCGAATTTTTGAAAAAAGCGCTGGCGGTTTCCCGCGCGTACCAGCATGTTCTGATTGGGCAGGATGTTGCCGCCTACCAGGGGGTGGAGGGCGCGTGGTCCCACATTGCGCTGCGTCAGCTGTTCCCCTTTGCCAAGGCACAGGCGTACTCCACCTGGAACGAGGTGGTGGAAGCCGTGGAGCGGGGCGATGCTTACTGCGGCGTTCTGCCGTTTGAAAATTCCAACGCGGGCGATGTTTCCGCTGTGCTGGACCTGCTGTATGCCCACCCCGGCCTGAAAGTAGCCCGCATGTGCGACCTGCCCATCCGGCAGGACCTGCTGGCGCTGCCGGGCGCGCAGCTGAGCGAGATCAAAACGGTCATCAGCCACCAGCAGGCGCTGGCGCAGAGTGGGCCATTCTTGAAACTGCACCACTTTGCCACCAAAGCCTGGGGCAACACAGCGGATGCCGCCCGCTATGTGGCGGAACAGGCGACCAAACCCTGGCAGCTATCGCTTCCGCCGAAACAGCCAAGCTGTACGGGCTGCAGATTTTGGCCGAGGGCGTGAACGAGGACGGCGACAACACCACCCGCTTTATCGTGATTGAAAAGAGCGCCCAGCGGCAGCCGATCGCCGCCGCACCGGGGCAGCGGCTTTCGATGCTGTTTACGGTGGACCACAAGCCGGGGCGGCTGGCGCGGGTGATCCAGATCATCGGCGAGCGCGGCTTTAACATGGAAACCATCAAAAGCCGTCCGCTGCCCCATGTTCAGTTTGAATATTATTTTTATGTTCAGCTTGTCTGCCCGGCCAATGCAGCAACGGACGATTGCGCCAAGCTGGTGCATGAGCTGGAAAACGTGTGCCGCACGGTGCGGATACTGGGTGTATTTGACCTGTAAATGACGGAAAAACACGGGAGGAATTGTTATGAAATTGACCATGCAGCTTGGCAGCCGCAGCTATGATATCATCCTGAAAAGCGGGTGCCTGGCCAACCTGTACCAGTTTGCCAATGTTGCCAACCGCAAGGTGTTTATCCTGACGGATTCCGGCGTACCGGAGCAGTATGCCCAGACCGTGCTGGCCCAGTGCCCCAATGGAATGGTGTACACTGTGCCCCAGGGCGAAGCCAGCAAAAGCCTGAAAGTGTATGGCCAGGTGCTGCAGGCCATGCTGGAGTTCAACATGACCCGCAAGGACCTGCTGGTGGCCGTCGGCGGCGGCGTTGTGGGGGATTTGGGCGGGTTCTGCGCGGCATCTTATATGCGCGGCATTGATTTGTCAACTGCCCCACCACCACCCTTTCCCAGATCGATTCCTCCATTGGCGGCAAAACCGCCATTGACCTGGGCGAAACCAAAAACATTGTTGGCGCTTTCTGGCAGCCCAAGGTGGTGCTGGTGGATTTTGATGCCTGGCAACGCTGCCCCGCCGCCACTTTGTCAACGGCCTGGCGGAGGCCATCAAGGCGGGTCTGATTGCTGACCCGGAGCTGTTTGCCCTGTTTGAGTGTGAACACCCCGAAGAAAACATTGAGCGCATCATCTACCGTTCCCTGCGCGTGAAGAAGAACGTGGTGGAAAACGATGAGCACGAGCAGGGCCAGCGCGCCTGCCTGAACTTTGGCCATACCATCGGCCATGGCATTGAGGCTGTCAAGGGGGTGCGCGGCCGCCGCACCAACGGCCTGTTCCATGGCGAGTGCGTGGCGCTTGGCATGCTGCCTATGATCGAGGATAAATCCCTTGTGCGCCGCACCCGCGCCATCTACCGCACTTTGGGCCTGCCCACCCGCACGGGTGTGGACAAAAATAAGGTGCTGAGCTATATGCAGCACGACAAAAAGAGCGCGGGCAGCACCATTACCGTCATCAAGGTGCCCGGCCTGGGCTGCTGGCGCGCCGATAAGATTCCCATGACCGAACTGCCCGCCCTGCTTGGCATCAAGGAAAACGAGGACTGAGCCGATGAAAAATACCTTTGGCAATGCATTGGGCCTGACCATTTTTTGGCGAAAGCACGGTGCCGCCGTCGGCGCTGTGCTGGACGGCCTGGCGCGGGGTTGCCGGTGGATGAAGCGTACATCGCCGAGCGGATGGACCGCCGCCGCGCCCGCGGAGATGGGCTTTCCACCGCCCGCACCGAGCCGATGTGGTGGAGTTTTTGAGCGGTGTGGTCAACGGCCATACCACCGGCACCCCCATCACCATGATGATCCGCAACACCAACATCCGCAGCGGAGATTATGCAAAAACGGCGGATCTGCTGCGCCCCGGCCACGCGGATTACACGGCATATGCCAAATATGAAGGCTGGCAGGATGCCCGCGGCGGCGGCCACTTTTCCGGCCGCATCACCGCAGCCAGCGTGGCTGCGGGTTCGATCTGTGAGCGCATTCTGGCACAGCGCAGTATTAAGGTGTATACCCACATTGCCCGCTGTGCGGGGTGGAAGATGCTCCGCTTTCCAGCTCTGCCGGTTTGATTCTGGCGGAACCACAGCCGGGCCATTTTGCCCTGTTGGACCCCGAAAAAGAAGCCCCCATGCAGGCAGCCATCCGCGCAGCCGGGGCCGAGGGCGACAGCGTGGGCGGTATTCTGGAAACTGTCATCACCGGTGCCCGCGGGCATCGGCGAACCGTTCTTTGACAGTGTGGAAAGTGAGATCGCCCACCTGGCGTTTGCCATCCCCGCTGTCAAAGGCATTGAGTTTGGCGCGGGCTTTGCCTTTGCGGACCTGCGCGGCTCCCAGGCAAACGACCCGTTTACCATGCGGGACGGCAAAGTGGTAACGGCCACCAACAAAAACGGTGGCATCAACGGCGGCATTGCCAACGGCATGCCCATTGTGTTCCGCACGGCGGTAAAGCCCACCCCCAGCATTTATAAAGAACAGGATACCGTGGATTATATCGCCAAGGCAGATGCAAAACTGCAGATCAAGGGCCGGCACGACCCCTGCATTGTGCCCCGTGCTGCTGTGGTGCAGAACACCCTGGCAGCATTTGCCGTGCTGGACCTGCTGACCGTGCGTTACGGTACGCTGGGGCAAAAGTAATACAGCCGAAGCAAACAGAAAGGAAGCGCAATATGGAATACGGTCTGATCGGAGCCAAACTGGGCCACAGCTATTCCAAAATCATCCATGAGGCCGTGTGCGGCTATTCCTATGAGCTGCATCCGCTGCCCACGGAGGAAGAAGCCCATGCCTTTATGCAGGCAAAGGAGTTCAAAGCCATCAATGTTACCATCCCGTACAAAAAGCTGGTCATCCCATATTGCGATGAGGTGGAACCACGTGCGGCGGCCATCGGCGCAGTGAACACCGTGGTCAACCGGGATGGCAAGCTGTATGGCTATAATACGGATTATACCGGCTTTGCCTACCTGGCCCGCTGCCACGGCGTGAAGTTTGCCGGGGCTGTGGTGCTGGTGCTGGGCACCGGCGGCACCCACAACACCGTCACGGCTGTCTGCCAGGACGCCGGAGCCAAACAGGTGCTGACCGCCAGCCGCACCGGCAAGGACGGTGCCCTGACCTATGAGGAAGCCCAGCAGCACCCGGAAATCAATATCATTATCAACACCACCCCGGCGGGCATGTACCCCAACAACGGCAGCTGCCTGCTGGACCTGCATGCCTTTCCCAAGCTGGAAGCCGTGCTGGACTGCGTTTATAACCCGTTCCGCACCGAACTTTTGCTCCGTGCGGAGGAACTTGGCGTGCCCGCCTACTGTGGGTTCGAGATGCTGGTGGCGCAGGCAGTGTACGCGGCGGAGCACTTTACCGGCCAAAAGCTGCCGGAAGCTGTGATCGCTGACACCCACCGCAAGCTCAAGCGAGATCTTTCCAACGTGGCCATCATCGGAATGCCGGGCTGCGGCAAGTCCACCATCGGGCGTGCCCTGGCCAAAACGCTGGGCAAAACCTATGTGGATCTGGATGAAGTGATCGAGAAAAACACCGGAATGCCCATCCCGGATATCTTTGCGCGTGAAGGCGAGGCATCGTTCCGCAAGTACGAATCTCAGGCTGTGGCGGAGATCAGCAAGCAGACACGGCAGGTCATCGCCTGCGGCGGCGGGGTGATCAAAACACCGGGCACGCCCGCACCCTGCGCCAGAACGGCCCTGTGCTGTGGGTGCAGCGCCCGGTCGAACGGCTGGCAACCGGCGGGCGGCCGCTTTCCACCGGGCTGGACGCCCTGCGCAAGATGGAAGCCGAGCGGATGCCGCTTTACCGCGCAGCGTCCGATGCCGCGGTGGATAACACCGGCCGCCTGGAAAACACAGTAGAAACCGCCGTGCAGGCGTTTGAAACAACAATTTGATGCCTGAACGCACGAAAGAGGGGAACACCGTGGAAGCAACCGTTGCAGCCATTGAACCGGGCCGCCTGGCCGGAACCGCTGCCGCGCCGCCCAGCAAAAGCGCGGCACACCGCGCTGTGGTGTGCGCGGCCCTGGCCGCCGGTACCAGCCACATTGGCAATGTGGAATTTTCGCAGGATATTCTGGCCACGTTGGGGGCTGCCCAGCAGCTGGGGGCCAAGGTGGAGCGGGGCGAGCATGAGCTGACCATTACCGGCCGCGGCAATGCGGACGGTTTTGCCACCATTACCCGCCCGGTGTTCTGCAACGAAAGTGCAGCACACTGCGGTTTATCCTGCCGCTGTTCAGCCTGACGGCCCAAAAAGTGCGCTTTACCGGCGCAGGCCGCCTGATGCAGCGCCCGCAGGAAATTTATGCCCAGCTGTTTGAGCGCCAGGGGCTACGTTTTGAACAGAACGAACAGGGCATTACGATTTTTGGCCGCCTGTGCCCCGGTACCTTTACGCTGCCGGGCAATGTGTCCAGCCAGTTCATCAGCGGGCTGCTGTTTGCCACCCCGTTGATGGAAGCCCCCAGCGCCATTGAGGTGCGCGCTCCCTTTGAAAGCCGCAGCTATGTGGACCTGACCACAGACGCGATGCAGAAATTTGGCGTTAAAGTTTCGGTCCGCGCCCGCAAGGATGGCTCCGCCACCTACAAAGTGGCAGCGCCGCAGCATTATGCGGCAGCAGACATGGATGTTGAAGGCGATTACAGCCAGGCGGCGTTTTTGGCCGTGCTGGGCAGCACTGTGGGCGGCATTACGATAACGGGTCTGCCCTCCGGTTCCCACCAGGGAGACCGGGTGATCCTGGATATCTTAAAGCAGTGCGGCGCAAAGTTTGAGCGCAGCGGCAGCCATGTGACCTTCCATCGCAGCCTGCTGAAGGCGGTGGAGATCGACCTAGCTGATTGCCCAGACCTTGGCCCGGTGCTCATCGCACTGGGGTGCTTCTGCAGCGGCACCACCATCATCCGCACGCCGGGCGGCTGCGCATTAAAGAGTGTGACCGCATTGCCGCTATGCAGGAAGAGCTTGCCAAAATGGGCGGCACGGTAAAAGCGGACGGCGATACCCTGACAATTGAGGCTGCGCCCTGCACAAGCCCACGGCGCCGCTGAACGGCCATAACGACCACCGCATTGTAATGGCAATGGCCGTTGCTGCCCTGGCCGCAGGCCAGCCGGCGGTCATCGAGGGGGCCAACGCGGTCAACAAAAAGCTGGCCGGATTTCTTTGAGGTCATCAAGGGCCTGGGGGCCCATGTAACAAATCAGGGGTGAAAGCAAAATGGACGGGATGGATAAAAACAAAACGTTTTTAGTTGTGGGCCTGGGCCTGCTGGGCGGCAAATATGCCAGGTGCTCAGCCAGAAAGGCTACCGCGTGACTGGCATTACCCACAGCCAGAGCACGCTGGATTATGCGCTGGAACACGCCTATATCTGCGAGGGCCGCAACGAAAACTTTGACGACCTGGTGCAGAACGCGGATTACATCATCTTTGGCCTGTACCCCACTGTGCTGCTGGAATGGGTCAGGCAGTACGGCCACCTGCTCCGCCCCGGCACGCTGATAACTGATGTTTCCGGCGTAAAGCGCGGCGTGGTGGAGCCGGTGCAGCAGATGCTGCCGGAGGGCGTGGAGTTCCATTGCCAGCCACCCCATGGCCGGCCGTGAGACCAGCGGCGTGGCCCACAGTGCCGAGGTAAACTTTGCCCCGGCAAACTTTATCATTACCCCCACCGAAAAAAACACCCCGGAAGCCATTGAATGGTGCCGTACCCTGGCCCGCACACTGGGGTTTGCCCGCATTAGCGTGCTCAGCCCGGCAGAGCATGACCACATGATCGGCTATGTCAGCCAGCTGTGCCATGCCATTGCCGTCAGCCTGATGTGCGCCAGCGATAACACCGAGCTTGCCAAGTATACCGGGGACTCTTTCCGCGACCTGACCCGCATTGCGCGCATCAACGATAAAATGTGGGCGGAGCTGTTCTTGTGGAACAAGGATAACCTGATTAGTGAGATCGATATGTTCAGTGATGCACTTGCCACCATGCGCCAGAAACTGGTGGATGACGACCGCGAAGGGCTGGAAAAAATGTTCCGCCTTTCCACCGAGCGCCGCAAGGCATTTGATAAAAAATAACCGGGAAGCCGGTCTGTTTTGCCGGAAGGGAGGCGGCCTTTATGCCCCGTAAAGAAGGACAGAAATTAAAGCTGCTTACGTTGTTGGAAATTTTTGTGCGGGAAACCGACGAAAAGCACCCCATCAGTGTGCCGCGCATGGTAGAACTGCTGAAAGAGCGCGGCATTGTGGCAGAGCGCAAAAGCGTGTATGACGATATCCAGACCCTGAACGAAATGCCGGATACCCCCTTTGAGATCGTGCAGCAGCGCGGCCGCGGGGGCGGGTATTATATGGTGGATACCCCGTTTGAACTGGCGGAGCTGAAACTGCTGGTGGACGCTGTGTATGCCAGCAAGTTCATCACCGCGCGCAAAAGCAAGGTGCTGATCGAAAAGCTGGGACGGTTCACCTCCCGCTACCGCCAGGAGGAGCTGGACCGCAAGGTGCTGGTTTCCGGCCGGGTGAAAAGCCAGGAGGAAAAGATCCTTTACAGCGTGGATACCCTGCACAGCGCCATCACCGCGGGCAACCAGGTGCGGTTCAAATACTGTGACTGGGACCTGCAAAAGCAGATGGTGCCCCGTCATGAAGGCCAGCTGTACACCGTCAGCCCCTGGGTGATGGTGTGGGAAAACGGAAACTATTATATGATCGCCTATACCGAAGGCCGTCTGAAGCACTACCGCGTGGATAAAATGCGCAAGGTGGAGCTGCTGCCGGATACCGAACGTGAAGGCGCTGAGGAATACGCCGAATTTGACGTAAACCAGTATATGCAGCAGATGTTTGATATGTTCAACGGCCCGGTGCGCAAAGTGACCATGCGGTGCGAAAACCGCCTGGCCGGGGCGATGATCGATCGGTTTGGCACGGGGGTTACCCTGGTGCGCAACCCGGATGGCGACCACTTTAATGTGGTGGTAAATGTGCAGGTCAGCCCCCGGTTTTACGGCTGGGTGGCCGGCTTTGGCACAGGGATCGAAATTCTGGACCCACCCAGCGTGCGTGCAGAAATGAAGAAAAAGCTGGATGAGCTGGAGGGCCTTTACCGCTGATGCAGACAGCAAAACAAAAGCTCAACGCGCAGCACCGTGGCTGTTTTTGCTGCTGGTGCTGGCCGGGCTTGCCGCAGTGCGCGGTCTTGCCGCCAATTATGAGATCGGGTACGAGATCATGAACGGTGACTTCCAGAATTATAACCCAGTGCGCCACCTGCTGGCCGGGCAGGTACCTTATCGTGATTTTACCGTCTACCTTGGTGCGGGCGAGCTGTACAGCGTGGGCGGTTTGCTGCTGGTGCTGGGCAACAGCTTTGGCCGCAGCATGTTTGCCACAAACTTTTGCACCTGGTTCTATTTTGAGCTGCTGGTGCTGGCGGTCTGCCTGGTGGTCATCGGCACTGCCCGTGCGGCCCGCGCGGCAGCGCTGGCGCTGTGCAGCGTGTTTTTGCCTATGTGCAGGGGGCAAACCTGCCGTTTGCCGGTCAGGTGAACACCCTGCTGAGCTATGCCGCCGCCAACGGCAACACGCCCGCATGATGCGCTCCGCCGCTTTAACACTGGCGGTACTGGTCATCCTGCTGGGACTGCATTTCTGGCAGCAGGATACAAGCAGGCGGCTGTTGGCCCCGGCGGTGCTGGTGCCCTTTGCCGCAGGCTTTTTTGTGCCTTGGAGCAATGATATGGGCGGCGCTGCCTATATTTCCATTGCGCTGGGGTATGGGCTGTATCTCATCCGGCTGTATCGCAGTTCCATCGGTAAAATTGTGGTGCAGACACTGCGCTACATCGTTACCAGTGTGGTGGGGCTTGGCGTTTCGGTGCTGCTCATCAGCTGGGGGCACCCGCTGGCCTGGCTGCGCCAGACCCGCGGAACCAGCGCTTACCAGACTTGGTATTACGGCAATACCCTCAGCGACCGAGTGTGCAGCGTGGCAGACCTGCACTGGCCGGGCGCGGCAGTGTTCTGCCTTGCGGCGGCACTGGCGTTTGCCATCGGTATTTTTGTCTGCCGCAGCAAACGCTCTGCTGTGTTGGCGGCCGGGGGCTTTGCCCTGACACTGGGCATGGTGCTGTGGAACCTGCTGTACGGCATGGTCAGTGCCTCCAACAATGGGCCCACGGGCGGCGCGGCGGCACTGGCTGCCGTACTGGCCCTGGCGTGTATCATCAAATCGGTGCTGCTGGTTTGCCAAAAGGTAAGCTTTCCGCAGGTTGCAGCGCGCATTGTGCCCGCAGGCTGTGCGGTGCTGGGGGCCGCTGTGCTGGCCGTGGGCATGGCCGGGCAGGTGCAGACCCGCATTGGCGGGCACGAGGGCTATACCTTTGTGCCGGAGCTGGGCGGCTGGATCGGCGACCAGGCCGAAAAGCTGGCAACCGAAAAGGAACTGACGGCGGGCAAGCGGCTGTTTGGCACCTATTCCAGCGCACTGGAAGCCATGACTGGCCAGCTGCAGCCTACCGGCACGGATTACATCATCCATGCCCTGGGGGATCGCCAACGCCTGGCGTACCTGCAAACCTTTCAGCAGGGAAATTTTGACATTGTCGTGACCCCCAGCCCCAAGGTGGCCCCGCCGGAGCGGTGGAGCCGCAACGCCAACTGGTGGTTCTACCGGGAGCTGTACCGTTACTGGCAGCCGGTGGCAAACACCTTCCAGTCCGGCGGCATGCACCTTTTCTGGGAGCGCACCGGAACCGATAACAATCTGAACGTGGAAACCACGACCGCTGCCACCCTGCAGGGAGATGGCACTGTGCTGGTGACCGTAACGGCGGCGGACGCGGATTTTTGCGGTGTGGCGGATGTAACGCTACACTATGGGCTGGTCAGCTCTGACAGCATGGACCACCCGTTTGACCGGCAGTTCCTGCATGTGACCTGTGTGACGGAAAACGAACTCTGCGCCGCCGCGGAACGCGACACCAACCAGGGCGATTTCTACCTGCCCACCGACCGCGACAGTTACGAGGTGCCTATCACCATTTCCAACGGTGTGGGGCAAATTCTGCTGACGGCAAAATCCGGCAGCGGCACCGTGTACCCGCAGGTAAACGCAGTTGAAGTGAATGCGACGTATCAGGATTGGGAGTACTTCTTCGAGTAACGCGGAAAAAACTGCAGGTCCGGCAGCGGGAGTGGAAAGTTGTAAAGGCAACACCGCACAATTCCCGCCTTACGGCTTTAAGCACCGCTCCGACGGCTGCGGCACGGCATCTGCGTTGCCAAAATGCTCGATAATGTCGGGTTGCGGTACCCGCATCGTGCTTCGGGGGCAAAAGCCCCTCGCACTCTGCGACCGCTGCCCCTG
>ENA-OQCD01000453-OQCD01000453.1-human-gut-metagenome-genome-assembly--contig:-NODE-453-length-11579-cov-1.767464_pt1 | contig 11579 bp, 14 predicted proteins | sample MGYA00242755_ERZ504571 | MGnify/ENA primary metagenome ERZ504571 (study PRJEB26092, sample SAMD00036274) | human gut metagenome | host: Homo sapiens | study: EMG produced TPA metagenomics assembly of...
CAATGAATCATTTATGAAGGATCCCTTCAAAATCCTTCACAACAACACATTGAAAAACAATGTATTGTGTAAATATGAAGGATTTGAAGGATTTCCCGGTGTTTTTTTATTTTAATAGGTTTTATGATAACTCCAATCCCAGTGCTTCTTTTAATTTCAGCAGATTCGGGTTTTTCTTGCTCATCATCTGGAAACGTTCCACGTGGCTGTAAGCACGGATGTTCTCGGTAGGGGCACTGACACGTACCGTCATGGTGATTTTCCGGTTGTGCAGACGTTCGCGTAAGTGATTCTGAACCGATGGTATCAATTGTACCATATATTTTTCCACCATATCATTGTCTACTGTCACTTCAAAAGTCGTGTCATTCAACAAATGCGGATGCATGTTCATCATTCGTGCGGAGTTAGCCTTCTCTTCCTTGGGCAGGGCGCTGCAAATTCACGCCAGTAATAGTCCAGATCTTTTTCATTGAAAATATAATCTTCGTATGTGGCATCGTTTTGGACAGCGGTGCTTGCCGCTTTTGCTTCTTGCTTTTCCGCAGCTTGCTGTTCGTGCAAAGGACGACGCAGGGATATACCGAGTGAGCCCGCCTTGAACACCGGGATTTTTTTTTCTCTTCTCTGGTCTGAGGCAGCGGGCTTGGACGGCTTGCGTTCATACTGCCGGCTGTACTTGTACCCTGTGGTTGAGGAACGGCGGTTGCTGCGGTCTGTGCAGCGGCAGCTTTAGCCTGAGGCTGTGGCTGCGTGGCGGCTGTGGAAGCCGCTTGCTGCGTAAATAGGGGTTTTAATATCTTCTTAGGGCCACGCCCACCACTTACATCGTCGGCGTCGGGCAGAGTGAGTTGGGCGCATTGAATCAGTGTCAGTTCTACCAGCAGACGTTTGTTTTTGCTTGCACGATAGTTCAGGTCACAATCATTGCATAGCTTCATGGCACGGTACAGGAATTTCTGGTCACATTTTTGTGCTTGTTCTTTTATAGCGGTCTCGGATACCGGCGCCTACTTCCAGCAATTGCAGGGTGGAAGGATCCTTGCTCACCAGCAAATCCCGGAAATGAGAGGATAGTCCGGTGATGAAATGGCTGCCGTCAAATCCTTTTTTCAATACGTCGTTAAAAAGCAGCATGGATTCGGGAACTTTGTTTTCAAGCAACAAATCGGTCAGCTTGAAATAATATTCGTAATCCAAGACATTCAGGTTTTCAATCACACTTTTGTAAGTGATGTTCCCACCTGTGAAGCTGACTACCTGGTCGAAGATGGAAAGAGCATCGCGCATACCGCCGTCGGCTTTCTGTGCGATGACAGTCAGGGCTTCGGGTTCGGCGTTGATATGTTCCAGTTTGGCAACGTATTGCAGATGGTCGATAGTGTCTTTGATGCCGATGCGGTTGAAGTCATAAATCTGGCAACGGCTCAGAATAGTCGGCAGTATCTTATGCTTTCCGTTGTGGCAAGGATGAAGATGGCATGATGAGGCGGTTCTTCCAATGTTTTCAGAAAAGCATTGAAGGCGGCTTGCGACAACATATGGACCTCATCAATGATATATACCTTGTACTTGCCGATTTGTGGCGGGATACGTACCTGCTCAATCAGCGAACGGATATCTTCTACCGAGTTGTTGCTGGCGGCATCCAGCTCATGTATGTTGTAAGAACGCTGTTCGTTGAATGCCAGACAAGACTCACACTGATTGCAGGCTTCGCCTTCGGCAGTGGGGGGTCTGGCAGTTGATGGTTTTGGCAAAGATACGTGCACACGTTGTTTTTTCCCACTCCACGCGGTCCGCAGAACAGGTAGGCATGTGCCAGCTTGCCGGTGGCAATAGCATTTTTTTAAGGTGATGGTCAACGCGTGTTGCCCTACAACCGATTCGAATGTAGCGGGACGGTATTTTCGTGCCGATACGATATAATTTTCCATAAGCGGAGTTCTTTTTTTCTAATATGAGTTCTGCAAAAGTACATAAATTATCCGTTTTTATGGGTAGGATTGCTTGAAATATTTCTATCTTTGCAAAAATCAAAAAAGGGATTCTTTGTATGAGCAAATTGCTGACTATTTGGAACTACATCCGGCACCATAAGTATATGATTACGGTGCTGATCTTTATTGTAGTTATTGGTTTTCTGGATGAGAACAGCTTGATTCAGCGGGTAAAGCATCGCAGTGAGATCAGCGCGCTGAATAGTGAGATAGAGAAATACAGAAAGCAATATGAGGAAGATACGGAGAAACTGAAGGAACTGACCACGAATCCTGAGGCTTTGGAGAAAATAGCACGCGAGAAGTATTTGATGAAGAAGCCCGACGAGGATATTTTTGTGTTTGAAGAATGAGTAAATCTTATAATATAATTTCGATGGCAGGGGCAGTCCTGCTGCTGGCAGGTGCGGTGTTGCAAATCACCCGGTGGGAGCTTGCGCCTTATCTGTATACGCTGGGTGCTGTGATGTTCGGCTATGTGCAGGTGATGGGGAATCGTTATGATGGAAGGAATTTTATCATCAAGCGTTTGCGTAGACAGCAGATTTTCGGGGCTGTCGCACTGGTCTTTACAGGAGTATTGATGTTTACCATGAAACGTAACGAAATGGATTGTTTGTCTTTCCATTGCCGCTGTCCTGGAACTTTATACGGCTTTCCGTATTCCGCAGGAGTTGGAGAAGGAAAAACGTTAAGGAACCAGTGTCATTTTTTTGTCCGCGTTTATAGAGGCTTATCTTGTGAAAAATAGGAGAACGCGGACGACACTTGTTACGTGTGGTCCGCGTTCTAAAAAATAGTTGTCCGGTATTGTTATTCCACAATGGTCATTTCATCTACCAAGTGTTTCGCTCCTGCAAACTTATCAATAATAAATAAGGTATAGCGGATATCCACACAGGCTGCACGTTGTAACTGGGAATTGTAAGCAATGTCACCGGTCAGTCCTTCGTAGTTGCGGTCAAAGCCGGTACCGATCAATTCCCCTTTGTTATTGAAAACGGGGGAGCCGGAATTACCTCCTGTATTGTCTGTTCCTGTAACAAAACAGATGGGCATTTCACCATTTTTCATGGCATAGCGCCCGAAGTCTTTCTTGTTATACAAGTCCTCAGTTTTGGCCGGAACCACGAATTCATAGTTGTTTCGGATCCTCTTTTTCCATCACTCCTTTCAACGTGGTGTAATAGTTGTATTCCATACCGTCTTTGGGGCTGTATGAACCTACTTTACCATAAGTGAGACGTAACGTGGAGTTGGCATCCGGATAAATAGGAGTGCCTTCATGCTGTTTCAGCTTCATCATACCCTCTACCCAGGTTTTATGGGCCAGATTATAAGCATCGGTTTCGGCTTTCATGGCTGCATCGGTATCTGCATAACCTTGGTCTACTGATTTGGCATATTGCACCATCAGGTCATTTTCCAATGTCTTGGCATCCGGCTTTGCCACAAAGTTGTCAAAGGCTTCACGGCTTCGGAAGATGGATGTATCAAAACAAGCATCGACAAAGGCGTCAATGTTTCCTTTGAATTCTTTGTCTATTACTTTAAAGATGCTGATGCGCTGTTCGGCCGGAATTAATTCTGCGTAAGTCTTCAGCAAAGCTTTGGAAACTTTACGGTCTATTTCGGGATTATAGTCTTTATTGAAAAATTTATCGGCTTGTTTGATCAGTGTGCTTAATGCATGATCCAGCGGATTGATTTCTTTAGTAGCATGAGGTACTTTATATCCTTTTTCCAATGCTTGCAGGACTTTTGTCTGTGGAAGGAATCTTATAGAATTCCGTTCCCAGTTTGCAAACTTCGTAAATGGCTTGCTGATGATATACGGCATCCCGGCGTTTGCTCACGATTTCCCGGATAGCATCGAAGGCTTTCTGGTAGGCGTCAGTACCCGTCTCACGTCCGTAAGCCAGAAGCTTTTCCTGTTGTTTCTTTTTCGTATCAAGTACTTTCAGCTGAACCAGTCCTTCGTTCATACCGATAGCATTCTTCCAGTAATTGGCTGACGAGGCGTATTTGCTGGCATACTGGATGCGTACTTTATCACTTTTCAGCATCTCTTCCAGCAGATTATTCAATCGTACGGTGCGGACGGTCTTACGCATGAAGTTGGTAGTCTGCATACGTTCTTCCACTTCGTCCGAAATCATGTATCGCCAGTTGCGTCCGGGAAATCCCATTACGAAAGTGAAGTCTCCCTCTTTGATTCCTCCCAGGTTGATGGTCAGATGTTTTTTTCACCTTCAAGGGGTACATTGCTTTTCGTTATAGTCAGCAGGTTTACCGTCGGGTGTTGCATAAATGCGGAACATGGAGAAATCGCCACAGTGACGGGGCCACATCCAGTTATCGGTGTCAGCTCCGAACTTTCCGATGGAAGAAGGAGGAGCGCCTACCATACGGACGTCTTTATAGATGGTCTTTATAAACAAGTAATAGCGGTTGGCTCCGTAGAAAGGCTTTAGTTCCAAAGCGGTGAACGGAGTGATCTCTATATTTTCTTGTTCGGCAAAACGTTTGGCTACTTTGCTCAGATAGGAGGGGGACAGGTAGTTCAGTCCTTCCGGGTCCTCATCTTTGGCCAGTTGTTCCTTTACATAAGGAGTGACGTCCAGAATTCTGTCTATGAAGGTGACCGTCAGTCCCTTGCAGGGAAGTTCTTCTTTGCGGCTCATAGCCCAGAAGCCGTCAGTCAGATAGTCGTGTTCTACCGAACTGTGTTGCTGGATATAGCTGTAACCGCAATGATGATTGGTCAGCACAAGACCTTCGGCAGAAATGATTTCACCGGTACAACCACCTCCGAAATGCACTACAGCATCCTTCAGACTGATGCTGTCCGGACAATATACTTTATCAATGCTGATATCCAGTCCCATATCATACATGGTGGCCGCATTCTGTTCTTTCAGATCAGTCAGCATCCACATCCCCTCGTCGGCATGGCCGGCAAGGGTTGTGAAAGTAAATAGCGAGAGTAATAGTATCTTTTTCATTATTCAACAATAGTCATTTCGTCAATCAGGTGTTTGCATCCGCCCAATTTGTCGATGATGAATAATACATAACGTATATCCACTGCGATACAACGCTGTAAGTTGTTGTCGAAATTAATGTCACCACTCAGTGATTCCCAGTTGCCGTCAAAAGCGGCACCGATGAGTTCGCCGTTACCGTTGATGACAGGAGAACCTGAATTACCGCCGGTAATATCATTGGTAGTCAGGAAACAAGCAGGCATATCACCGTTGGGCAATGCATAACGTCCGAAATCTTTTGCTTCATACAATTCCTTCAGTTTGGCGGGAACAACAAATTCCGGATTGGTCGGATCTTCTTTTTCCATGACACCTTTCAGCGTAGTGTAGTATTTATAGTGTACGCCGTCTTTTGGGATTGTATGATTTCACATTGCCGTATGTCAGACGGATGGTGAAGTTGGCATCCGGAGCTTTGGGTTCCGGTGAATACATTTCACACAGGCCGCGTACATAAGTTTTGTGTAATAAATCCATGCCTTTCATCGATTCTGCCAGTTCGTTTCCCAGCTTGTCCATCAAGTCATATTTAGCCCGTACGTATGCAGTCATAGGATCTTTTTTCTATGGCTTTCACGGTAGGTTTCTTGATGAATTTATTGAAATTCGCTTCGTTTGGAGAAGATTGGAATTGTCATAAACAATGGTCTACGTAGCGTCATAGTTACCTTTAAAAATCCTTCTGGATGGTAGTATAGAAGGCAGGTAAAGCATTGGCAGGAACCATTTCGGCATACAGGGGCAACAGAGCTTTGGCCACTTTGCGGTCTACTTCGTGATCGTAGTCTTTGTTATGTATATCGGCATATACTTTTTTCAGCGTTTTCAATATTTTTATTAATCGCTTCTTTATCTTTATTTTTGATTGCTTCTTTCAGCTTGTCCAGAATCAGATAAGGAGTGCCGAATTCTATACCTCCTTGAAAGACTTCACGGAAACAGGTGTAGTTATAAAGAATAGGATTACTCTTTTCGATGGCGGCATCAATTTCGCTGACTACTTTTTCATAATCAGTGTTGCCTTTGGCTTTAGCAAATGCTGCGAACTTGGCTTCCTGTTCTGCTTTTGTTTCCAATACCTTATTGTCGATAATGGCTTTATTCATGCCGATAGAGTTTTTCCAATAGTTGCTGGAACCTGCATATTTGCTGGCGTATTGGATACGTACTTTGTCACTGGCAGCCATTTCTTTCTTCAGTACATCCTGACGCACACCACGTATGCGGATACGGGGTTCGTTGGTGGAATGCATCCGTTGTTTCACTTCACTTTGAGTCAGATAGCGGTTGGTGCTTCCGGGGGAATCCCATAATCATGGCATAGTCACCCTCGTTAATACCTTTCAGTGAGATAGCCAGATGCTTTTTTGGCTTTCAGAGGAACATTGTTTTCATTATATTCTGCCGGTTCGCCGTTGGCATCCGCATAAATGCGGAAGACGGAAAAAGTCGCAAGTATGGCGGGGCCACATCCAGTTGTCTGTTTCACCACCGAATTTACCGATGGATGAAGGCGGAGCGCAACCATGCGTACATCGCTGTAGGTTTTCAGATAAATCAGATAGAATTTATTGCCTGCATAGAAAGGCAGAGCTTGTGCGCTGATACCTGCTTTTCCGTTCAGGTCACTGGCTTTCAGTTCCTCGTCGGCCAGTTTTTTCAGGAAGTCGTATTCAAAGGTTTCCTCTTCTTTTACTTCGCCTGATTTTACTTTATTGTTTACTTTATCTGTGACATCGACAATGCGTTCTACAAATTTGAACTTCAATCCCGGAGTCGGTAGCTCTTCTTTGCGGCTTTTTGCCCAAAAACCGTCAGTCAGGTAGTCATGTTCTACCGAGCTATGTTGCTGTATCGCTCCGTAGCCACAGTGGTGGTTGGTCAGGATCAGTCCGTCCGGTGAGATGATTTCACCGGTACATCCTCCTCCGAAAATGCCTACTGCATCTTTTAATGAAACGCGGTTCGGGTTATAAATGTCGTCTGCTTCCAGCAGTAAGCCTTGTGCTTTCATGCGGTCTGCCAAATGCTGCTCTTGCATCAGTTGCAACAGCCACATACCTTCGTCTGCCTTCGACGGCAAGAATGCTACACACATCAATGCGAGCAATAAAAGTTTGAATTTTTTCATGTTGTGTACTAATTGTTATTTCTTTATCCTTATATCGGTTACAAAAATAGAAAAAAAGAGGGAACTTTGCACTATAAATTGCCTTCTCGGTAATAATCTTCTATTTAGTTTTAAATTTTAATAAAATATTTTTGTCACTAAATTATAGATTGTACCTTTGTATGCGAAAAATAGTAATGGGGCGTAGATAAGCATGAATAAAACTTTTTTTTCTCTGTGGTATCTTTATTGGCTTTTACTTCATGTGCCAGTGAGTATAAGATAGAAGGTAGTTCTTCTGTTTCTCGTCTGGATGGGAAAATGCTATTTGTAAAAAGTTCCTAGTGGAGACCGGATGCTGAGTATTGATTCGGCAGAGGTAATTCATGGAATGTTCAAGATGGAAGGTATAACCGATTCTACTTCAATGGCATCCTTGTATATGGATGATGAGAGTATCATGCCTTTTGTCATTGAAAAAAGGAAAAATATCCATCAGTATCGACAATGCCCGTATTGTGGTTACCGGAACTCCGTTGAATGATCGTCTGTATGATTTTGTGGGAAAAAAGAACTTCTTTGGACGACAGAGCGTACGAGCTGGAGCGTCAGGAGAGCCGTATGATTATGGATGGAAAAGCGCCGGATGAAATTCAACGTGAGATAACGAGAGAACGTGAGAAACTGGCTGCTGAAATGAATGCATTGGCTAAGGAGTTTATCCAGAAGAATTATGATAATGTATTGGGACCGGGTGTTTCATTATGTTGTGCAGCAATTTTCCTTATCCTGTCATGACTCCCTTGATTGAGGAATTATAGAGGAGCTCCTGACCGATTTAAAAACAACTCCTTGGTAAAGGAGTATGTGACGGTAGCCCGTTCGAATATGGAAAAATTAAAAGCTCCCCCATTAATGAGGAGCCTTTTTTATCTGTCTTGGTCTGGATTGTCTATCTTTCCTTGATATTTTTCAGGTAAGTCTTTCTCAATTTCCCTGTAAGCCTCTTCCATGGTTGCTTTGATGTTTTCCATTCCCTGGCTTTGCGGATAAATGGGCTTATGTACGACTAATTTCATAGGATGCCAGGATACAAAACCGCCGGTACGGGGAAGAATATTAAAGGAGCCGATAATAGTGAGTGGTACTACGGGAAGTTGCAAATCATCTGCCAGTTGGAAAGCACCTTTCTTAAAATATCCCATGTGCCCGGTAAAAGTACGTGCACCTTCGGGAAATACCACTAGAGAAGTTCCATCCTGTAGTACGTGACGGGCATGTTCTATGGTTTCTATTACCTTCTTGGGACCGGATTTATCAACGAATATATGTCCGGCAGCTTCACAGGCTTTGCCGACGAAAAGGCATTTTGCGCAGACTTTTTTTTCATCATCCATTTAAAAGTTTCGTCCCAGAAAAACCATAAATCAGGAAGATATCGAAAGACCCTTGATGATTGGCTACAAACACGTAGGATGTTTTTTTAAGTACTTCCGGATGTCCTACTACCTTGACAGGAATAAGTAATACATAGCAGAAAAGCTGTGACCATATCTTTCCCGGATAATATCCCCAAAAATGCGGATCGCCTATCCATGAACCAATAATGGTAACTATTGCTGTAAGTATGGTTAATACCAGCAAAATGGGAAGTGCTATGAATAGTTGGTATAAAATATATAGTACTTTCATTTGTCTGAATTTTAGTTGTACAAAGATAGAAAAACTATTTTATATTTTATGTAACGTGATTACAGTAATTTCCGGCCATGCTCCAAGGCGCATAGGAAACATCAGATAGCCTAAACCGATATTGACAAACAAGGATTGTTTTCCTTCCTGGTATAAACCGTTGTGTTCGGGATATACGAATTTAGCAGGAGAGAAGCCAAACAGGCTGAACTGCATTTCATGGGTGTGGCCTGAAAGCATTAGCTGTACATCACTTTCCGGCAAGACTTCTCTGTGCCAATGAGTGGGGTCATGGCTCATTAATATTTTATACATTCCTTCCGTTCCTTTTAATGCTTTCTGCAGATCTCCATAATTGGGAAATGGGGGATTTCCGCTGTTCTCTACACCTGCCAGGGCTATACTGTCTCCATGATGATGTAGAATGACATGATCGTTATTGAGTATTTTCCATCCCATGGCAGCCTGTTTGGATTTCAAGCTGTTCAGGTTAGCTTCTTGAGCTTCTTCTGTTCCCATTTTTATATAAGGGGAATAGTCATGGTTGCCTAAAACGGAATACACTCCGTCTTTTCCTTTTATCTGTTCTAGAATAGGGATAAATTCGTCCAATTCCGTTGCCACGTTATTGACCAGGTCACCTGTAAAAAGTACCAGGTCGGCATGTTGTGCATTAATAAGGTTTACAGCCTTCTGTAAAGCAGCACCGTTGCCAGTCCAGCTGCCGGAATGGATATCAGATATTTGTACAATGCGGTAGCCGTCAAAGCCGCTGGGAAGTTCATCGGAACTGATGGTTACCTCCCTGATTTGAAAATGCTGTTTTCCTTCGGTTGCTCCATATATTACATATATTAACGAGGCTAAAGCCAATCCTCCTGCTACATATCCTCCATACAGTTTTTTGCCGGAGATGATATATAGGAACTTCATAAACAGGATAACAATGACGAAAAGTGCCTTGGGTACGGAGAAACAAAGAAAAATCAATAAGAAATTGCTAAGTCGCTGCATGGAATCCGGACGTGGCTCATGTATAGAAAAGACTAATGTCATTCCCAATAAAAGAAACAGACTGGGAAGCCAATAAGCCCAATGTGTCCATTTTTGGGAAACACGGCGTATATATGCCTTGTATATATACATATCGGGCAATATCAGTAGCAGTAGAAAAAACAGAAATAACTTTATCAGCATCATAATTTATTCGTTTTTTATAGATTGGCGGCGAGAAACTTTTTTAGTTTCTTCTATACTCATGCCCCGGCGGGCGGCGTAATCTGCCAATTGGTCTTCACCTATTTTTCCGATGGAGAAATAGCGGGAAGCCGGATGGGCAAACATGAGTCCGCATACAGAGGCATGGGGCTTCATCATACCATTCTCGGTCAATGAAATTCCTATTTGCTTCATATCCAGCAACTCGTCTAATAGGAAATTGACGGATTGGTCGGGCAAGGAAGGATAACCTACGGCAGGACGTATCCCTTGATATTTTTCATTATGCAGGTCTTTTACGCTTAGGTTTTCATCAGGTGCATATCCCCAAAGTTTTTTGCGTACATCTTCGTGCAGTTTTTCGGCAGTAGCTTCCGCCAGTCTGTCGGACAATGTTTGCACTAACATACGTTTGTAATCGTCTTCTGCATAGAGCCGCTCCATTTCTGCATCTACCGTAGTGGCGAATGCTCCTACTTTGTCTGTGATACCCGATGATAATGGACGCACAAAGTCACTCAGACATAAAAACGGGTCATCTTCTTTCAATTTTGCTGTTTGTTGACGCAAAGCGGAAAACGCTTGCTGTTCAGCAGCAGATCATCTCCGTCGGCATTGGCATCCATGATATTGACCACTCCGTGGGTCTGATACGCTGCATCCAGTTCATTCAACATCCGATTTGCCTCTTTGAAAAGCTGCATGGCTTCACTGGCTTTCGGACGGTCTTCTTCCGCAAAACCGGTGAGCCACATGGCCCGGCATGAATCACATCCATGTATGTCCGCAATGGCGGCAAACTTGGGTTGAAAGCCCCATGCATGGAAAAATAAATCCAGTTAATGTATTCGCTTACTTCGTGAATCTTGTAATTTACAATCATCTTTTAAACCTTAATTCTTGTCCGCGATGACTTTGGTCTACCTTGTTGTCACTGTAAACCAGATCACCATTGACGAATGTTTTTTCTACCCGTGTGTGGAATTTCTGTCCTTCCATCGGAGTCCATCCGCATTTGCTTAAAACGCAGTCGGCAGTTACAGTCCATTCATGATCCGGATTTACCAATACGAGGTCGGCTTGATAACCGGGGCGGATGTAGCCTCGTCTTTCAATATGATAAAGTTCGGCCGGTGCATGGCACATTTTCTGAACCAGTTGCTCTATGCTTAATATGCCTTCGCGTACTAATTCCATGATAGCTACTAATGAAAACTGTATCATCGGCATACCCGATACGGCTTTCAATGCTCCCCCTTCCTTTTCTTTCAGTAAGTGAGGGGCATGGTCGGTACCTATTACATCTATCAGATTGGTAGACAATGCTTTGCGTAAAGCATTCCGGTCTTCTGAAGTTTTGATGGACGGATTGCACTTGATACGTCCTTTCAATGTTTCATAATCTTTGTCATAGAAGTATAGATGTGACACGCAAGCTTCCGCAGTAATCTTTTTTTTCACTCAGGGGTTTGTCTTCAAACAAATCCAGTTCTTGTGCGGTGCTGATGTGCA
>ENA-OQCD01000454-OQCD01000454.1-human-gut-metagenome-genome-assembly--contig:-NODE-454-length-11572-cov-2.073132_pt1 | contig 11572 bp, 14 predicted proteins | sample MGYA00242755_ERZ504571 | MGnify/ENA primary metagenome ERZ504571 (study PRJEB26092, sample SAMD00036274) | human gut metagenome | host: Homo sapiens | study: EMG produced TPA metagenomics assembly of...
TGATCCTCCTGAGCGACCCGGAGAAACTGCGCTGCTCCGCCGAAGACTTGGCAAAAACCGCGAACGAGTTCCTGGCCGCAAGCTGGCATGTGGCCGCCTCCGGCCACGGCGCCGGCGCGCCCATCAGCTTCGACGAAGCCAGCTTCCTCGACTATGCGGAAACCATCAGCTCCCTCGAATACTCCGAACATCCGGTGATTCGCCTCACCAGTTTCGGCGTGGACACCACGTTGACCGGCCATGTGCAGCTCGACGCCCAGAACCCGGCCGAATTCCGAGGGGATGAGGCCAAGGCCTCCCAAGGCATCGAAGGCCTGCTCGATGCCGGCTTCCACGTCACCATCACCGCCGCTGCGGCCGGCACTTGGCTAGGCTCAAGCGTGCGATCAACACTACCGGCATCGCCAATTTCGACGCATCCGCTCTCAGGCCATCGACGCTTCGTGGACAAAGCCGCCAAAATCGCCCTGCTCACCCGAACGCGACCTGACCGGCCGCACTTCACGCCGCTGGCCGTGGCCCAAAACGCCGAAACGCCCGACGCAAGGCCATCGACTTGGTGGAGCTCAAAAAAGGCGATTACGTGGTGCACGAGCAGCACGGCATTGGCCGGTTCATCGAAATGCGTCAGCGCATCATCGGCACCGGCGCCAACAAAACCACTCGCGAATACCTGGTCATCGAATATGCGCCTTCCAAGCGCGGCGCCCCGGCGGACAAACTGTTCATCCCCACCGACCAGCTCGACCAGGTCAGCAAATACATCGGCGCCGAAGCCCCCAAGCTCAACAAGCTCGGCGGCTCCGACTGGGCGGCCACCAAGGCCAAGGCCCGCAAGCACGTCCACGAGATCGCCGAGACCTGATCAAGCTGTACTCCGCCCGCCAGCGCGCCAAGGGCTTCGCGTTCAGCCCGGACACCCCATGGCAGAAAGAGCTGGAAGACGCCTTCCCCTATCAGGAAACCGCCGACCAGCTCACCACCATCGACGAAGTTAAATCCGACATGGAAAAGCCCGTGCCGATGGACCGCCTCATCTGCGGCGACGTGGGCTTCGGCAAAACCGAAATCGCACTGCGTGCCGCCTTCAAGGCCGTGCAGGACGGCAAGCAGGTGGCCGTGCTCGTGCCCACCACGCTGCTTGTCCAGCAGCATTACGAGACGTTCAGCGAACGATTCGAGGGTTTCCCGGTCAATGTGGCGGCCATGAGCCGATTCCAGACCACCAAAGAGATCAACGAGGCCATCGAGGGGCTGGAAACCGGCACGGTGGACGTGGTCATCGGCACGCACAAGCTGCTGAACCCGAAAATCAAGTTCAAGGATCTGGGACTCGTCATCATCGATGAGGAGCAGCGTTTCGGCGTGGAACACAAGGAGACGCTGAAAGCCCTGCGCACCAACGTGGACGTGCTGTCCCTGTCTGCCACGCTATCCCGCGCACGCTGGAAATGGCCGTGACCGGCATTCGCGAGATGTCCACGCTCGCCACCCCGCCCGAAGACCGGTTGCCGGTGCTGACCTATGTGGGCGCCTACGAGGATGCGCAGGTCACCGCAGCCGTACGCCGCGAACTGCTGCGAGGCGGCCAGGTGTTCTATGTCCACAATCGTGTGCAGGACATCTCGTCCATCGCCGACAAGATTCACACGCTGGTGCCCGAGGCGCACGTCGGCATCGCCCACGGCAAGATGGGGGAGAAGCAGCTCGACCAGATCATCCGCGACTTCTGGCATCGCGACATAGACGTGCTCGTGTGTACCACAATCATCGAGACCGGTCTTGATATCTCCAATGCGAACACGCTGATCGTCGACCATGCGACCGTTTCGGCTTGAGCCAGCTCCATCAGCTGCGTGGCCGCGTCGGCCGCGGCCGCGAGCGCGCGTACGCCTACTTCCTGTACGACCCGTCCAAGCCGATGACCGAGCAGTCCCATGACCGGCTCGCCACCATCGCGCAGAACACGGCGCTCGGCTCCGGTTTCGACGTGGCCATGAAGGACTTGGAATTGCGCGGCACCGGTAACCTTCTGGGCGACGAGCAGTCCGGCCATATCGAGGGCGTGGGCTTCGACCTGTACGTACGCATGGTGTCCGAAGCCGTGGAAAAGTACAAGGAGCCCGAAGAGAACGTCGAGCCGGTGGCCGTGTCCATCGACCTGCCCATCGAAGCGTCGATTCCGATCGAGTACATTGATTCGGACAAGCTGCGTCTGGAAGCGTACCGCAAGCTCGCCTCCGCCCGCAACGAGGCCGATCTGAAGGATTTGGAAGAGGAACTTACCGACCGTTACGGCAAGCCGCCGGTCGAATTCGAGACCCTGTTCGACGTGGCCCGTCTGAAGTTCAAGGCCCGCAAGCTCGGCATTTCGGAGATTCTCGCGCAATCCAACCGCGTGCGCATCGGTCGCATCGACCCGCCCGAATCCATCCAGATGCGTATGGGCCGTATTTACAAAGGCACCCAATACCGCCCGGTCACCCACCAACTCATCGTCCCCACCCCGTTCACCGGCTCCCTGGGCCAAGGTCCCATGAGCTCCGACCAGGTAGTCCTCTGGACCAACCAGTTACTTGATGATTTGGCATGGACCCCGTCGTCAAGCAAACGGCAGAGCCGTTTGTAAGGAGGGTGCGAGGCGGCAGTCGAGCCAGCTATGGCTCACCGGGCAACCTCCGGTGAGCCATATTCATATTCATGCCGTCGTTTTGTGACGATGATTCACCCCAGACGGAATCGTTCCGGCTGTCCAGCGAGCGGGATTAAGTGACTGCTATGAGCGAAACGACTACGAACCGCACGAACCAGAGCGCGACCACGGCAACACTTGCCGGCTACTGAGATTCCCCGCCTCGGCATGGGCACGATGCGCTCGCCATCGAGGGCGCCCCTCCAACCGTGATCAGGCAATCGAGACCATCCATGCCGCGCTCGATGCCGGAGTCCGTTATTTGGACACGGCTTGGTCCTATTATCTGCCCAGCGCACCCGGCACCGGCGAACCGGAGGATATGGGCTATGGCGAATATCTGGTTCGCGATGCTCTGCACTCGTGGCATGGCCCCAAAGATCAGGTGCTCGTAGCCACCAAAACCGGCTGGCTGCGCACGCTTGACGGCAACGGCAACTACGGCTGGCAGGCCGACGCCCGACCTGAAACCATGATCGCCAATGCCAAGGAATCAGCCCGCCGCCTCGGTGTCGATACGCTCGATCTGCTCTACTCGCACTGCAATGATCCGCAGGTGCCGTACGAAGACCAGATGGGCGCACTCAAGCAGCTCGTGGACGAAGGTGTGGCCAAAGCGGTTGGTATCTCCAGAATCGACAACGCGGACATCGAAACCGCCCGCAATATTTTGGGCGATCGTCTCGTGGCCGTCCAGAACCAGTTCTCCCCGGTCCACCGCGACCCTGAACACACGTTGGAAACCTGCGAAAAGCTCGGTTTGGCTTTTGTCTGCTGGTCGCCACTCGGCGGATTCCTCGACCCGTTCAACGAGCATCTGTTCGACCGGTTCCGCGAAGTCGCCAAGATTCACGACTGCTCCTACCAGCGCGTCACGCTCGCGTGGGAACTTGCGCAATACCAATATCTGTTCACGATTCCCTCGGCCAGAAACCCGCAGGAGATTCAGGACTCGTTCAAAGCCAGCGAACTGAAATTGTCCGACAGTGAGATCGGCTACCTCAATGGCAAGGACGTTGACTGAGCGATTTCGTCCGTACTGCCTTGCAATCAGGCGGCACACTGGCATTGTGAGCGCTAACGCTAAATTTTGGGCGTGTTGTTCACAACGTCCACAAATCGCACTACTCTTAAGAATGTCATTCAAGATACACAACCGTTTTAAGGAGTAGTTGTGGCAGTAATTGAAAGCGTTTACGCGCGTCAGATTCTCGATTCCCGCGGCAACCCGACCGTTCAGGTCGTTCTGGACACCGAAGACGGCGCCCAGGGCCTGGGCCTGGTCCCGTCCGGCGCCTCCACCGGTGAGGCCGAGGCTTGGGAGCGTCGCGATGGCGACAAGTCCGTCTACGGCGGCAAGGGTGTTCTTAACGCGGTCAAGGCCGTGAACGAGGTCATCGCTCCGAAGGTCATCGGCATGGACGCTGCTGACCAGCGCGCTCTGGACGACCTGATGATCGAGCTCGACGGCACCCCGAACAAGGGCAAGCTGGGCGCCAACGCCATCCTGGGCGTCTCCCTGGCTGCTCTGTACGCTTCCGCCGAGTCCGCCGGCCTGCCGCTGTACCGCTACATCGGCGGCACCAACGGCCACATCCTGCCGGTCCCGAACATGAACATCATGAACGGTGGCGCTCACGCTGACTTCGCCACCGACATTCAGGAGTACATGATCTCCCCGTACGGCTTCGACACCTACAGCGAGGCTCTGCGTGCAGGCGTTGAGGTCTACCACACCCTGAAGAACGTCCTGAAGAAGGAAGGCCTGGCCACTGGCCTCGGCGACGAGGGTGGCTTCGCTCCGAAGATGAAGTCCAACAAGGACTCCCTGAACTACATCATGGACGCCATCTCCGCCGCCGGCTACGAGCCGGGCAAGCAGATCGGCATCTCCCTCGACGTGGCTTCCTCCGAGTTCTACAACAAGGAGACCGGCAAGTACCACTTCGAAGGCGACGATCGTGAAGCCGGCTACATGCTCGACTTCTACGAGAACCTCATCAACGAGTACCCGATCGTCTCCATTGAGGATCCGTTCCAGGAAGAAGGCTGGGAAGACTGGGCTGCCATCACCGCCAAGCTCGGCGATCGTCTGCAGTTCGTCGGCGACGACCTGCTGGTCACCAACCCGGCACGTCTGGCTAAGGGCATCGAGCTCGGCGCCGCCAACTCCCTGCTGGTCAAGCTGAACCAGATCGGTACCGTCACCGAGACCCTCGACGCCATCGAGCTGGCCACCAAGAACGGCTTCACCTCCATGGTTTCCCACCGTTCCGGCGAGACCCCGGACACCACCATCTCCGACCTGGCTGTGGCAAAGAACACCGGCCAGATCAAGACCGGTGCTCCGGCTCGTGGCGAGCGTATTGCCAAGTACAACCGCCTGCTCGAGATCGAGGAGGAGCTCGGCTCCACCGCTCAGTATGCTGGCTACAGCGCTTTCAAGGCCTGCAAGAAGTACATCGCCAAGTGAGCGTAAGCGCATCGAATATGCGCTGATGTAGAGTGCCCGTCGTGTTCCTCGTCGAACGCGGCGGGTATTTTCATTGCTATGAGTTCAAAGTCACGCAAGAAAGCATCCAGAAGGGGCAGTGCTGGCCCCATCGCGTTCTTTGTGGCGGTATTTATCGTGGCTTTGGGATCCATCCAGCTGGCGTCGACGTTCCATACCTATGCGCTGAATATGGCTGAATTGAATGGCTTGAAGAAGCAGGAAGCTGCGCTGATAGCGCAAAAGCAGGAACTGGAAAACGACATTGCGCGTTGGGATGACAAAGCTTACGTTACAGCGCAGGCAAGGGATCGTCTGGGATTCGTATTTCCAGGAGAACAGGCGATTCGTGTGGAACATCCCGAAGCGGTGACCGGCGAAACCACAGAAGATGCAAAAAAGACGGATGAATCGCAGAAAACCGTACTGCTTGGTATAAGGAAATGGCGTATTCGTTCAAACAAGCGACCAATCGGACGAAGTGAAATCGAAATCGAGGGAAACGTCCGAAAGTACGTCAACCGGTGAATCAGATGCGAATGGAACAAGCCAAGAATCCGGTGGCCAGCAGCAGACTTCACAAGACAACAACCAACAGCAATCAGGAGATCAGCAGGAGTGACACAGGGTATGACAATCAGCGAACAGGCCAAAGCCTTGGCGAAGAAGGTTCTCGACCAGCCTGCCACTGAGCATGATATTGCTGTGGTCGAGCGTCAGTTGGGTCGTTACCCGCGTGGCATGGTGGCTGTCGGAGCACGTTGCGTGTGCGGCAGCCTTTGGCTGTGGTCACGCGTCCGCTGCTGCCGGGAGGCGTGCCTTTCCCTACCACTTGCTATTTGACTGGCCCGGAAGCGGTGAAAGCCATCTCCCACATCGAAGCCGAAGGCAAGATGAAGGAGTACAACGATCTTTTGGCTGAAGATGACGATCTGAAAGCCGCCTACGAGCGTGCGCACGAACTGTATTTGGCGTTCCGGCATGAAATCGCCGTTGCTATGGAAGACAGCGAAGAGCATATCGAAGGCACCAGTGCCGGCGGCATGCTGTTCGCATCAAGTGTCTGCACGCCTTGCTGGCGCAAACGCTGGTGATGGGCGAGGGCGCCAATCCGATCGGAGACATGGCATTGGAGGCGATTCGTCATGAATTCGACCCCAATGTATGCCGTTGCACGGTGGAAAACGAAGACTGAACCATATTCAGACAGAAAGAAGAAGCAATGAAATCCGTTACTGTTGCCGGCATTGATTGCGGTACGAACTCGATTCGTCTGAAGGTCTCCCGAGTCAGCGAAGACGGCGTCGAAGATATTGTTCCGCGTATTCTTCGTGTGATTCGCCTCGGTCAGGATGTTGATAAGACGCATCGTTTCGCCGATGAGGCATTGGAACGTGCCTACGCCGCTGCCCGCGAATTCGCCGAGGTGCTGAAAGAGCATCCGGTGGATGGCATTCGTTTCGTTGCCACTTCGGCCACTCGTGATGCTGAGAACCGTGAGGAATTCGAAGACACTATCGAGCAGATCCTCGGCGTGCGTCCGGAAGTCATTCCCGGTACGGAAGAGGCTGATCTAAGCTTCCTTGGTGCCACGAGCGTGGTTCGTCGCGACGTCGAAGCTCCGTATTTGGTGGTTGATTTGGGTGGCGGCTCTACGGAATTGGTGCTTGGCGGCGACGGTGTAAGCCATCCGAACACGCAGGTGCAGGCCGCGTTCTCCATGAACATTGGCTCGGTGCGTATGACCGAACGCCACTTGAAGAACGATCCGCCTACCGAAGCGCAGATTCAAGAGGCCATTGCCGACATCGACGAGCATATCGATGAAGCGTTCAAAACGGTTCCTGCAGGCAAAACCCGTACTATCATCGGCGTGTCGGGCACAGTGACTACCATGACCGCTCTGGCCATGGGATTGACCGAATACGACCATTCCGCGGTGGATGGTGCCAGCTGCTCGCTGGAAGACGCTTATGCGGTTGATAACAAGTTCCTTACGATGCCGCGCGAAGAGCGCCTGACCTACAAAACCATTCACCCGGGTCGTGTTGACGTGGTCGGTGGCGGTGCACTGGTGTGGAATCGTGTGCTCGCCAAAGTCAGCGAAGCGGCCTATGCCGACCATGGTCAGCATATCGACTCCTTCATGGCCAGCGAACACGGTTTGCTTGATGGCATTGTGTTGGATTACGGCACGCGATTGCTTGCCGAACGTTAACGTGGCATAATAACTTGGGCGTCGGCTTGTTCGATGCCTTGCCGCCATGGCGAAAACTGGTATACGCAACCGACTTAAAATCGGTCTCTTCGGATTGCGGGTTCGATTCCCGCTGGCGGCACCATGCGACCCAATCAGAATATACTGGTTGGATTTTGTTTTATCTCGCGCTGAGATGAGCTTAATGTTGACTCAAAATCCGGTGTCCACATGATGAACAACGCATGACAATCGTCGTGCAAGGGGCTAGTTTTCTCTGCTGTGAGAGTGGCGAACGGCGAACAATCTATGCGAAGCAGAAGATATGCGTCTCTATCTATTGACTATTTGACAACGAATCTTGCATACAGTGCGGTACTGTCGATGCTTCCGATAATGCTCACCCAGCGTGTCGGCTCAGCGAGTGTTTTGTCGGGTGTGATGCTTGGTGTTCTATCGGCTGCAGCACGGGGAAGTACACTGTTTTTAGGCCGGTTGATTGAGAAAATATCAACACTATGGCTCATGCAGATCAGCTTGGCGATTATCGTACTGGGACTAGTATCTTTTGCATGGCTATTGCAGGTTTCGCCTGTATTTGCTTTGCTTGGCTTGATGTTGTTCGGTGTTGGCATTTCATTGGTGAATTTCACTCTTCGAGGGCACATCATTGCAACCACTGCAGATAGCAAGGAGCAAGCATCATTCTTTTCGCTGGCAACCTTGTCTGCGAACTTAGGAGCTGCTATTGGTCCTATCACAGCGTCTTATGTACAGTGCAGACTTGGTCTCGCCAACTTTCTCATCATCATTTGTCTGATATATGCCGTCATATCCGTTATCACCGGAATTTGTTTTGAGCGACATGTTTATCTACGAACTTCAGATAGTCCTTCAGAGGAAAAAAACTTCGATTCTTTCCACCATGGTACATTATTGAGCAGTCGAAGAATGTTGCCGGTATTGCTGATTGTCGTTACTGGCAGTGTGATGAATGGGCAGCTTTTTTCTGGCATGTCACTCGTATTTCATGGTTTTTCTTCAGATCTGCTGCCGAGCGGACTGTTCTTCACTGTGGATGCCATTGCTGGGATAGTTTTGCAGTTCCCCATCAGCAGGCTGGTGGTACGCATCATGGATACAGGAAAAACATCAACGTATTGCATGGGCTTAAGCCTAGGGTTGTACGGCATCGCTTTTGTGCTGTTCGCAGCGGGAACGTTGATGCAATCGGTATGGTTCATATTTGCTGCTCTGCTGGTATTTGCATCTGCGGAATGCACGTACGCACCGTTGACAAATGTCGCCATGGTGGAATCCGGAGAAAACATGCCTCTTGTCGACATACTCAATTGTCGTCTTATTTTGACAGCCATTGGTGAATCCATCGGATCATTTTGTGGCGGATTTTTCGTGCCTTTTCTCACATCGGCTTTCCATGCAACATGGATGTATTGGCTGGCTTTGTCCATTATTGCAGTTTGTGGGCTTTTTTTAATGTATCCGAAAGGAAATGCAGATAATGAATAAGAAATTGACGTTGTGTCTCAAATGCTACGTAATGCAGAAATTGCTCCTAAAAAATCGCCGTTGAAGACATGTCTGGATGCCTCACATATGAACAACTAGTTCAACAATCGATGAATCTCAAACAGAATATACTCTCTCAGTATGCTATTCAATAATGATGACTTGCCATTCATAGTCCGATCTCAGGTTTTCTGGCTGCGATGACGGCCTAATGGTCGAGGTCGTTGTGAAATATTGCTGGATAGCACGTACGAAACAATCCGTTATTACACTGGCGGCATTGATAACCCCAAGTAGCCGACTGGAACGGAAAAAGTATGACGTCGAAAGATATCAAGCCAGTAATCGAACAGCCCGATACGGAAATTCCGCTGATGCTCTCCCAAGCGATTATCGTCGCAGGAGTTTTGGCTGTGGGCGAACTGGCTTGTTCTCCGCTGTATTTCTCGTTGTTGAAGGCGTCGTTGGCATTGATTCATGGGCTATGGAAGCGGTGTTCATGGCAGTGGCGTTCACGTTCGTTGTGGCTTTGCGTTGCTGTGGTGCGCCGAATCGTTTACGATCAAAATGCGTGAACGGTTTCGACCGTTCGCATATGCGATTGTTGGACTTATCGGTTACGGCGTGTGGAGTCTGCTGGTGTTCTCCGCCACCATCAATTCCGTGCTTGCCATGGTGGGGGAGAGTGTGCTCACCGAATGGCCAGACTGGTGCGATTGCGTTGAATGGCGCAGCTCTTGGTTTCGTCGCTTTCCTGTTCGCCAAGTTACTTGACGTTAAACTCGGCAATCGTAAAACCACGGCCATTATCATGCTGGTGATGGAAGTTACGGCCGCCATCATTGGTTTGATCATTATGATTCTCATGTTCCGTGCATTGTATGCAGCCTGAGCAAGGCACCTGAGAAGCAAGGCGACGATTGGTATGTTCAGTATTCTCGAAATGTTCAAGATAGGCGTTGGGCCAAGTTCCTCACATACTGTTGGTCCGATGGTGGCGGCATGCAAATTTGTCGAATCACTTGAACATACGGGAACGCTTGGCCGTGTGAGCCGTGTGCGTACGGTACTGTATGGATCTCTTGCGTTGACGGGTTTGGGGCACGGTACCGATCGCGCGACTGTGGCAGGTCTGGAAGGTAACATGCCGCAAACGTCGATACGGACCATGTGAACATCATTCGTCATGAATGCGAGTCGAGTGGGGAACTGCTGCTGGCCGGTAAGCATCGCATCGATTTCGACTATGCGCATGATGTGGTGATGGACGTGTGGCATCGCTTGGCCGCACACCCTAATGGCATGCGTTTCCAGGCGTTTGACCAGCAGAACAATCTTGTTGACGAACAGGTCTGGTATTCCATCGGTGGAGGCTTTCGTACGGCAAGGCAATGCCGAGGATCTGATGATCGGCATTCATGAGCGTCCGCCGATCGGAACGTCTTTCGCCGATCAGCAGAGTGATTCCTCACTTGATGACGGCTCGGATGTGCCATGTCCATTCACGTCATGCGACGAACTCATTGCATTATGCGAGAAGCATCATATGAGTATCGCCGACATTGTGTGGGCCAATGAAACGGCCATGCAGTCGGCGGTGCAGGTTCGCAGCGAACTGGATAACGTGTGGCGGGTGATGCGTCGTTGCGTACAGCACGGATGCCACACGTCGCAGACCGTGTTGCCCGGCGGTTTGAATGCGCCCCGCAGCACCGAAAATGTATGCAAGGCTTGCCTCGAACAGTGATGTGCTTGCACGAGACAAGAACGCGCGGATGCGTGCTCGAATCGTCGGATGCGGCATGGGTGGATTTGTTCGCTTTGGCGGTGTCGGAGGAAACGCCGGCGGTGGGCGAATCGTCACCGCACCGACCAACGGTGCTGCAGGAATCATTCCGGCAGTGCTTCACTATTACTGGCATTTCGTTGACCATGCGAACGAAGAGGGTGTTATTACCTTCCTGCTCACTGCAGGCGCGGTAGGGTACCTGTTTAAACGCAATGCCTCCATTTCCGGTGCGGAAGTCGGATGCCAGGGAGAAGTCGGTACGCATGTTCGATGGCTGCGGCCGGTTTGTGCGCGGTGATGGGCGGTACTCCACAGCAAGTGGAGAACGCTGCGGAATCGGCATCGAGCATAATCTGGGACTGACCTGTGATCCCGTGGGAGGTTTAGTACAGATTCCATGCATCGAACGCAACGCCATGGCTGCGAACACTGCCATCAACGCGGTTCGTATGGCCATGCTGGGAGATGGAACGCATATCGTGACCCTCGATCAGGCCATTAAAACCATGAAAGACACGGGCGAAGACATGATGTCCAAGTATAAAGAAACCTCAAAAGGTGGTTTGGCGGTCAATGTCGTTGAATGCTAGCGGTGGTTGGTGCTAGTCTAGGTGGCATTGTGCTTTCAAGGAGGTTCACCATGCATCTCAAATGCCCGTTGTCAATGTTGAGTTCGGCGATCGCCCGACCATCGAATTCCCGTCCGAGACCGCTCCGGCAGGTCTGAAGGTTGTGGAGCTGTTCGAGGGCAATGGCCCGATGGTTCGCCGCGGCGACACCGTCACCGTTAACTATCACGGTGTGGTCTGGGGCAAAGACACCCCGTTCGATTCCAGCTTCGACCGTCACCAGCCGGCCAGCTTCGGCATCGGT
>ENA-OQCD01000455-OQCD01000455.1-human-gut-metagenome-genome-assembly--contig:-NODE-455-length-11567-cov-1.770192_pt1 | contig 11567 bp, 18 predicted proteins | sample MGYA00242755_ERZ504571 | MGnify/ENA primary metagenome ERZ504571 (study PRJEB26092, sample SAMD00036274) | human gut metagenome | host: Homo sapiens | study: EMG produced TPA metagenomics assembly of...
CTTATCGAAGAAGATTGGCTTCTGAAAAGTATGTAAAAGTCAAGGGGTTAGGGACTTTTTAAAACTAAACAGAAGTAGAAAAGTCGTGAAAGCGTTAATGTAAAATACAGGAGAGCGCTTTCAAATACAGGGACATAATAAAATATCGTTTACTCCCGATACTACCATGAAGGATTTGATTAATAAACCGTTCGCACATTTCGAAACGGTTATCCTGAATGAGAATACCCAATTAGAAGATACGAAAATAGAAATGGAGGGAGAAGACGATAAAGAAGAAAATACGGAAGAAATCATCTCCTCCACACCTGAAATCCTAAAAGAAGACGACACCAATACTATCACCAGCACGCCCACTTATGAAGCTGACATTAAACCGATAACAATTATTCCCGACCCAAAAAATAATAGCGGCTGATGAAATAATTGAAACGGTGGAAGAGCAACAATCGATAAAAGAAGACCACTTGACAGAAAAGGCTTCGAAAGTAGCAGAAAATACTTCGGAGGAAAGACCTGCTACCATTGCAGAAGCTGCAATAAAAGCAGTACGAGAAGAAAAAACTATTTCAGAAACAATCGAGGTCGTACTTCGAAACCACAGTCGATGACAGCTTCTGAAAGTCCATTGGCAGTTCCCGAAGGACTGTTGCAAAAGGAACAGAAAAAAAATCTATGGGGAATCATTATTGCAATTATTCTTGTTCTTTGCATTGCCGGTGGTATTTATTGGTTCATGCAATCATCGTCGAGTAAGCAACCGATAAGACAATCTATTCCAGCCGCAACTTCCACTGTGAAAGAAATGCCAAACGATTCTGTTACTCTACAGCAACAGGATACCGTTTCGGGAAGTAATTTGCAGACAAGAGAGCCAATTCAATCACAACCGGCGGAAACTCCTTTGCAAAAGCAACCGACAAAACCGAAAAGCCCCTCCGTACAGTCAGCTGCCAATCAAGAGATAGCCAAAGTAACATTGGCCGATACCGTGGAATATGATATTGTAGGCACTAAGGTCAACTATACTCTTCAAGAAGGAGAAAGTCTCATAAAATTAGCATTGAAATTTTATGGAACAAAGAAATTGTGGCCATATATTGTAAGGCATAACAAAAACGTAATCAAAGATGCTGACAGAGTTCCCATTGGAACAACATTGCGTATCCCGGAACTAGCTCCGAAGAAGCAATAAACCACCGCTAATTTTCATTTTAAAATTCTTTAGCCAATATCCTTTAAAAGTAGAGATACGCTTCACTTTTTTAATAAAAAAATAGTTGCCTCAGTTAATTAATTACCGTAATTTTGGCTGCATTAATTGAACAAGGCCGTCACAAGGCCGTTATACTGATTAAAAAAGAAATAACTAAATAACAAAATTATGGCTGAAGCAATTGATATTCGTGCACTAAACGAACAAATTGAAAGACAAAGTGCGTTTGTAACCAATTTGATGACCGGTATGGATCAGGTCATCGTAGGTCAAAAACATTTGGTAGAATCTTTACTTATCGGTTTGTTGTCCGATGGTCACATTCTGTTAGAGGGTGTTCCGGGATTGGCAAAAACATTAGCAATCAAGACTCTTGCATCATTGATAGATGCCAAGTACAGCCGAATCCAGTTTACTCCGGACTTACTTCCAGCCGACGTTATCGGTACCATGATTTATAGTCAGAAAGATGAGAAATTCATCGCTAAGAAAGGACCGATTTTCGCCAATTTCGTATTGGCCGATGAGATCAACCGTGCTCCAGCCAAGGTACAGAGTGCTTTGCTGGAAGCCATGCAGGAACGTCAGGTCACACTGAGCAAAGAAACATTTCTGTTGCCCGAACCATTTTTAGTAATGGCTACCCAAAATCCGATTGAGCAAGAAGGTACTTATCCATTGCCCGAAGCGCAAGTAGACCGTTTTATGCTGAAAGTCATTATCGACTATCCAAAATTGGAAGAAGAAAAGAAAATTATCCGTCAAAACATCAGCGGTGAAAAGATTGAAGTTCGTCCTATTTTGAAGTCGGAAGATATTATGGAAGCCCGCAAAGTCGTTCGGAAAGTATACTTGGACGAAAAGATTGAGCAATACATTGCCGATATCGTATTCGCAACCCGCTATCCTGAAAAATATGATTTGAAGGAACTGAAAGACATGATTGGTTTCGGTGGTTTCACCACGTGCTTCCATCAACTTGGCTTTGGCTGCACGCAGCTATGCATTCATCAAGCGCCGTGGTTACGTGATTCCCGAAGATGTGCGTGCCGTTGCACATGATGTACTCCGCCACCGCATTGGTCTGACTTATGAGGCGGAAGCCAGCAACATGACTTCTGACGAAAATTATCAGTAAGATTCTGAACAAGGTAGAAGTGCCTTAAGCAACACCTCTGCCCGAATTTTTCTGTCGGGAAAACGAAATGTGGATGAAGTTCAATCACGTCTTATGGTACTTCCGTACGGGCTATATGGCGTAATCTATCTGTATAGTGCAGCCGTTATACCGTCCCCATCCACCAATGGCGAGAGTCTTTATACGCTCCCGCTGATGCATAAGTAGTATAAATTTAGTACGAAACAGTATGGAAACAAGTGATTTATTAAAACGGGTTCGCCAGATTGAAATCAAGACACGCGGACTTTCGAACAATATCTTTGCCGGACAGTATCACTCTGCATTCAAGGGCAAAGGTATGTCATTCTCGGAAGTACGTGAATATCAGTATGGTGACGACGTACGTGACATTGATTGGAACGTAACCGCCCGCTACAACAAACCCTTTGTCAAGGTGTTTGAAGAAGAGCGCGAATTGACGGTTATGCTCTTGATTGATGTTTCGAACAGCTTGGATTTCGGTACGGTGAAGCAGTTGAAGAAGGATATGGTGACCGAGATTGCCGCTACATTGGCATTCTCGGCCATTCAAAATAACGATAAAATCGGAGTTATTTTCTTTTCAGACCGGATTGAGAAATTCATTCCGCCTAAAAAAGGCCGTAAACATATTCTTTATATCATCCGTGAACTGCTTGATTTCAAGCCCGAAAGCAAGCGTACAGATATAAAGATAGCTGTGGAATATCTGACCAACGTAATTAAAAAAAACGTTGCACCACCTTTTATGATAAGCGACTTTATAGATGAAAAACGACTTCCGCAATGCTTTGACCATTGCAACCGGAAACATGATATCGTAGCTATCCAGGTATACGACCGCCGCATGGCAGAGTTACCTGATGTGGGACTGATGAAAGTACGCGATGCCGAAACCGGCCACGAGCAATGGATTGACACCTCGTCACGAGCTTTGCGTCGCGCACATAATGACTGGTGGATACAGCGTCAGGGAGTATTGAATGAAACATTTACCAAAAGTAATGTGGACTCTGTATCTATCCGCACGGATCAGGATTATGTGAAATCGTTGCTTAACTTATTTGCTAAACGAAATTAAAGAATATGAATATACTGAATACTAGCAAAAAAGTTCTTGAAAGCTGGAGTTTGTGCAATTATGCTGATAACAGCCGGACAGGCACAGGCACAGCAGGTTACGGTAGACGCCAGCATTGACTCGCTGCAACTTCTCATTGGCGAACAGGCTAAAGTGAAGCTGGAAATCAGCATGGATGCCAAGCAAAAACTGCAACTTCCGTTCCTGCGCGATACATTGGTAAAAGGAGTGGAGATATTGGATATAGCCAAGCCTGATACCCAGATGCTGAACGATGGAAAACGTATGCTGATAAAACAGGAATATACAATAACCTCTTTTGACTCGGCACTTTACTATCTTCCCCCATTCGAGGTGATGGTAAACGGAGAGCCTTACCGGTCCAAAGCATTGGCCGTAAAAGTATATTCCATTCCGGTAGACACGCTGCATCCCGAACAATTCTTCGGACCGAAGACCGTTCGCGAAGTACCTATCACCTGGGATGACGTATCGGCCATCGTATGGCTTACCTTGCTGATGCTTGCTTTGGGCGGACTGGCTTACTATCTGTTTGTACGCTACAAGGATAACAAGCCTATCATCAAGAAGATCAAGATTGAACCGAAGTTGCCGCCACACCAGCAGGCGTTGAAGGAAATAGAGCGTATCAAGGGAGACAAAACCTTGCGTACAGCCGATCCGAAGACCTATTATACCGAGCTGACGGATGTACTCCGCACTTATATGGAAGAACGATTCGGCTTTAACGCTATGGAGATGACTTCATCCGAAATTATTGATAAGCTACAGGAAATCAACGACAAAGAGTCTATCAAGGATTTGATGTATTTGTTCCAGACTGCCGACTTGGTGAAATTCGCCAAACATTCTCCGTTGATGAATGAAAACGATATGAATCTGGTAAACGCAGTAGACTTTATCAATAATACAAAAGTGGAACCAGACCCGAATGCAAAGCCCGACCTACGGAAATCACCGTGGAGGAAAAGCGAAGCAAACAGGGCAGAATGATTCTGCTGGGCAGCATCAGCATCATTGTTATTGCTATTGTGGTAATTCTGTATAAGGTGCTGAGTGGTGTATATAACCTCTGGTTTTAACAAATAAATACTAGGAACAATGATTTTTGCAAATATTGAATATCTATTTCTGCTGGTTCTGCTCATACCTTATATAGTATGGTACGTCATGAAGCGGAAGAAAACCGAGCCTACGCTTCAGGTTTCTACCACACGCATGTATATGAAGGCACCCAAAAGCTGGAAGATTTACTTGCTGCATACTCCGTTCGTACTCCGTACGGTGGCTATCATCATGGTAATCCTGATCTTGGCACGCCCTCAGACCACAGACAACTGGCAGAATACCGAAATAGAAGGAATCGACATCATGCTGGCAGTGGACGTTTCTACCAGTATGCTGGCCGAAGACTTGAAACCCAACCGACTGGAAGCTGCCAAACAAGTAGCTTCCGAGTTTATCAACGGCCGCCCCAATGATAATATCGGTCTGACCATCTTTGCCGGTGAGAGTTTTACCCAATGTCCGCTGACGGTAGACCATGGGGTGTTGCTGAATCTGTTCAACAGCATCAAAGGCGATATCGCCCAGCGCGGACTGATTGAAGATGGTACTGCCATCGGTATGGGCATTGCCAATGCGGTGACCCGTCTGAAGGACAGCAAGGCTAAATCGAAAGTGATTATTCTGCTGACGGATGGTAGTAATAACCGTGGAGATATTTCTCCACTGACGGCAGCCGAGATAGCTAAACAGTTCGGAATCAGGATCTACACTATTGGTGTCGGTACAAACGGAACTGCTCCTTATCCGATGCAGACCTACGCAGGGACGCAATATGTGAATGTCCCCGTCGAGATAGACGAAAAGACTTTGACCGAGATTGCAGGTACAACGAACGGAAATTATTTCCGTGCCACCAGCAATTCCAAGCTGAAGGAAGTCTATCAGGAGATAGACAAACTGGAGAAAACGAAGTTGAACGTGAAAGAATTCAGCAAACGCGAAGAAGAATATCAGGTATTCGCCTGGATTGCTTTCTTCTGCATTTTGCTTGAACTTTTGTTGCGTAACTCAGTATTAAAGAAAATACCTTAAAAAAAGAAGTCATGTTTCGATTTGCAGACCCGAACTTTTTATATTTACTCATCCTATTGCCGTTTTTGGTGGCGCTGTATTTGTATTCCAATTATCACCGCCGCCAAAATATTCGCAAATATGGTGATCCGGCATTGCTGAAAGGGCTCATGCCGACTATTTCCAAGTATCGTCCTGACATCAAGTTTTGGCTGACTTTTGCTGCGTTGACATTGGTTATACTGATGTTGGCCCGCCCACAGTTCGGCTCAAAGATGGAAACGGTGAAACGAAGTGGAGTGGAAGCTGTCATTGCCTTGGACATTTCAAACTCCATGCTGGCAGAAGATGTGACTCCCAGTCGTTTTGGACAAATCAAAGAAATTGATTTCCAGACTGGTAGATACGTTCAATAATGATAAAGTGGGATTGATTGTTTTTGCAGGTGATGCTTTCACGCAATTGCCCATCACAAGCGATTATGTTTCCGCCAAAATGTTCTTGGAAACCATTAATCCGTCATTGATAACCACACAAGGTACGGATATCGGTGCGGCCATCCGCCTGGCAATGAAGAGTTTTACTCCGCAAGAAGGAGTGGGACGTGCGATTATTGTCATTACCGATGGTGAGAATCATGAAGGTGGGGCAGTAGAAGCAGCCCAGGAAGCAGCCGAAAAAGGTATGCAGGTATTTGTATTAGGAGTAGGTTCACCGGATGGTCTCCAATTCCAGCTGAGGACGGTAGCAACAATTTCCGTCGCGATAAGGATGGAAATGTTATCGTCACCCGCTTGAATGAGCAGATGTGCCAGGAAATAGCCAAGGCTGGCAATGGAATGTATATTCGCGTGGATAATACCAATCTGCCGAGAAGGTATTGAACAATGAAATCGCCAAACTGTCAAAAGCTGATGTAGAAAGTCAGGTTTATACTGAATTTGATGAACAGTTCCAGGCTTTGGCATGGCTGGTGCTTATCCTGCTGGTGGTAGAAATGCTTATTTTGGAACGAAAGAATCCGCTTTTCAAAAAATGTCAGACTATTTAAATAAGGAATGCTTATGTTACAAAAAAACCTATATCACTCTGTTATTCTTACTTGTGGCAAGCAGTGCCTTCGCCCAAAAAACAGAAAGAGATTATCTGCGCAGCGGAAACAAGCTGTATAATGACATGCTTGTTATCAAGCGGAGGTAGATTATCGTAAGGCATTGGAAATTAACCCGAAATCAACAGATGCTATGTTCAATTTGGGAAACTCGCTCTTGATGCAGCAAAAAGCAAAGGAAGCGATGGAACAGTTTGAATCTGCTTCAAAAGTAGAAAAGGATAGAGATAAACTAGCACAGATTTATCATAACATGGGAGTTATCCTTCAGTCGTCCAAGCAGTATCCACAGTGTATAGAGGCTTATAAGGAATCTTTACGGAATAACCCGAAAGATGATGAAACTCGTTACAACTTGGCTTTGGCACAAAAAGCTGTTGAAAGACCAAACAGCAAAAATCAAGACCAGAATCAGGATAAGAATCAAGATCAAAAACAAAATCAGAAAGACGACAAAAAGGATCAGAACAAAGACCAGCAAGAACAGGATAAGAAAGACCAACAAAATCAAAATCAGCAGCAACAGCAGCAAAATAAGGATGAAATGTCCAAGGAAAATGCCCAACAATTATTGAATGCTGTGATGCAAGATGAAAAGAATGTGCAAGACAAAGTTAAAAAACAACTGCAAATTCAAGGAAAGAAGTTGGATAAAGACTGGTAATTTCTTAATTTTGGCAAATAAAAAATAATTAGATAGCAATGAGGAAAGTAATTCTCTTATTCATATTAATAACATCGGTGCTCGGAGCATGGGCAGACGGAAATGTGACGTTTACCGCTTCTGCGCCTGATGTAGTAGTAAGCGGGGATCAGTTCCGGCTGACTTATACGGTCAACACTCATAAAGTCAGGGATTTTCGTGCACCTAATATCAAGGGGTTCGATGTCTTAATGGGACCAAGCCGTTCACAGCAGAGTAGTACACAGATTATAAAATGGTAATGTTACTTCTACCAGCTCCATTACTTTTACTTATATTTTGATGGCTGATAAAGAAGGAACTTACACCATTCCTGGTGCTACTATTGTGGCAGACGGACAAAAACAAAAACTTCAAAATTCCGTACAAATCAAAGTATTACCGCCTGATCAAACAAAATGGTGTTGGAGGTGGAAACAATAGCGGTGGAAGAACTTCTTCACGCAGTCAGGTTGCCGGAAGCAAAATAACCAATCAAGATTTGTTTATTACCGCAACAGCAAGTAAGACTACTGTTTATGAACAGGAAGCCATCTTATTGACATACAAGGTCTATACTTTGGTAAATCTGAGACAGTTGTACGGGAAAATGCCGGATTTGAAGAATTTCCATACACAAGAAGTAGAACTTCCCCAACAAAAGACATTCTCTTTGGAGCATTATAACGGAAGAAACTATAACACTACCGTGTGGAGTCAGTATGTACTTTTCCCTCAGCAATCAGGTAAAATGGAAATTCCGTCTATTACCTTTGAAGGGGTTATAGCTCAACAAGTTGCCTCAGACGATCCTTTTGATGCTTTCTTTAATGGTGGAAGTAACTATGTGGAAGTAAAGAAAAACATTGTCACTCCTAAGCTGACCATCAATGTGAAAGCATTGCCCGATGGCAAACCGGCTAATTTCTCCGGAGGAGTAGGAGAGTTTACTATCAGTTCGTCTATAAGTACAAAAGAACTGAAAACAAATGATGCTGTAACCATTAAGTTAGTCATTTCTGGTACAGGTAATTTGAAATTGGTCAATACTCCGGAAGTAGCTTTCCCAAAGGATTTTGAAGTATACGATCCCAAGATTGACAATAAATTTACATTAACTCGCGAAGGTTTGTCAGGCAATAAGGTGATAGAATATCTAGCAATTCCAAGACATGCCGGCAATTTCACTATTCCGCCTGTCGAATTTTTCCTATTTTGACTTAAAAAGCAATAGCTATAAAAACAATAAAAAACAGAAGCTTACAACCTAAAAAGTGGAAAAAGGTGCAGGAAAATGCAGATCAAGTTATTGCAGACTTTACCAACAAGGAAGATTTGAAAGTATTGGGACAAGACATCCGCTACATCAAAATGGGGGAAACTAGTTTAACTCGTAAGGGAGATTTCTTCTTTGGCTCAACAACATATTATCTATGGTATATCATTCCATTGGTTCTCTTCGTTGTTTCGTAATTGTCTATCGTAAAAAAGCTATTGAAAATGCAAATGTAGCAAAAGTACGTACTAAAAAAGCGAATAAAGTGGCTGCCAAACGCATGAAAAATGCAGGCAGATTATTAGCTGAAAACAAACAAGAAGCATTCTATGATGAGGTGTTGAAAGCACTTTGGGGATACATCAGTGATAAGTTGAATATTCCGGTTTCTCAATTGTCTAAAGATAATATCGAGGACGAATTGACCAAATATGGTGTTGCCCCCGAACTGATTAAAGATTTCATCGGAACATTGAATGAATGCGAGTTCGCCCGCTATGCTCCGGGTAATCAGAATGAAGCTATGGATAAAGTATATTCTTCGGCTGTTGAGGTCATCAGCAAAATGGAGAATAGTATAAAAACACTAAATCAAAGGAGATTATAACAATGACAAAAATATATTTCATTTTGATATTCCTGATAAGTTTTGTCACAGTCTACGCACAGAATGAATCAGACTCTGCACAGGTTACCGCCCAAACAGAAATGCCACAAAGTGCTGCTGTGCAAACTTTCCCAACAAAGACAGAAGCCGATAGTGCATATATAAGAAACGACTTTGCAGCTTCTGTAGAGATGTATGAGAATATATTAAAAAACGAGGGGGAATCTTCCGATATTTATTATAATTTAGGTAACAGCTATTATAAAATGAATAACATTGCCAAAGCTGTCCTTAATTACGAACGTGCCTTGTTGCTAAACCCAGGAAATAGTGATATTCGTTTCAACCTAGAACTGGCTCGAAGCAAAACTGTAGACAAGGTAATCCCTTCTAGTAAAATGTTTTTTGTTACCTGGACTCAATCACTTATTAATACAATGAGTGAAAAGGCATGGGCACATACAGGCATTATCATGTTTATTCTGATGATATTGGCACTGTCTTTATTTATTTTCGGAAAACGAGTAGTCTTGAAGAAAGTAGGATTTATTTCAGCAATCTTTTTTCTTTCTAGTGACCATTTTAGCAAATATATTTGCCTCAGAACAAAAATCTGAATTAATTAATCATGATAACGCTATTATAATGGCTCCTAGCGTTACAGTCAAAAGTACTCCTAACCAAAGTGGAACAGACTTATTTATTCTTCATGAAGGTAGGAAAGTAATAATTAAAAGATAATACGATGAAGGAGTGGAAAGAAATTAAACTGGAAGACGGTAATGTGGGATGGGTACCTACCAATGTTATTGAAATCATTTAAAACATAATCAATGGATATACAACAGTACATAGCAGCAGATAAAGAATTACTACTGAATTTGAACGGAAGCCAATCCTTATTTTGGGACGGATTCATGTGGGTAGCTACCAGTACAATTGTATGGGTACCTGTAGCTGCTATGCTGTTATATATCATAATTAAAAAATAACAAAATTCAAGAAGCATTATTGACTATCGTTATGATTGCCTTAGTCATAACTTTAGCAGATCAAATAGCTTCTGGTTTATGCAAACCGTTTTTTCGCACGTTTCCGTCCAACACAAGACCCCAATATTATGTATATGGTTGATATTGTAAACGGATATAGAGGAGGACGATTTGGCTTCATATCCAGTCATGCTGCCAACACATTTGCTATTTCTGTCTTTTTTATCTTTACTAATTAAAAGGAAATCTCTTACTTTTTATGCTTCTTTTTGGGCCGTACCCAATTCCTATTCTAGAATCTACTTAGGAGTGCATTATCCGGGAGATATTCTTTTTGGTGCTATAGAAGGTTGTTTCATAGGATATTTGATTTATCTCCTTTATAATTTATTCAAAAAAATCTTTTATAAACCACGTTGCATTTCTAATCAATACACTGCCAGCGGTTATTTGATTAGTGATATTAATTTATTCTACATAATTCTCATTTCTACTTATTTCTTCATTATTATAGCAGGTATGATTGTGACTCATACACTCAATCTATAATCAGCAAATTAACCATTATAAATTTACATATAGTCAAAAATAGCACAAAAAGATTTGTTTTATGCATTTTTTTTGATTAAGTTTATACCATGATTTAAGTACTCACTTTTATAACTAAATTTAATACATCATGAGAACAATAACATTTAATGAACTGCGCAGAATCAAAGATTCATTACCTAGTGGGAGTATGCACAGAATCGCAGATGAACTCAAATATGACCGTAGAAACTGTACGTAACTTTTTTGGTGGACACAATTTCAAGAATGGTAAAAGTGTTGGAATTCATTTGGAACCGGGACCAGATGGGGGACTAGTAATGCTAGATGATACAACAGTTCTTGAAAAAGCCCTTCAAATATTGAGAGAAACTGAAGAAAAAGTAACGCAAGAAGCGTAATATAAAATCCCGGTTGAATGCAACATTCAATTGGGATTTTTTGTTTAACCTGAAAATCACTTAAAATATAGAATTATGGAAGATAAATTGGTAACCTTAGCAATCCTCACTTATGCTAAAGCACAGATTTTAAAGAATGTACTTGAGAATGAAGGAATTGAAGCGTACATTCACAATGTGAATCTTATTCAACCTGTCATATCTTCTGGAGTAAGGCTAAGAATTAAAGAAAGCGACCTGCCTCATGCCTTGCAGATTATAGAAAGTTCTGCATGGCTTTCAGAAGATATAATCAAAGGTAAGGAGAGCAGCTCAGAAAGAAATAAAGAAAAAAGAGAGGTACTTATCCCGATAGACTTTTCAAACTATTCTCTTAAAGCCTGCCAATTTGGT
>ENA-OQCD01000456-OQCD01000456.1-human-gut-metagenome-genome-assembly--contig:-NODE-456-length-11553-cov-4.140557_pt1 | contig 11553 bp, 14 predicted proteins | sample MGYA00242755_ERZ504571 | MGnify/ENA primary metagenome ERZ504571 (study PRJEB26092, sample SAMD00036274) | human gut metagenome | host: Homo sapiens | study: EMG produced TPA metagenomics assembly of...
CGCGTACGTGCACAGCAATTCGTTGAAGTACGTGCCCGAGTAGAGGGATATTTAGAACAAATGCTTTTTCGCAGAAGGTACATATGTCACTAAAAATCAAGTGCTGTTTGTTATCAATCAAGATCAATATCGAGCCAAAGCTGACAAAGCGCGCGCCCAATTGAAAAAGGATGAGGCACAAGCACAAAAAGCAAAAACGCGACTTAGAACGTATCCGTCCGCTATATGAACAAAACGCTGCCAGCCAGTTGGACTTGGACAATGCTACTGCTGCATATGAAACAGCAGAAGCCTCGGTAGCTATGAGTAGTGCCGACCTTGATCAAGCAGAACTGGAACTAGGTTATACGATAGTTCGTTCTCCGTTAGCAGGACATATCAGTGAACGCCACGTGGATTTAGGGACATTGGTAGGTCCAAGTGGCAAATCACTGCTTGCCACCGTAGTAAAAAGTGATACTGTATTAGTGGATTTCAGCATGACAGCTCTAGACTATCTGAAAAGCAAAGAGCGTAATGTGAACTTAGGTCAAAAAGACTCTACCCGCTCTTGGCAACCCAATGTTTCCATTACTCTAGCAGACAATACTATTTATCCATACAAAGGACTGGTAGACTTTGCCGAACCGCAAGTTGATCCACGCACAGGTACATTCTCCGTACGTGCCGAAATGCCGAATCCAGAACGGATATTACTTCCTGGACAGTTCACCAAAGTAAAACTATTATTGGATGTCAGAGAAAAAGCTACGGTAGTTCCGTTAAAGTCCGTTATCATAGAAAAAGGCGGTGCCTATATTTATGTAATGCGCAAAGATTCTACAGTAGAGAGACGTTTCATTGAATTAGGACCTGAATTCCAGAATCAAGTAGTGGTGGAAAGAGGCTTGGCTCCCGAAGAAGACATTGTTATAGAAGGATACCACAAGCTGAATCCAGGCATGAAAAGTAAAAAGTAAGTCCTGCTGTAGAAGACAAAAAAACGGAGGAAAAAAGATACGATCGGATAATTTCACTCCCGAATACGAATTCCCCTATGGAGGAAAATTTACGCATTCAAAAAAACAATAGACATTATGAAAGTTAGTTTCTTTATAGACAGACCGGTATTTTCAGCTGTCATCTCCATATTAATAGTCATTGTCGGTATCATCGGTCTCACGATGCTACCCATTGACCAATATCCGCAGATTACCCCGCCGGTAGTGAAAATCAGCGCATCCTATCCGGGTGCCAGTGCCCTGACAGTATCACAAGCGGTAGCCACTCCTATAGAACAGGAATTGAACGGTACTCCAGGAATGCTTTACATGGAATCAAACAGTTCCGAATTCGGGAGGTTTTTCAGCCACCGTCACTTTTGATATCTCGGCAGATCCCGATCTGGCGGCAGTAGAAATACAGAACCGTATCAAGTTAGCAGAATCACGTCTTCCAGCAGAAGTTATACAAAATGGTATTTCGGTAGAGAAACAGGCTGCCAGTCAATTGCTAACCCTATGCCTTACCTCTACCGACCCGAAATCGATGAAATATACCTTAGCAACTTTGCTACTCTGAATGTACTGGACCTAATCCGCCGTATCCCTGGCGTAGGACGTGTTTCAAACATCGGAAGCCGATATTACGCCATGCAAATTTTGGGTACAGCCCGACAAACTGGCCAATTTCGGTCTGACCGTAGCCGATCTGCAGAATGCACTGAAAGACCAAAATCGGGAATCAGCAGCCGGTGTACTGGGACAACAACCCGTACAAGGATTAGACGTAACCATTCCCATCACTACTCAGGGACGTCTATCTACTGTAAGCCAGTTTGAGGAAATCGTAGTCCGTGCCAATGCCGATGGTTCCATCATCCGTTTACGTGATGTGGCCCGCATCTCACTCGAAGCACAATCATACAATACCGAGAGTGCCATTAACAAAGAAAATGCAGCGGTATTGGCCATCTATATGTTACCGGGAGCCAACGCTATGGAAGTAGCAAAAAGCGTGAAAGAAGCTATGGAGGAAATCAGCAAGAATTTTCCCGAAGGAATGAGTTACGAGATACCTTTCGATATGACTACGTATATTTCGGAATCCATTCATGAAGTGTACAAAACACTGTTTGAAGCCCTGATACTGGTTATCATCGTAGTATACCTTTCACTCCAAAGCTGGCGTGCAACAGTTATCCCACTAGTTGCCGTACCTATCTCACTGATTGGAACTTTCGGATTCATGTTGATTTTCGGATTCTCGCTTAATATCCTGACCCTGTTGGGGTTGGTACTTGCCATCGGTATTGTGGTGGACGATGCTATCGTGGTAGTAGAGAATGTGGAGCGTATCATGGAAGAGGAGAAACTATCTCCCTACCAAGCTACCAAGAAAGCTATGGAAGGACTTACAGGAGCCATTATCGCCACTTCTTTGGTACTGGCAGCAGTATTTGTTCCCGTAAGTTTTCTAGGTGGAATTACCGGACAACTTTATCGCCAGTTTACGGTAACCATCGTAGTATCCGTATTGCTGTCTACGGTAGTAGCTTTGACATTGAGTCCAGTCATGTGTTCGCTTATCCTGAAACCGGAAGATCCGAACAAGAAAAAGAATATCGTATTCCGCCGTATCAATGAGTGGCTGGCTATCGGCAATCATAAATATGTAGGGCTTATCAAACACATTGTGAAACACCCGCGTCGGGTACTGAGCACATTCGGCATGGTATTGATCGCCATCCTGTTAATCCATCGCATCATTCCCACCAGCTTCCTCCCCATCGAAGACCAAGGGTATTTTAAAATAGAGTTGGAGCTACCCGAAGGTGCAACGTTGGAACGTACACGTATCGTAACAGAACGTGCTGTGGAATACCTGATGAAAAATCCGGCAGTGGAATATGTGCAAAGTGTGGCGGGAAGCAGTCCGCGTGTAGGAACCAGTCAGGCACGAAGTGAACTGACTGTCATCTTAAAACCTTGGGAGGAACGTGACTCGCAAACTATTGACAATATTATGGCACAGGTAAAAAAAGACATGTCACAATACCCCGAATGCAAGGTATATCTTTCCACCCCTCCCGTTATTCCGGGATTGGGCAGTTCGGGCGGGTTCGAAATGCAATTGGAAGCACGTGGAGATGCCACTTTCGAAAATTTGGTACAAGCTACGGATACATTGATGTATTATGCATCAAAACGTAAGGAATTATCAGGTTTATCTTCGGCTTTACAAGCGGATATCCCCCAACTTTATTTTGATGTAGACCGTGACAAAGTAAAATTCTCAGGAGTACCTTTAGCCGATGTATTCTCGACTATGAAAGCTTATACAGGTTCGGTATATGTAAACGATTTCAATATGTTTAACCGCATCTACCGTGTATATATTCAAGCAGAAGCACTACCGGGAACATAAGGAGAATATCAACCTGTTTTTTGTACGGGGTACAGACAATGCCATGATACCGCTCACCTCGCTGGGTACCACTTCGTATACCACTGGTCCGGGCAGCATCAAACGTTTTAATATGTTCAACAGTTCTGTGATTCTCGGTGAGGCCGCAGACGGTTACAGTTCAGGACAGGCTATGGAAATTATCGAACAAATAGCCCGCGAACACCTACCGGAAAATATCGGTGTAGAATGGAGCGGACTATCCTTCCAGGAAAACAGGCAGGTGGACAGACCGGCATGGTGCTGGCATTAGTGTTCATGTTCGTATTTTGTTCCTTGCTGCCTTATACGAAAGCTGGATGGTACCGGTTGCAGTATTACTCTCTTTGCCTGTAGCCGCATTAGGTGCTTATCTAGGTGTATGGGGCTGTGGACTGGAGAATGATGTCTATTTCCAGATCGGATTGGTGATGCTGGTAGGACTAGCCGCCAAAAATGCAATTCTTATTGTAGAGTTTGCCAAAGAACAAGTAGACAAAGGAGTAGATGTAGTACAAGCTGCACTTCATGCTTCACAGCTCCGTTTCCGACCTATTTTGATGACTTCATTGGCATTCATCTTAGGTATGTTACCTATGGTCATTGCCAGCGGGCCAGGTTCAGCCAGCCGTCAGGCTATTGGTACAGGTGTATTCTTCGGAATGATCTTTGCTGTAACTGTGGGAATTTTGTTAGTACCTTTCTTCTTTGTACTGATATACAAGATGAAAGCGAAAATGAAACAAAAATAAGGATATAAAAAGACGAAAAGAAATGATGAAACATACATTATTATATATAGCCGTATCAGGAATGACTTTGCTGACTTCTTGCCAATTAGGTAAGCACTACACACGTCCCGACTTGCATCTGCCCCAACAATTAGATACGTTACGACAACAGGATACATTATCTATTGCCGATATGCAGTGGTGGGAAACCCCAATGCGGGGGTTATGAGCATCCGCGGAAAGCCCGCCCCGATAATCGGCCGGGTGTGCATGGATCAGACCCTGGTGGATGTGACCGATATCCCCGATGTTAAAATGAATGATGAAGTAACGGTATTCGGCCCTGAAAACGCTGCGATTGGCGCAGATACCGCCGACAGCATTGCAGCTAAGACCGGCACCATCAACTATGAAATTATCTGCGGCATCAGCCGCCGGGTTCCCCGTGTTTACCTGCGGGACGGCGCGCCGGTGCGTATCTGGAACGATTTGGAGGAAACCTGATGGCACGCGACAATATTCGCAACTTTTGTATCATTGCCCACATTGACCACGGCAAGTCCACACTGTCGGACCGTATTCTGGAGCTGACCGACAGCGTGGACAAGCGCACCATGGAGGACCAGATTCTGGACGACATGGAGCTGGAACGCGAGCGCGGCATTACCATCAAAGCCCGCGCCGTTACCATGCACTACCACGCCGATGACGGCAAGGAATACGAGTTCAACCTGATCGACACGCCGGGCCACGTTGACTTTCAGTACGAAGTCAGCCGCAGCCTGGCTGCCTGTGAGGGTGCCATCCTGGTGGTGGATGCCAGCCAGGGCGTGGAAGCCCAGACGCTGGCCAACTGCTACCTGGCCATTGACCACAACCTGGAAGTTGTGCCCATCCTGAATAAGATTGACCTGCCCAGCGCTGACCCGGATGCCGCCGCCAAAGAGGTGGAGGATGTCATCGGTCTGCCCTGCATGGATGCCCCGCGCGTGAGCGCCAAGATGGGCATCAATATCCGCGAAGTGCTGGAACGCGTGGTGCAGGATGTTCCCGCCCCGCAGGGCGACCCGATGCCCCGCTGAAAGCCCTGATCTTTGACTCCATTTACGACAGCTACAAGGGCGTTATCGTCTATGTGCGCGTGTTTGAAGGCACCGTGCGCCCCGGCGATACCATCAAGCTGATGAACACCGGCGCAACCTTCCAGCTGGTGGAAGTGGGCCACATGGGTGCTACTGCCCTGGCCCCCTGCGATAAGCTGGAGGCCGGTGAAGTCGGCTACCTGACGGCCTCCATCAAGACCGTGCGCGATACCCGCGTGGGCGATACCATCACCCTGGCCGAAACCCCCACGGCGGAAGCTCTGCCCGGTTTCCGCCAGGTAACGCCGATGGTGTTCTGCGGCATTTACCCCGCCGATGGCGCCGACTACCCTGATTTGAAAGATGCGCTGGAAAAGCTGCAGCTGAACGATGCCGCTTTGAGCTTTGAGCCGGAAACCAGTGCGGCCCTGGGCTTCGGCTTCCGCTGCGGGTTCCTTGGGCTGCTGCACATGGAAATCATCACCGAGCGGTTGGAGCGCGAGTTTGACCTTGACCTGATCACCACCGCCCCCGGTGTTCAGTACCGGCTGACCTTGACGGACGGCACGGTGGAAGTGATCGATAACCCCTCCGCCTATCCCGACCCGGCCCGCATTGCCAAGGCGGAAGAACCATTTGTGGATGCCCACATTTACACCCCCAACGATTATGTTGGCCCGCTGATGGACCTGTGCCAGCAAAAGCGCGGCACCCTGATTGCGATGGATTACCTGGATGAGACTCGCGTGGACCTGCATTACCAGATTCCGCTGGGCGAGATTGTTTATGACTTCTTTGACGCCATCAAGAGCCGCAGCCGCGGTTACGCCAGCTATGACTATGCGTGGGAGGGCTGGCACCAGTCCGAGCTGGTCAAGCTAGACTTCCTGCTGAACGGCGAGATCGTGGATGCGCTTTCGATGATCGTATTTGCGGATAACGCTTACGCCAAGGGGCGCCGCATCTGCGAAAAGCTGAAGGAAAACATCCCGCGCGCTTTGTTTGAAATTCCCATTCAGGCGGCCGTGGGCGGCAAGATCATTGCCCGCGAAACAGTCAAGGCCGTGCGCAAGGATGTTTTGGCCAAGTGCTATGGTGGCGATATTACCCGTAAAAAGAAGCTGCTGGAAAAGCAGAAAGCCGGTAAAAAGAAGATGCGCAAACTGGGCAGCGTGACCCTGCCCAGCGAAGCCTTTACCGCCGTGTTGAAGCTGGATTCCGATACCTGATTGACTACAGCACCATAGATAGCAGCACCCGCGCGGCGCAGCACAACAGCTGCCTGCCCCGGCGGGTTTGTTTTTGGCGCGGCGCATTTAGGCCAGTGGCCGAATATAAAACGACCACCCCCTGCCCTGCCGCACAAGGTTTTACCGTGCGGTCGGGGCAAGGGGTGGTTTTGTGTTATTTCCGTTCAGGCGTTCAGCTTACCGCCGGGCGCAGCGAACGCGGCAAAAGAGTTCAGCGGATCTCGATGCCCAGCTTGAACTTGAGGTTGCCGAGGATTTTCTTGACAAAGCGGTCCACATCGGCAGCTTCCAGGGCTTTGTTTTCCGGTGCAAAGTGCAAGGTGAACGCCATGCTCTTTTTGCCGGCGCAATGGCTTCGCTGCGGTAGATATCAAACAGCTCCACATCGGCCAGCTGCTTGCAGGCGCGCTTCATTTCGGCAATGATGGTGCCGCAGGGGGTTTCCTCGTCAGCAACCAGAGCCAGGTCACGGGCCACGGTATCGAACTCCGGCAGCGGATGATAACGCAGACCGGCAGGCAGCTGTGCCACCAGCGTCTCGTAATCGATCTCGCCCAGGAAGATTTTCTGGTTGGCGCGGCTGTCACGCGGCAGATCCAGACCGGCCTGCACATCGTTGGCCAGCTTGCCAAAGCTGCCCACACGCACGCCGTTGCACAGGATGTAAGCGGCAATGCCGGGGTGCAGGTAAGGCACATCCTCGGCACGCTCCACCTCAAAGGTTACGCCGAAGGAAGCAGCCAGGTCTTCCAGTGCGCCCTTAACGGCAAAGAAGTCCTCATGCTCACCAAAGGCACAAAGCCCAGGTGTAGGCGCTCTTCCGGCAGTTCGGTCAGCGGAAGCTGTTTGGGCACATAAATGTTGGAAAGCTCAAACAGACGGCCGGCAGCGTTGCCCTTTTTCAGATTGGTAACCGCCACGTTCAACAGGCTGGGTGCCAGCAGGGAGCGCATGATGGTCAGGTTGGAGGAGATGGGGTTGACAATGCGGATGACATTGCGCTCCGGTGCATCGGGGGCAATGTGCAGGGCATCCAGGTCGGCATCCGCATAGAATGCCAGCGTCATAGCCTCATAGAAGCCTTGGGCACACATAGCGCTCTTGAGCTTATCGCGGCGGTGCTGGTCAGCCGTCAGGCCCCCGGTGGTGACCTGGGCAGCTTTCAGGAAGGTAGGGGTGATATGGTCATAGCCATATTCACGGATCACTTCCTCGGCCAGGTCCGGCTCGCCGATCTCGATATCCTCGCGGTAGCGCGGAGCAACCACCTGCATGGTGTCACCGTCGGCTTCCATCGTCACTTCAAAGCTGAGCTTTTTCAGGATGGCCAGAATTTCCTCGGTGGGCACGGTAATGCCCAGAATGGCGTTGATGGCGCTGATGCGGGCGGTGAAGTGCTTGCCTTTACGCGGAGCACCGGCAGAGCAGTCAAACTCGGTGGCGGTCACTTCGCCGCAGCCCAACTCCTGGATCAGGTGCAGGGCGCGGGCCATGCCCAGTTCGGTGGTATATTCGCTGATGCCCTTCTCGTAATGGGCGGAAGCATCCGTGTTCTGGCCAAGGCCGCGGGCGGTCTTGCGGATGTTATCGCGGGCAAACTTGGCAGATTCAAACAGCAGCTGGGTAGTTTCCGGCTTGATCTCGCTGTTCAGGCCGCCATAACACCGGCCAGGGCAACCGGCTTTTCGCCATCGCAGATGACCAGGTTCTGGGGGGTCAGGGTAAACTCCTTGCTGTCCAGCGTGGTGATCTTCTCGCCGTCCTTGGCACGGCGCACAATGATCTGGCAGCTTTCCAGCGTGTCCATATCAAAGGCGTGCATCGGCTGGCCGATTTCCAGCATGACATAGTTGGTGATATCCACCACGTTGGAAATGCTGCGCAGGCCGCACAAGGCCAGCTGGCGGCGCATCCAGCGCGGAGATTCACCGGTGGTGATGTTGCGCACATAGTGGCCCAGGTAGCGCGGGCACAGGTCCGGTGCTTCCACCGTTATGCTCAGGCGCGGGTCCTTGTAATCGCTCACGGTGTAATCGGTGGCAGGCATTTTCAGGGGCTTGTTCAGCACAGCGGCAACTTCGCGTGCAATGCCCAGAACGCTCTGGCAGTCGGCACGGTTGGCGGTGATGGAGATATCAAAGATATAATCATCCAACCCAACAACCTGCTGAATGGGGGTTCCGGGTACGGTATCTTTGGGCAGGTCCAGCAGGCCGTATACCTCAGCGCCGGGGTACAGGTCCTCGTTCAGACCCAGTTCCTCGCCGGAGCAGAGCATACCGTTGGATTCAATGCCCATCAAGGGCTTTGCCTTAATCTTGATGCCTCCGGGCAGCGTGGAGCCGTCCAGAGCAGCGGGGGTGTGCATACCGGCGTACACATTGGACGCACCAGTGGAGATCTGAATATCATGGCCATAGTCGCCGCAGTCCACCTTACAGATATGCAGGTGGGTGCCCTCCTGGGGCACGCACTCGGTCACAACGCCAACAACAACCTTGCTGATCTCAGCGCCAAGGTCGATGAGTTCTTCTACTTCAAAGCCACAGTCGAATAGTTTGGTTTCCAGCTCCTGGGCGGAAACATCAATATCCACATACTGTTTAAGCCAGCTGAATGGTACTTTCATTGTTGTTCCCCTCCTTAACCCTTGAACTGTTCGAGGAAGCGCAGGTCGTTCTCGAACATCAGGCCGATGTTGTTGATGCCGTACTTAAGCATGGCGATACGCTCGATACCGATACCGAAAGCAAAGCCGGAGTATACCTCAGGGTCAATGCCGCAGTTTTCCAGCACGCTGCGGTGCACAACGCCAGCCCCCAGAACTTCGATCCAGCCACTGTGCTTGCACAGAGGGCAGCCCTTGCCGTGGCATTCAAAGCAACTTACATCAACCTCCACACTGGGCTCAGTGAACGGGAAATAGGACGGGCGCAGGCGGGTTTTGACCTCCGGGCCAAACAAAGCCTGCACAAAGCGGTCCAGCATGCCCTGCAGGTCGCACAGGGTAATGCCCTTATCCACAACCAGACCTTCCATCTGGTGGAACATCGGGGAGTGGGTTGCGTCAGAGTCAGAGCGGAACACGCGGCCGGGCACCAGAACCTTGATGGGGGGCTTTTCCTTATCCATCACACGGATCTGGCCGCCGCTGGTCTGGGTGCGCAGAACAATGTCATCCGCCACATAGAAGGTATCCTGCATATCGCGGGCCGGTGGTTTTTGGGTACGTTCAGGCGGGTAAAGTTGTGGTCATCGTCCTCAATTTCGGGGCCTCGTAAATTTCAAAGCCCATGCCGGCAAACACATCAATGATCTCATTCTTGATCTGGGTGATAGGATGCAGTGCGCCGGTGGCGTGGTGGGTGCCGGGCAGGGTGATATCCACGGCTTCGGCCTTGTTGCGGGCGGCAAGCTCGGCCTTTTCGATCTCGGCGGAAGCAGCCTGATACTGGCCCTCCACCCAGACCTTGAATTCGTTGATGGTTTTACCGGCGGCGGGGCGTTCCTCTTTGGGAACATCGCGCAGGGACTTGGTCAGTCCGGTCACGCTGCCGTTTTTGCTCAGATACTTCTGCCAAAAGGCGGAAAGTTCATCTTTGTTGTGCACTGCTGCAAGGTCGGCTTCCAGCTCGGCGCGCAGTGCGGCGATTTTTTCTTCCATAATGCACCTCTTTGATGATTTACGGGGCGAAGGCTGCTCGCTTTTGCTGCAAAACAAAATAAAAAAGCCCCGTCCTGAACGGTAAAATCAGGGACGAAGCTGTAACATTCATTTACACTCCGCGGTACCACCCGTGTTCCGCCAAACTATGTCTGGCGGCACTCGATGCTTTGTAACGGGGCAGACCGTCCCGCGCTAATGGCTGCAATGCAGGGTTCACACAGGCCGCTCAGGAGCGAACTTCTGCCAGCAGGCTTTCGGGGCGGCTTACAGCCGATGGCCGCCCTCTCTGTGCTAAGTTTGCAGGCATACTTTCTCCGTCAATGCGTTTTAACATAAAGCATTATAGGCCGTTTGGCCTTTTTTGTCAACCCTGGACGCACCGCAAAAAGGGCGCTGCCCCTTGCGGAACAGCGCCCTTTTTTCAAATTATCAAAACCGATCAGTTGTTGCGGCGGGAACGGCCCACGATGCGGACGATATACAGGAAGATGTTGATATAATCCAGGTACAGGCTGAGTGCGCCGATGATGGAGGATTTGTGCAGCATGGAAGCATCGCCGCCATAGTAGGCGTAATAGTACTTCAGCTTCTGGGTGTCATAAGCCGTGAACAGCATAAACACCAGGACCGAAACCGCGCAAGCACGATATCCATCATACCAAGCCCGCGCCGGTCAGCATGCCGATCAGGCCGCCCACCAGGCTGGTCAAAATAATGGCAATCAAAGCACCCATCAGGTTGATACCCCAGCCGCTCAAATCGCGCTGGTTCGGGCACCGTAAACAGCCATAACGCCAAAGTACACGGTACCAACCAGGAACGCCAGAATCAGCGTGGAAAGATCATAGATGATAAAGTAGGTGCTCAGGTTGATGCCGTTCAGCACCGCATAGGCGAAGAACAGCCCCGTTGCGGTGGTGGGCTGCAGGCGTTCCACCCTGGCGGACAGAACCGCAACCAGCACCAGCTCCGCAATGCTCAGGAGGAATACCAGGCCGGTGCTGAACATCAGCTCAAACAGCGGGGTGGTAACGGTAAGCAATGCCGTTGCAAAGGTAACCAGCAAACCGGCGGCCATCCAGCCGTAGGTGCGGGTCATATACTGGCTTAACGTGCCGAACGGACTTTCGGCATAGGAGATATTATAATATTTCTGGTCCATAAAACAGACCCCTTTCTTTTTGGCTGATTCTATTATATACTCTGTATTGAGTGAAATGTGTTATCGATATGTGAATTCTCTATTACACTTTTCCGTTCCTGCCCTATTTTAAGGCAATACCGCATAATTCTAAGTGCCGATACGGCGAGCGAGGTGCGGCAGCTGCTAAGCCAAAAGCGCAGATAATACTTTGTGTATTATCGAGCATTTTGGCAACGCAGATGCCGTGCCGCAGCCG
>ENA-OQCD01000457-OQCD01000457.1-human-gut-metagenome-genome-assembly--contig:-NODE-457-length-11553-cov-2.977070_pt1 | contig 11553 bp, 14 predicted proteins | sample MGYA00242755_ERZ504571 | MGnify/ENA primary metagenome ERZ504571 (study PRJEB26092, sample SAMD00036274) | human gut metagenome | host: Homo sapiens | study: EMG produced TPA metagenomics assembly of...
TTCCAGAGTTGCCTTGGAAAAATAAGCATACATAATCCTAGCAGGGCAAGTGCTGTGAGATATATGTACTGCACTGTTCTCCTTATTTTAGGTAGTCGGAGATGCAAGGGTATGGTCCTTGTTTATTTATTCCGTTGCTTGAATCTTTGAAGAAATCGATACTCTCAAATGTAATCCCTTTATATTGCTTCACGGTAATTACTTTAAAATGAAGGTTAATTCTGTCTTCTTTCTTGTACTTGTTGGTGATATTTCCATTAAATTTCCATTCAATATATTCGTTGTCTAATAAAAAGAAGAGTGATGTATTGTTTTCATTGGGATTGAATTGAATTTTATCTATGATATCTTCAAAATAATATCATCTCCTGTATTGTAGTCGCGAAGATAATCGACTGATATACCACTTTTTTTTCGTCATAAAATTGATTGTTAAGTTGTTTGATGTCAAGGGTTGGGGCTTTTGTTGTTCTTGGTTGATCTGGGTTGGCGTTGTATCGGAACGTGGTGCCATCGTTAGCCAGGTAGTCGATTAGATCGGTATTTGGGACGTCGATGATCGTTGGAAGACTTCTTCCATTGCCGTAATATTGGCGGTAATAACACTGCCAATTTTTCCCGCTGTCATCTTCGGTGAAACGAGCGTCCCATGTTCCGGTGCCATCGCTGCTTGATCTGGTGTATGAGACATACTGGTTTGTCCCTACTGTTTTATTGATAACCCTTTTGCCTGAGGTTGTGGACAAGGCTAGAACTATATTGGCTCCAAAATCGACGGGGTTAGCTCTATGCGCGTGCATTTCGAAACTGGTCACACGGCTGGAGACTTGAGGGCGCATATAGAATTCGCCCCCATTGGTGCCATTGTTGAAAACAATGGAAGGTGAAACCATATAGGTGGAATATTGATCATTTGAACTTTGCCCATCGAGATTGACTACCCGGTCGATGACGTTATTGGCGACAATCCATCCAACCTGCCACCAATTTACAGCAAAGGCTGGAGTGGTCATAACTGTGCATAGGCAAACTGAGATAATTGTGGAGATAAAAAAACTCTTCTGGATTTCATAATTTCCTCCATGTGAAAATTTAATCTCAATCGACAATGATTAAGATATTAAGAGTATTCTAATGGAAAATGAGTAGGGGTGCGCTTTAGGATGTGATTTTCTAGTGAAAATAGCAAAGGTTCTCTCTCGTGGAAGTTACAAACGAGGGCTTCGCTATGTGTCTGTGTTTCAGGAGTCATGCAGTTGTTACTGAATCATGAGTGGATTGAGGATAAGTATGCTAGTGCTGCATGTTAGGCGCTGAACAAAAAACCTTCGAGTGCGGCGTCTTCCGTCAACAACACAACTCGTTCAGAAATACACCCAATATGGTCAAACAGTAAGACAGCGCTATGATGCGAACAATCTTCTTCCAAGACAGTTTGTCATGAAGGAAAGCCGTAACCAAAAGGGTTGTCATTGGGGTTATAAGCAGGACGAGGAAGAAATAGAGAAATGTGGACTAGGCTCAATCTGCCGAGAATATAAGTCTGACCGAACCAGTTGTATAAGCCCACGATGGCTGTCGGTGTCGCGGCGTGGGTAAACGCGGACAGGCGCCGGGTTACGTCGGATGATTGGGAGTCTGTCGCTCGGCCTGCGTGCCTGTTTTGTGCGCTGTCGCCGGCCAGGCTAGGGCCGCGCGACGCGAACGTGGAGGCCCGCGCCGTTTATCGGCACGGGAACCTCCCCGCTCGCTTTTGTCAGGCGGTCAGCCGAAGATCAGCCCGTGTTCTGCAGGCCTGCTGCGACACCCGACACGGTGCACAGGATCAGTAGGTGTAGTTCTCCTTCTGTCCGTGCGTGAGCTCTTCCTTGTCCACGCGCTTGCGTAGCGAGCCGAGGGCGAGCACCTGAGTGGCGGACAGCGCATCCACGTACGGCGAGCGGATGCGGATGGCCTGGCCGAGCACGTGGCGGTGCTGCAGAGGCCACTTGTCGCCTACGATCTCGAGCACCCACTTGCGGGTGAGCTCCATCTCGTCGAGGACCTTTTGTTGAGGTCTTCACGGTCTCCGAGGGCAAGGTACATCTTGGCGATGCGCTCGTCAGTCTTGGCCAGCGACATTTCGATGTTGTCGATGAACGTGGAGAACAGAGGCCATTCCTCATACGCTTGACGCAAGGTGTTCAAATCGCCGAACTGTTCGCACGCGGTGCCCAGGCCGTACCATGCGGCCAGATTGATGCGTGCCTGCGCCCAGGAGAAGATCCACGGAATGGTACGCAGATCGTCGAGGGACTTGGCTCCAAGGCCACGTTTTGGCCGGACGGGAGCCGATCGGCAGCAGGCCGATTTCGGTCAGCGGCGTGACGGTGGAGAACCACGGTGCGAAGCCGTCGGTGTTCAGCAGGTCGAGGAAGCGGTTATGCGCGGCCTCGTCGAGCTTGTTGGCCATGTCGGCGTACTTGGCGGTCATGTCCGTATTGCGCTTCTCCACGCTTGGAGCGGACTGCAGCAGCGTTGCAGCCGCAACGGACTCGACGTGGCGGATGGCCAGTGCCGGGTTGCCGTAGCGTGCGAAGATGACCTCGCCCTGCTCAGTGAGCTTGAAGCGGCACTTTACGGAGCCGACCGGCTGTGCGAGTACGGCACGGTTAGCCGGGCCGCCGCCGCGGCCGACGGCACCACCGCGGCCATGGAACAGGGTCAGATCGATGTCATGCGATTCCGCCCACTTGGCGATGCGTTCCTGTGCGGAATGCAGGGCCAGGGTTGCGGAGGTCGGGCCAGCGTCCTTCGAGGAGTCGGAGTAGCCGAGCATGACTTCCATCTTGCCGCCGGTGGCCTTCAGACGAGCCTGAACCTCCGGAATCTTGATCATTTCCTCGAGTACGTCTACCGAGTTCTGCAGATCCTCAAGCTGTTCGAACAGCGGGATCACGTCGATGGTTGGAACATCCTTGGGATGGGAGAACGCCAGACGGTTCAGCTCGTACACGTCCCTGATGTTTTGGGCGCTCTTGGTGAAGGAGATGATGTAACGACGGGCGGCCTTGATGCCGTTGCGCTTCTGGATGGAACCAAGGGCGCGGAAGGTGTCGAGCACCTCGTGGGTCATCGGCTGCAGTTCGCCACGCTCACCGTGCAGACCATGTTCGCGGATATCCTCCAGCGCTCGGGAATGCACGACGGAGTGCTGGCGGAACTCCATCTCGACCATATGGAAGCCAAAGGTCTCTGCCTGCCAGATGAGGTCCTGCAGCGGGCCGTAGGCGGAACGTTTGCGTTGGCTTCGGCGAGGGAGCGCTGCACGACCTTCAGGTCGGCGATGTAATCCTCGCAGGAGTGGTACATGAGATCAGCATCGCGGTCGATGGTGGCCTTCAGACGATCGGCCATGACCAGCATGACGGCACGGTGCAGCTCCTTGGTGGAGATCAGTGCGGCCTTGTCGGTCAGGCGCTCGCTCATTTCCTTCTGATGGTTCCACAGGCTCTTGAGCTCGGCACTCGGCGGAGTGGTCTCAGCTTCCATGGTCAGGTTCTTGCCAACGCGGCGGGTCTCGATTTGCAACGCGCCCAGCACGTGGTCGCTGAACTTGCGGGCCACCTGACGGCTCACCTTGGCGGTGACATTCGGGTTGCCGTCACGGTCGGAGCCGATCCAGCTTCCCGGGTGGAAGAACGCCGGGCATACCGGCGGCACGAGGCCAGCCTTATCTCCGAGGATCCAATCGTCGAAACGACGGTACACCTGTGGAATGGTATAGAACAACGTATTGTCGAAAATATCGAGAATGGTTTCAGATTCCTCAACCGGAGTCGGCTTCTTCAGTGCGATCGGAGAGGTGCGGAACAGCGCGTCAATCTCGTTGAAGAGTCGACGGGAGTTTTCCTTCTTGTCTGAACCGCCAAGCAGCTTGTGCGTTGCGAGCAGCTGGGAGATGCGACGGATTTTGCCTTCCACGGCTTTGCGGCGGGCTTCAGTCGGATGCGCGGTGAACACCGGATGGAACTCGAGCTGGTCGAGCAGTTCCTTGGCTTTGGCCGGACCCATTTCGTTAATGAGCTGGTGGTAGGCGCAGGTCATTTCGTTCACTGGGTCGACGGCTTGGGTGTCATCTACGGCGCCTCACGGCTGTGCAGCACGGAGACACGGTAGTTCTCCTCGCATAGGTTGGCCAGATGGAAGTAGGTGGTGAAGGCGCGGGCCAGCAGTTGTGCCTCATGCACATCCGTTTTATCGATGATGTCGACGACCTTCTGCAGATCATCCTGATTCGGATTCGTATCCGTCAGAATGCCGGAGAAGCGTTCGGCGCTAGCGTTCAGTGCGTGTTCGCGCACTTCATCGAACTTGGCCAGCAGCTTTTCATCGAATTCGCCGAGCACCTCGCGAAGAATCTGCAAACACAGATCCATTTCCTCTTTGAGGGAAGCGGGAAGATCGCGCTCCTCGGGGCCTTTGGTGCCGGTGCCGGACGAGACGATAGCTGCGTCGGCAGGCGTGATCTGTTCGTTTTCTATTGTCATCAGACCTCCTTCTCCAAACCATCGGGTTGCCCGGTCTGTCGGTCCTTCGCGGCACCTCCGCGATTGTTTTGGCCGTCTGTTGCGAGCCCACAGCCCTAAGTTCGGTCGGTAATGCACACCCATTGTATGCTCGGCAAATCGACAGTTTGGTTACGGCAACACCGAAAATGTCCGCATCGTGGTCCAGTGGTGTCCACAAGGTGAAATCGACGGAAATTTCGAAAATCCTCCGACCAGCCCACACGTTAGACCTGAACTTGTGAGCGCACAATACGAACATGAACATGAGACGAATTTCGATAGCGCGGAAAAAAGCGCTTCGGCCGTCAGCAAATTCCATACACACTCCATTCCGCTCGATATGGAAGATATCGAACGGGATTGGGACAAGCCGGTCGCTGAAGCGGGAATCGCAGCAAAAGCCAGCGTGATCGTACGCGTCGGCATGCTCGATCTCGGCGCGGGCACCGGAAGCTTCCGCGTACGCGAAATGATGCACCGCATCGCCTATCCGCTAGGCGTGCACGTGCGCGCGACGTGAACCTCACCGACATCGAAGCCTCCTGCACCGACGGCAAAGACCGTATCACCGAAGTCGTCGACCTGCCAACCACCGGCGTCAACACGGAACGCATTTGGCTGCTCGAACACTTCGCTGACTGGTTCAACGTGAACCTCGGCAAAGGATCGATGTACCACAGCCAATCCGACGTGTCCGAAGGGCTTATGCAGCATCTCGACAAGCGTGATGCGTCGCAGGTGTCGGCTGACCTGTCGAAGCGTCTTCGCGAACGTCAGAAAGCCGAACAGAATCAGGAGGGATCTGACGATCCCGTGCTCGACGCGCTTGAAATGGTGACGGAACGCGCCGAAGTGACCGATACCACCGCGCAGCCGTTGCACTTGCGTGATATCGAAGCGGCAAGCGAGCAGCATAATCGCGGTGAACGTGAAGCCGAACGTGAAACCAAGCGTGAAACTGCCGGTACGGCCAACGTTACGTCAAGCGAATCGACCACGAAAAAAGCGCGCAAAAATCGCAATCACAAGCCGCCAAAAGGTCAATACGCCGAACATTTCGACCACGTCGGAAAAGAAGCGGACCAATCGCAAGGCATCACCGTTCGCCAAGCCCACGAACGACTCGACATGATCGAACGACGCAAACCCCTGTATTCGCCGGCGTTCGCGGGATTCGCCTCGGCCTGCGCCTGCGCATCCTTCGTGTTCCTGCTTGGTGGCGGTCCCTTCGACATGATCGGCGCGTTCATTGGCGCGGGACTTGGTCACTGGCTGCGCCGCCGCCTGTTCGCCCACCATCTCAACCAGTTCTTCGTGACGTTCGTATGCGTGGCCGTCGCGGCACTCGCCTGCACGGGCACCCTGCGATTGATTGGTATTTTCGAGCCCGTCGCATTGCAGCATGATACGGCTTACATCGGTGCCATGCTGTTTGTGATTCCTGGATTCCCGCTGATTACGGGTGGACTTGATATGGCGAAAAATTGATTTTCCGTCAGGTATTCAGCGCGTTGCGTACGTGTTGTGCATTATTTTGATGGCGACGCTCGCAGGCTGGATGGTCGCTTCGATCGTGCATTTGAATCCGGAAGGATTCGAGCCGTTGGGACTCAATCCGGTTGTCAATTGCCTGTTGCGTTTCGTGTTCGCATTCATCGGCGTCTGGGGCTTCTCCACCATGTTCAACTCGCCGCAGCGCATGTGCCTTGTCGCCGCCACCATTGGCGCCATTACTGACACCTTGCGTTTGGAAATCGTTGACATGGGCGTTCCCGCCGAAGCCGGCGCATTCATCGGCGCACTGCTCGCAGGCCTGCTTGCCTCCGCATGGCGTTCTGCGGTTCATCGCAGCTGGCTCGCCCCGCATCTCGGCTACCCGCGCATCTGCCTGACCGTGCCGTCCATCGTGATCATGGTTCCCGGTTTGTACATGTATCAAGCCATGTTCCACCTCGGCCAATTCGACACCTTGAACGCCCTCGACTGGGCTTTCCGCGCGTTCATGGTGATTATCTGTCTGCCGATCGGCCTAGCCATGGCTCGCGTTATCACCGATAAGTCTTGGAGATACGATATTTTGATCCGTTTCGGCATTTGGGCGCGTAAATGAGATAAAATGCGTTGTCGCAATGTTTCGACCGGTACATTGGGACAATCGCATATTTTTCAGAAAGAGATTCGAAAGAAATTCGTTTTCGACAGAGATTTGAAGAAAGAGATTCGAAAGAAATTCGGCTAGCAATCTAAGAAGAGAGAATTCATGGTTACCAAAGATTTTTGGGTGCTGCTGGCGATGGTCATCTATTTTGTGGCCATCTCACCATCGGCTCATCTACTCCAAGCGGTCCAATTCCTCCACTCGTCAGTATTTCGCGGGTGGTCGAGGCGTTGGTCCATGGCTGACGGCATTGAGCGCCGAAGCCTCCGATATGAGCGGCTGGCTGCTCATGGGACTGCCGGGCGTCGCCTACTTCACCGGTGCCGCCGACCCGCTGTGGACGGCCCTCGGCCTGGCTCTCGGCACCTACCTCAACTGGAAGCTCGTCGCACGCCGTTTGCGCCGCTACTCCGTGGTGGCAGGTGACGCGATCACCATTCCGGACTTCTTCTCCAAACGATTCCATGACAAACGCAATATCGTCTCCACCATCGCGGCGCTGATCATCCTCGTATTTTTCTGTGTGTATGTCGGTAGCTGCTTCGTGACGGTCGGCAAACTTTTCTCGACCCTGTTCGGCTGGGACTACCACCTGACCATGGTGATCGGCGCTGCCATCGTGTTCGCCTACACCGTGATCGGAGGCTATCTTTCCGTGGTCGTGACCGACTTCATCCAAGGCTTGCTCATGTTCTTCGCGCTGGCAGTGGTGTTCATCGGTTCCGTCGCATCCGTCGGCGGCGTCGACAACACCGTCGCCTTCCTCAAAGGCATTCCAGGCTTCCTTGACGGCACGCAAATGGCCACGCCGATTCTGAACGATGCCGGCGAGCAGATTGTCAAGCTGGCCAGGCCATGTTCGGCGCGCTACCGAATACGGCGTGATCACCATGATTTCCATGCTTGCGTGGGGTCTTGGCTATTTCGGCATGCCGCAGGTGCTCGTGCGATTCCTGTCGATCCGCAGTTCCGAAGAGATCAAGAAGTCCCGTATCATCGCCACCACGTGGTGTGTGGTGTCGCTGGCGTGCGGCGTGTGCATCGGTTTGGTCGGCCGTGCGATGATGCCGACGCAGTTCGTCACGCAGTCCGCGGCGGAGAACATTTTCATCGTGGTTTCGCAGGCGCTGCTGCCGAGCTTCATGTGCGGCATCGTGGTGTCGGGCATTTTCGCCGCGTCCATGAGCTCGTCGTCGTCATACCTGATTATCGGCGCTTCCGCGGTCGGTGAGAATATTTTCCGCGGATTGCTCTATCGCAAGGCCACCGATCGTCAGGTGATGATGGTTGCACGCATCACATTGCTGGTTATGTTCATTTTCGGCATTGTGGTTGCGTTCGATCAGAATTCGTCGATTTTCCAGGTTGTTTCGTATGCATGGGCCGGTTTGGGCGCTTCGTTCGGTCCGCTGATGCTCTGCTCGCTGTATTGGCGTCGTACCAATAAATTCGGTGCGATTGCGGGCATGCTTTCCGGTACTGCGACCGTGCTGATCTGGCATAATTTCATCAAGCCGCTTGGTGGTGTCTTCGCTATTTACGAGCTGCTTCCGGCGTTCATCATCTCGCTGCTGTTCATTGTGGTGGTGTCGCTGCTGACTCCGGCTCCCGATGCTGAAGTGCTGCACGAGTTCGATCATTATCTTGATGATCCCGATGACCGCAAGGTGGATGACGATTTGGTCGCAGCGGAAATCGCTTCCGGCGAAAAGCGCGCGAAAATCTAATCAAACATAATGTGGCACATGCCACTCAAACGCAACAAAGGCCGATTGTGCAATACGCAATCCGGCCTTTGTCGATGCTGAAACGCTGTTTAAAGCGTGATTATGGTGTTTCTGGAGCTTTAGTAGCGCATGCCCATGGCGTCGCGCACCTGCTCCAACGTTTCGTTGGCGATGGCGTTGGCCTTCTTGTTGCCTTCGGCGAGCACGTCGCGCACGTAATCCATATCCTTGGCGAGTTCCTCGCGACGGGCGCGATGCGGCTCAAGGAAGCTGTTCACCGATTCGATCACATACGCCTTCAGCGCGCCCGCACCGGAATCGCCGATCTCCTCGGCGATCTCCTTCGGATCGCGACCGGTGACCAAACCGGCGGTCGTCAGCAGTGCGGAAACCTGCGGACGTGCGATCGGATCGAACGTGATGCGGCGCTCGGAATCGGTCGGACTCTTCTTGATGAGCTTGGCGGTCTCCTGCGCTGTGGCGCCCAACATGATGGAATTGCCGTACGACTTGCTCATCTTGCGGCCATCCAAGCCTGGAATCTCCGGCGCTTCAGACAGAATCGCGGCCGGCTCGGGGAACACCGGATGCTTCTTGGCGTAGCGTTCGTTGAAACGACGCGCGATGGTGCGCGTGATCTCGACATGCGGCAGGTTATCCTTGCCGATCGGCACCACATTGGCCTTGCAGAACAGAATGTCGCATGCCTGATGCACCGGATAAGTCAGCAGCAGGCCGGTCAGCGCATGGCCGGAAGCTTCCATTTCCGACTTCACCGTAGGATTGCGATGCAGCTCGGCCTCAGTCACCAATGACAGGAACGGCAGCATCAGCTGGTTCTCCGCAGGAACTGCGGAATGCGTGAAAATCATGGTCTTTTCCGGATCGATGCCGGCAGCCATGTAGTCAAGCACCAAATTGAGCACATTGTCTTCGATGTGCGCGGTCGTGTCACGATCGGTGATCACCTGATAATCGGCGATGATGATATTCGAATTCACGCCGCGATTCTGCATGGCGACGCGCTCACGAATCGAACCAAAATAATGGCCGAGATGCAGACGTCCGGTCGGACGGTCGCCGTCAGCATGGTGAACTTGCCCGGATTCTGTTCGATTGCGGCGAGCGTTGCGTCGGAACGCTTCTTCGCTGCGAGGAAGCTCGCGCTCATTTCATTGCCGACAGCAGTGATCTGCTGCTCCTGGGTTTCGTCCGTCATACGTGTCCTTTTCTTAAGAAAATCAGCGATTTTATCGTAAAAGTCTGAGCCGACAACGAAATAATGCGCAATAAGTGGTACTCTCTTGTTTGATGAATTGATAGCACAGTAATTTCAGGGGGTCAGATGGGCCGCGGACGTCAGAAAGCCAAACAGCAGAAAATAGCCCGAAAGCTCAAGTACCTGACCACCGACACCGATTACGATGAGCTTGCCAAGGAGCTCGGTGCGCAGGAGCCCGGTTCTGGTTCCTTCGACCCGTTTGCCGATATCGAAGCCAAGTATTCTCACGATGTGGACGCCGAAGATGAGACCGTTGGGGACGGTCAAAACGTCTTCCGATTCCGCCGATGACCTTGACGAATACGCCAAGTGGGCCGCGGAAGCCGCGGCGAAGGCCACGAGTGGCGAGTTTCCGGCGGCAAAGGCCGCGCCGAAGCCGCACAAGCCCATCCCGATGCCGGTGCCCAGCGCGCTGAAGCCGAAGAAGCAGGGCTGACTGCACAGATTTTTTCAACGAATGGCCCCGTGGTTTCGACCGCGGGCCATTTTTTATTATTTCGATTGCGATTGTCGGGCGATTGTCGTGCTCGTCCCGCCAACCATCGCCGGTCGCGCCGCGCCGCGACCTATTCCTATGCCAGCGGCAGCAGCCCGCTCAGATCGTCGCGTTCGCCGACGGCGGTGATGCGCCCGGCGTCCTTTTCCTCGCCCCAGCTGGTGATGCCGGTGGCGAGCCTCATCCACACGTCGGGGTCCAGTTCGATGACGTCCGGCGGCGTGAGATTGTGCGGATCGGACGCCGGCCCGTCGAGGATCTTGATGGCGCCCCACGGTGCCACGCGCACCTCCACGCCTTCGCCCGGACTTCTTTTCCAGCAGGTATAGCGAGTAGCGCACCGCCATCGCCCACAGCTGGCGCGCAGACGCGGCGAGAAGTTGAGCCGGAAATCGAAAGCGGCGTCGTCATCGGCCGGCAGCTGCTCGCTGAAAATGTTGTGCGCCGCGTCCTGCCACTGTTCGAAGGCGGCGCGTCCTTTGCCCAAGTCTTGTTCTCGTATGACAGCCATACCGGTATTGTGCAGCCCGCAAACGACTATGATGGGACTTTGCAAACGATGTAGTCGTAACTAAATAGGGGTTTGAGGGGCGATTTTCCTGCGATTGTGGTGCCCTCGCTTAATGGGCGCCATACGTTGCGTTGCAGTTTTTGCAATGTTTTTTGCAAACGAATGCCGGCTTACGATTGCTGGGAATTTTCGTCTTTTTTATGATTACGTAGTATGCTGTACATGAGAACGTATGCATGATGTTACTTAGTGTTCATGCGGCCGCAAATGCAAGGACGCTGAAGTAAGGCATAATGTTCCTGGAGAGTATCCGTCAAAGGGAGTCAATCAATGACTGAAATTACCGCACCGAAGTCCGCGGTCACCGCGGAACAGTTCGCTGACGAGATTCGTGAGCAGCTGAAGTACACCCAGGGCGTCACCGTCGAGCAGGCCAAGCCGGCCGACGTGTACGTTGCCGCGTCCGCCGCAGTGCGTCGCCATCTCGTGGATTCCTGGATGAAGACCCAGGCCGACATGGTCAACGGCAACACCAAGGCCGTGGGCTACCTGTCCGCTGAGTTCCTCATGGGCAAGCAGCTCGAGAACGCGCTGCTCAACGCCGGACTGACGACCAGTTCAACAAGGCCGTCAAGGACCTCGGATTCTCCGCCCAGGAATCATCGACGCCGAATACGAGCCGGGCCTCGGCAATGGTGGTCTGGGTCGTCTGGCCGCCTGCTTCATCGACTCCCTCGCCTCCCTTGGCGTGCCGGCGTTCGGTTACGGCATCCAGTACAAGTACGGCATCTTCAAGCAGGAATTCGACGAGAACGGCAAGCAGATCGAG
>ENA-OQCD01000458-OQCD01000458.1-human-gut-metagenome-genome-assembly--contig:-NODE-458-length-11548-cov-1.358200_pt1 | contig 11548 bp, 14 predicted proteins | sample MGYA00242755_ERZ504571 | MGnify/ENA primary metagenome ERZ504571 (study PRJEB26092, sample SAMD00036274) | human gut metagenome | host: Homo sapiens | study: EMG produced TPA metagenomics assembly of...
CCATGAGCGACCCGGAGGTAATGTCCCTGTTTACCTCGACCAAGGCCTTGGGAGTGGAGCCGGAGGATATTGATTCCCAAACCGGAACCTTTTCTCTGCCGGAGGTAGGAACCCATTTTGTGCGCCAGATGCTGATCGATTCCCAACCAAAAACCTTTTCCGACCTGCTGCAGGTTTCCGGCCTGTCTCATGGCACCGATGTTTGGATCGGCAACGCCCAGGATTTGATCGCCAATAAGACCTGCACCATTTCAGAGGTGATCGGTACCCGCGACAGTATCATGACGTATCTTCTCCATAAGGGGCTGGAGCCGAAAATGGCTTTTAAGATTATGGAGATCACACGTAAGGGAAAGGCGAAAAAGCTGCTGACCGAGGAACATTACCAGGCGATGCGGGATCACGGCGTGCCGGAATGGTATATTGAGTCCTGCCTGAAAATCAAATACATGTTCCCCAAGGCTCACGCCGCCGCCTACATGATTTCCACCTTGCGGCTGGGCTGGTATAAGGTTCACCGCCCGGTGGAATATTACGCCGCTTATTTTACCGTTCGGGGCGAGGATTTTGACGCCGCCGTGGTAGTAAAGGGAAAGGAAGCGGTTCGGGCGAAGATGCTGGAAATCCAGCAGAAGGGAAAAGAAGCCAGCGCTAAGGATAACGCCAGCTACGCCACCCTTCAGATCGTCAATGAAATGCTGGCCAGAGGCATCGAGGTTCTTCCTATTGATATTTATAAATCCGACGCCAGAAAATATTTGGTGGAGGATGGGAAAATCCGTCTGCCGTTTGGCTCTCTGCCGGGAGTCGGCGGAGCTGCCGCCGCCTCTCTCGCGGCAGCAAGGGAAAACGGTGGAGAATTTATCTCTGTAGACGATTTTCAGCCCGGGCTAAGGTGGGTAAGGCCGTGATTGAAACACTGAAAGAAACCGGAGCGTTCCAGGGCTTGCCCGACAGCAGCCAAATGACCTTGTTTTGACCAGCTTTGGTAAAAAGGTATGCAGCAATGCCGGAAAATAAAAAAAGCCCGTGATTTCCGAATGGGAAAAAGCAAGCAAGAGAGGCCGACGGCTTGAAATTGGCAAGGCCGCATCAGGAACGTGGTTTTGCAGGAGGTTAGGCAGTCAACGCAGGGGAAAAGAGGTCCTGCTGCTTACCCAGTAGTTTGCTGGCAGGAACCCTTTTAAATTGAGCCTCGGCTTCAGATCAAAATAAGCCCATGGCAAAGAAAAAAGTTGACACAATTAATTTATCGTGTTATTATAGTAGCGCGCTAAAGCGATTGACGCAAATAAATCGCCTTGGTTGAATTACTTTTTTCTTGGAGAGTTTAAGCTTATGAAAAAATATTGTAAAATTACGCCGGAGGGAACCCGGGACCTTCTTTTTGAAGAGTGCCTGACCTATCGGAATATTGAAAAGCTGCTGGCCGGCGTGTTTCAATCCCGCGGCTTTCACGAGGTGATCACTCCCGGTCTGGAATATTATGATGTATTTTCCCAGGGGGAATCCAGCATTCCTCAGGAGTTCATGTTCAAGGTCACCGATAATAAAGGACGCCTGATGGTGGTGCGGCCTGACTCTACACTGCCGATCGCCAGGCTGACCGCGACTAGGCTGCAAAACGAGCTCAAGCCTCTGCGGCTTTTCTATACCCAAAAGGTTTACCATAATTATCCCAGCCTTCGGGGCCGGAATAACGAGATCAATCAGAGCGGAATCGAATTGCTGGGAGCCAGCGGGGTGCGGGCTGATTTAGAGGTGCTGTCCACGGCGGTGGAGGCCTTGAGCGCTGTGTGCCGGATTACCGGATCGAGCTGGGGCACGCCGGTTTTTTCCGGGCTTTAGCAAAAGAGCTCCCGATTGATGACGAGGTTCGGGAGACCATCCGCAGTTCGATTGAGCAGAAAAATTACGCGGCCCTGGATACAATATTAGACCGTTTGGAGCAGTCACAGGCGGTACTGGCGATCCGCAGGCTGCCCCGTTTGTTCGGCGGCGAGGAGGTTTTCGACGAGGCCTTCGGCCTGTGCTCTGAGATTCAGGAGGCCCAGGAGCCTTTGGAATATTTAAAAGGACTGTATCAAAAGCTGGCGAAGCTTGGCATGGGCAATAAACTGATGATAGACCTGGGGATTGTCCATCGAAACGACTATTACAGCGGTATCGTGTTCAGCGGTTATGTCCTGGGCTCCGGAGACGCGATTTTAAGCGGAGGCCGCTACGACCGCCTGTTGGAAGCGTTTGATTCTCCAATGCCGGCTATTGGATTCGCTATTGACATTAACGCTTTGACAAAGCTGATGATGGATCGTGGCAACCTCCCTTCTCAGAAGTCCGCGGATGTTTTGATTCATGGAGATGACGGCTACGAGATCAAGGCGCTGGATTACAGCAATTCTATGAAAAATGAGCGGCTTGTGCTATGAAAAACAGTGTGCTGCAAACCAGAGAAGCCGCTGTTGATTACGCGAAAAACGAAAAAAAAAATTCCCAGAGTCGATTTTGTCGGCGCTGAGATTGAAACAAAAATTACTGTAAGGGAGGAAAAGAAATGAAGCCTCTCAGAATCGCGCTTACCAAGGGCCGTTTGGAGCGGGATACCGTGGGATTATTCGAAGAGATGGGACTGGACTGCTCCGCTCTCCGGGAAAAGGGCAGAAAGCTGATTTTGCCGGTGGGAAACGGTGAGATCGAGGCGATATTGGCAAAGGCGCGGATGTGATCACTTATGTAGAGCATGGCGTCTGTGATTTAGGCGTGGTGGGCAAGGATACTATTTTAGAAAACGGCACCGGTTTTTACGAGATTTTAGACCTGGGCTTCGGCAAATGCAGATTCGCCTTAGCCGGACCGAAAAACAGGGACTTTTTTGGCGGCTATTCCGCCAAGACCATTGCGACCAAATATCCCAATGTCACTAGAAACTACGTGGAAGAAAAGGGGATGGACGTCAGAATCATCAAGATCGAGGGCTCTGTGGAATTGGCCCCCTTGCTTGGCTTGTCTGACGCTATTGTCGATATTGTGGAAACAGGCTCCACCTTAAAAGAGAACGGTCTGGAAGTGATCGACGATGTCGCGCCGATTTCCGCCCGGCTGATTGCCAACGTGGCCAGCCTAAAGCTGAGAAAGCAGGAAATTGAGGATTTAGCGGACCGGATGGAAGCGGCTAAGTCGTCTTTGCAGCGGAAAAAGGAGGAAAGCAGATGATTCCCATTGTGAAAGCCGACGGAACGGTAGAGTTAGAATTTATCCGCCAGCTGAAAAAGAGAAGCGGAGAAGTAGATGAAAAGGTGAATCAGGCCGTGGCTCAAATCATCGCCCAGGTCAAGGAAAGAGGAGACGAGGCCGTTAGGGAATACACCGTAAAATTTGACGGCAGAGCACCGGAAAATCTTGAAATTTCGAAGAAAGAACTAAAAGAGGCGGAGAACAAGCCGTGCTCCGGAGCTTTTAGACGCATTACGCCGGGCAGCCGAGAATATCGTCGGATTTTCACCGCCGTCAGGTGCAGCAGAGCTGGCTGGAGACGAAAAGGACGGCGTTATTTTAGGGCAGAGAATCCGCGGCTTGCAGCGTGTCGGCCTGTATGTGCCGGGAGGCACGGCGGCGTATCCTTCCTCAGTGCTGATGAACGCTATTCCGGCGAAAATCGCCGGGGGTGCAGGAATTGATAATGGTGACTCCCCCAGGAAAGGACGGAAGGCGAACCAGGATATTTTGGCGGCGGCATCCATTGCCGGCGTAGACCGGGTGTTTCTGATGGGCGGCGCTCAGGCTGCGGCGGCCCTGGCTTTCGGTACCCAGCGGGTGCCCAAGGTAGATAAGATCGTCGGCCCAGGCAATATTTTTGTAGCCACAGCAAAAAAAACAGCTTTACGGCGTGGTGGATATCGATATGATCGCCGGACCCAGTGAGATTTTAGTACTGGCCGATGAGACTGCAAAGCCAGAATTTTTGGCGGCGGATCTGATGTCACAAGCGGAGCATGACAAGCTGGCTTCCGCTATTTTGCTGACTCCTTCTCAGGAGATCGCGGAAAAAACCAAAGAGGAGCTGGAAAGGCAGATCAGATCCCTATCCAGAAAAGAGATCATTGAAGCGTCCCTGAGGGATTTTGGGATGATCCTAGTTTGCCGCAGTATGGAGGAAGCGGTAGATTTTGCCAACGAGCTGGCGCCCGAGCATTTGGAGGTTTGCTGCGCCAATCCCATGGAGTATATCGGCAGATTGGATAACGCCCGGCTCGGTGTTCCTGGGCAATTACAGCCCGGAACCCCTGGGAGATTATTACGCGGGTCCGGAACCACGTGTTGCCTACCTCCGGCACCGCAAGGTTCTTTTTCTCCCTTATCTGTGGACAGCTTCATCAAGAAGTCCAGCTTTATTTATTATACGGAAAACGCTTTGCGGGAGGCCAAAGACCCCATTGCCTCTATTGCCCAGGCAGAGGGCTTAACCGCTCATGCCCATTCGATTGAGATAAGATTCTGAATCAAAGATAATGAAAAAGGCTATTTGCGAAAGAAGACTGTTTTGCAGAAAAGAAAAGATGCTTAGCGGCCGGCGCTGATCCACAGCTTTTGGGCTGGGCTGTTTTGGCTTTCCGCACTTTCTGGAAAACGGACGAAAAGGAGGCGTTTGCGTTGCCTTATGCTTTAAACGATAAAAATCCGAGAACTGACTCCCTACGAGCCCATCAGCGGAGCTTTTCAGATCCGCTTGGATGCCAACGAGTCCTATCTTTCTCTGCCGGAACCTGTTTTGGCAGAAATCCGGGCTAGGCTCGAAAAATTAGATTTTAACCGTTATCCAGACCGATAGGCGGGGAATTATGCCGGGCTTTTGCCGGATATTATGGGATAGACCCGAAATTCGTTACTGCGGGAAACGGATCGGATGAGCTGATCTCTATTTTGGCCAACGCCTTTTTGATGAAAGGGGATGTCATGCTGACGGTGGCGCCGGATTTCTCTATGTACCAATTTTACGCTTCTATCTCTGAAATAGATTGTGTCGTATTGGATAAGGGACCGGAGCTGTCTATAGACGTAGATGAGTTGATTCGTAAAGCGGTGGAAACCGGCGCGAAGATGATTTTGTTTTCCAATCCGTGCAATCCTACTTCCTTAGGGTTGAGCCGGAAGCAGGTGAGAAAGCTGATCCGGTCGGTAGACAGCCTGGTGGTTTTGGATGAAGCTTATATGGATTTCTGGGATCAATCTCTTCTTTCCGAAGTGGAGGACTATGAGAATCTGGTCATCCTCCGAACCAGCTCGAAGGCAATAGGTTGCGCCGCGATCCGGCTGGGGTTCGCCGTTGCTAATGAAAGGCTGTCTAACGCTTTGCGGGCGGTCAAATCTCCTTATAAACGTAAATTCCTTACCCAATGCAGGTACGGTTCTGTTTCAGCATAAGGAACTGCTGGAGCGGGCAAGGCGGCAGATTATCTGCCAGAGGGAAAGCCTGTATGATGCTCTTTTGTCGGTTCAAAAGGAATTTCCCGGGAAATATAAGCTTTGGAAGCCGGAAACAAATTTTGTGTTTATCAAACCGGAAGCTCCTGAAGACGCCCGCAGGATTTTCGAGTTTTTACTGAAAAATCAGATAGCGATCCGCTGTATGGGAAACTATCTGCGGATTACCGCCGGTTCTCCGGAAGAAAACGCTGAATTGATAAAATTATGGCGCTTATGGTTTGCAGAGGAGGAAAAAATCATGAGAACGGCTGAAATTACCAGGAGCACGAAAGAAACCCAGATCACCGTGTGGCTGTCTTTGGACGGCGGTCCGGTGGAAATTTCTACTGGAGTAGGCTTTTTTGATCATATGCTGAATTCTTTTGCGGTCCATGGAGGCCTCGGCTTAAAGGTGCATACGGAAGGGGATTTATATGTGGACTGCCACCATACGATCGAGGATACGGGTATCGTGATCGGCCAGGCCTTATGTCAGGCTTTGGGGGATAAGGGAGGAATTCAGGCGGTTTGGTTCCTTTTTATCCCGATGGACGAGCGCTGGCGTTTTCCTCGGTGGATATCAGCGGCAGGCCGTTTTTAGTGTTCGACGCCTCCTTCCCAGAGGAAAGCATCGGCGGCTATGATTCCTGCATGACAGAGGAATTTTTTCGTGCGCTGGCTTTCCAGGCCGGTATTACCCTGCATTTAAAGTGCGAATACGGTAAAAATTCCCATCACATGACTGAGGCTGTTTACAAAGCGGCTGCCCATGCTTTAAAAGCCGCGGTTCAGGAGACCGGAGCCGGGGTGCTATCCACCAAAGGAATTTTATAAGGAGAAGAAATGCATGATATTGTTACCTGCCATTGACATCAAAGATGGAACCTGTGTGCGTCTGCAAAAGGGAGATTATCAAACGGCGCATAAGGTGGCCGAAAACCCGTTGGAAACGGCTTTATCCTTTCAGAAAGCCGGCGCCGAATGGATCCATATGGTGGATTTGGATGGCGCTAAAGACGCCGTTATGGTGAATCAGAAAAATTTTTTTCTGGAGATTGCGCAAAAAACCAACCTGAGGGTAGAGCTGGGCGGCGGGATCCGAAACATGGAAACCGTGGATTATTATCTGCAAAACGGTATTTCCCGGGTAATTTTAGGATCAGCTGCGGTGAAGAACCCGCGCTTTGTGGAGCGGGCAGTAGGAAAGTACAGAGATCAGATCGCCGTGGGAATCGACGCGAGAAATGAAATGGTCGCCGCCGAGGGCTGGCTGGATACCTCGAACGTCCATTACTTGGATTTAGACAAAAAAATGGAACAAATCGGTGTAAAGACAATAATCTTTACGGATATTGCGAAGGATGGAATGCTTCAGGGACCCAATGTAGAACAGCTGAGACAGCTTAATGCTGCTGTAAGCTGCAATATTATCGCAAGCGGCGGGGTTTCTACGATAGAAGATATTCGCAGGCTTCGGGATGAAAGACTTTATGGCGCTATCTGCGGCAAGGCTCTTTATACCGGCAGAATTGATTTGCAAAAGCGATTTTTCTTGCAAAGGGAAATGCCCTTACAGATAAATATTTTCAAAAAAGTGAGCTTTTGCCGGCAATTGTTCAAGAGGCTTCTACAGGCCAGGTGCTTATGCTGGCCTATATGAACCGTGAATCCATGCAGCTGACTCTGGATACCGGTTATACCTGGTTTTACAGCAGGTCAAGAAAAGAGCTTTGGAATAAGGGCGCCACCTCGGGACATCTGCAAAAGGTGGTAGCTGTTTTTGGCGATTGCGATGACGATACTCTGCTGGTGCAGGTGGAGCAGACAGGCCCCGCCTGCCATACCGGCGCGCACAGCTGCTTTTTTTAATGAAATTACAGTGACAGGAGGAACAGGCCATGCAGTCAAATGAGGTGTTAGAGGCTCTTTATCAGACCATTATCATAGAAGGGAGCAGCCCAAGGAGGGGTCCTATACCTGCTATTTGTTTGAGAAGGGCTTAGATAAAAATTTTAAAAAAAGGTCGGGGGAGGAATGCAGCGAGACGATCATCGCCGCTAAAAAACGGCGAACAATCATGAGACGGTGCTGGAAATTTCCGATCTTCTTTATCACCTGATGGTGATGATGGTCAACGAAGGGATCCCGCTCTCCGATGTCCTGGCGGAATTGGACAGGCGCAGTGAGAAAACCGGCAATCTAAAAACTTTCCATCAGGTAGATAAAAATAGTTAACTTTGTGAAATATCGATAGAAATAGTTCTAAAATTTGGTAGGGATTCCTTTTAAAATTTAATTGATTTGTTCATTCTTTTCCCTCGGATTTATATGTTATCATAAATATAATAAAGTTTTGGAGGCATTGGAAGCATGAAGTACAAAATGACAGTTCTTTATTATTCAAAAGCAGGAAACGCGGAAGCGCTGGCCCGGGCGATCGCCAGAGAGCAGCAGACTAAGGGAGACCAAATTCCTCCGGCTTATCCCTGTGAGGCGCAAAAATTACTGCTGATCGGCCTTGAAACCAACAAAGCTGTTGATAAGCAGGTCAATGCGTTTGTCAGAGATTTAAATCCCAACAGAACCAAGAATGTTGCGTTTTTTCTGTGCCGGCGACGATGTGAGCAAATTGGATGAATTAAAAATCCATCTTGAAGGGCAACGACGTAAATGTGTTTGGATGACGTATTTACCTGCCAGGTAAAGGGCGGTTTGTTCAAAGCCGGCAAGGTGAGTGATGAAGATATCAAAAAAGCAGTTGCCTGGTCTAATAAGGTTGTTGATTCTCTCCTGTAAAAGGAAAGATTTGTATTTTTTAATCACTACATAATGCTATGAAATCAAAGCCTATGCCATCTTTCGGCGTAGGCTTTTTTTTGTTCAACGTTTTTTAGTAAGAGAATCGCTCCGGCAGAACGGGAAAGATAAAAAGACTCGGTTAATAAATAGGCTGAATCCAACAGCAAGAATAAAAAAATGATCGATTTTTCCGATAAAAAAGTTCTTGTGCTTTTCCATGAACAGAAGGAAAATATTTTGTAAAATTGACAATTAAAAATAGATTTACGAAATTTCTTTCTTATGATAGAATTGATAAAAATAAGGTGTTTAAATTTAGATAGTATCAGACAGGGGTGTTCTTAATTGAGGAAAATTGGAAAAATAATTTTTTCTTTTCTATTTGTATGCTGCACTGTCATTGGTTTCTATATTACAGATCAGTCTTTTGGAATGGAAGCTTCGCCGCGGGAAACCCTCCGCAGCGCCCGAACGCTTGAAGGTGAATTTATTGGACAAGCCTTTGGGCGTTTCCAAAGACGGGCTTCGTTTTTCTTGGTCTTTTGAGGATCCGGATGCTAATGAATATCAGAGTGCGTACCACATTGTGGTAGCGTCTTCGAAAGCTCAGTTTTTGCAGAAAGAATATGTTTATGACAGCGGTTTGGAGCGATGCCTCCGCATCCTCCGGTGTGGAACCAGCGGGTTTTGCCTGAATGTCTAACAGATAATGGACTTTACTATTGGGCTGTACAGGTGCGGGACAGCCAGGGGTTAGAAAGCGAGCTGTCGCAGCCCGAGATGCTTGTCACTAGTGTGGGGGATCAATGGACTAACAAGAATGGAATTTGGGGAAGCTCCAGTCAAAAATTTGTGTTTTTAAGGAACAAGCTGTCTCTGGATAAACCGGTGGAAAAGGTAATTGCCAGTGTAACGGCTGCCTCTACAGAAACCACGCAGCAATATGTTTATCAATTTTTATGTGAATGGTCAATTGGTCGGATTAGGTCCAAGCGTAAAAAATCTTTCAGACCTATATTATAATACTTATGATATTACTTCGCTTTTAAATCAAGGGGAAAATATTTTAGGCGCGGTCTGCTATGCGGAGGATAAGCAGGGCTTTTTATGCCAGATTACAGCTTTTTATGAGGATGGGACCAAGGAAGTTTTATGTAACTCTGGCTCCAACCCCAGTTCTTGGCAAGCTCTGGATGCCAACGAGATTTATGGTTACCAGGGGAAAAGCATCGCCAGCTATTATCATGCCAGCCCAGAAAATCTGAATGGCACCAAGTTTCCTTACGGCTGGAATCAGGCGGAGTTTCAGGGAACCGGCTGGAAATCCGCGTTGAGCTCTGGAAGCATTGAGGAAAAAAACCAAGGAGAGCTGACGCCATATCCCTCAGGAAATATGACACGGTACCAGCAGCCGGCGGCCTCGGTAACGCGCTTGAGCGATGGCTCCTATGTAGTGGATCTGGGTAAGGAAATTATCGGAAGCATACGCTTAACGGTAGATTCTCCTAAGCAGCAGACCGTCACTTTACTTTACGGCGAAGAGAGAAATAATGACGGCACTGTAAAGAGTAAAATGCGGACTGGAAATGTGTACGAGGAGCAGTGGGTTCTGAAAAAAGGGGAGCAAACCTTAGAAGGAATTGGGATGAAGTGCTTCCGGTATATCCAAATTAAAAATTTTCCTGCTTCGCTCACAGCCGAACAAATTACCGGACTAACGATCCGTCAGGAATTCGATGATTCCCAGTCTTCGTTTAGCAGTTCAAACCAAATGCTGAACGAGATTTATGAAATGACCAAATATACAGTGAAACCGCGGCTCAAAGCCAGTATGTGGACTCCCAAAGCAGGGAAAGAAAAACCTATGAAGGGGACATTTTAGTGCAGATGATGTCTTCTTTCTCGTTTTTGGATGATTACAGCTTGGCGAGACATTCTCTGGATTATGTAGTGAACAATCCCACTTGGCCGGCGGAATACCAATTGTTCGCGATTACAGCAGCGTGGCAGGAATATCTTTATTCCGGGGATATTGCTTTTTTGCGGGATCATTATGATCAATTGAAGAACGCGCTGTATGACTCCTCTTATAACAGCAATTTGGGGTTAGTCCATAACCCGGGAAAAGTGGTTATGGTGGACTGGCCGTATAGCCAGAGAGATTCCTATGAAGTTAGCAATACGGCTTATAATACCGCTTTTAACGCGGTGTGCTCGGCTGCCTACCGTGATATGGGAAATATCGCGGCTGCCTTAGGATATGGGGATGACGCCTCTTTCCTGAAAGAGCGGTCGGATGTTATCAAACAAAATATGATTTCCCGTTTGTATGATCAGAATACAGGCCGCTTCTACGATGGGTTAACGGAAGCGGGGGCTGTGGTAAACCATTGTGCCCAGCATGCTACCGCGTTTTCGCTGGCGTGCGGCATTTATGCCGATCAGGCGATGGCGGACAGGATGAGTGCCACGATCGTAGCGGATGGAACCATTCGTATGAGCGTTTACGGTTCCTATTTTTGCTGGACGGCTTATATCAGAGCGGCAGCGGGACCCTTGCGCGCCAGTTTATGAGTAATCCGGACACGCAATACAGCTCGAATAGCTGGGCTTATATGCTAAAAAAACTGGGAGCCACCATGTCTACGGAGGCCTGGAGCCTGAGGCGAAAGGGAATATGACCTTTTCTCACGCTTGGGGATCTTCTCCCGCCAGCCAAATTGTTCGGGGAATGTTTGGAATAAAACCTACCGCTCCCGGTTTTTCACAATTTGAGGTAAAGGTGCAGCCTGGCGGCCTTACTGAGGGCGCTGTAGAAATTCCTACAGTGAAAGGAACCATCCCTGTTTCTTTCCGCTTAGCGCAAGATGGAGTGATTACCGTAAGGGTGTCTGTTCCGGCCAATACCCAGGCACAGGTCCTTTTACCTGCTAACGCGGATGGAAGCCGGTCTGTCACCGTGAACGGAACCGATACTCAGGCGGAGGTACAGCAGAATTTTGTAAAAGTTTCCCTTGGCTCCGGAACCTATGAGCTCGTTTACGATACCGGGACCGCGCCCGATCCTTCAGAGATCACCATTCCTCCGGTGGTCAACGCTGAGGCTTACGTGGGTGGGTTATATTTCTGGCAGGAGCCTGTGACCATGGACGGCGTTACCTGTGGTACGGAGGGAAGAGGGCTGCCTTTAAACGGCCTGCGTTTTACTTTGAGCGGAAATGGGATTTCGGGAGGCATTTCCTCCAGCGTCAACTTAATTAAAAACGGATGGCAGGGCTGGAAAGAA
>ENA-OQCD01000459-OQCD01000459.1-human-gut-metagenome-genome-assembly--contig:-NODE-459-length-11543-cov-1.850385_pt1 | contig 11543 bp, 16 predicted proteins | sample MGYA00242755_ERZ504571 | MGnify/ENA primary metagenome ERZ504571 (study PRJEB26092, sample SAMD00036274) | human gut metagenome | host: Homo sapiens | study: EMG produced TPA metagenomics assembly of...
CCTTGCCAGCATCTACACCTTCAACGCCAGCTTGAAGCGCAGGCTGGCTGATTTCAGCCGGAAATACCCGCTGCTGTGCCGGTTGGAGCGCAGCACGCCGGAGGGCAGCGTGACCTATGTGCTGGACAAGTCCCGGCTGTCGATCCGGCTGGTGCCGCCGTACAGCGAGGAACGGAAAGCCGCCGCAAGGGAGTACGCAAAGGAGCATGGCTTTCAGGTGGTGGGAGCGGAAGAAAAAATCGCTTGAAATCGGGGCGATTACGGTCAAAATGCCGGGTCTGCACCCGCTGTTTTGACTGGCAATCCCCGCAGGCGTATTCCGTATCCACTCCCCGCCTATGGGCGCAAATGTGCGGATACGGAGCCGGTGAAACTGGCAAACGCCGCTCCTGCGGTGGAAGCCAGCTTCGCCGGTGCGGGAGTACAGAGGGCAGCCAGCCCTTTGTGCCGGGGTGCAGGGGCGGCAGCGCACTGCTGGGGTCAAGGGGCAACGCCCATTGGCGGGTTGAGGGCAGCCAGCCTCATCGGGTCAAGGGTGAAACGCCTTGCCCAGGGAAAGTTGATGCCTGCGTCAACTTGTACTGGGTATTACCTGACGCAAAACTTCGCAGGTCTGGCGGCTTTGCCGCCCTCCCCAGCCCAGAACATCTTTGCAGGAAGGAGGAAAAATGTTTGAAATTAACAAGACACAATGGACGATCTGGGAAGCATGGCACTTACAATCCCCGGCACAATGACCGTCGGTTCGATGTAGAAAATAGCGAACACATTGACGCTGAGCGTGCCAGACAAAATGTGTACTGGGACTGTTACCGGGGCTTTACCACCCACGACTTTCGGGAAAACCCAGAGCAGCCGGATTTCAGCTTTGAGGAAATTGAACGGATGTATTACTACGAGCATTATGCCGACCATGTCAATGCTCAGAACGCCCGGAACGAGAAAACCCGGCACATTGAGCGCAATCGCACTGTGGATGATCTTTTGAAAAATAACAAGACCTGTCCAGAAGAAAGCATCTACCAGATCGGCACTATGGAAGAATCCGTTCCGCCGGAGACTTTAGCGCTCATTGTCAGTGAATTTTATGAGGAATTTGAAAACCGTTTCGGTTCTCATATCCACATTTTAGACTGGCGCTCCATCTGGATGAAGGGACTCCGCACATCCATGAGCGCCATGTATTTGACTGTGAAAATCGGTATGGAGAGCTGTGCCCCCAGCAGGAAAAGGCGTTGGAGGAACTGGGTATCCCTCTCCCTAAACCGGAACAGCCAAAAGGAAAGCACAATAACCGGAAACAGACTTTTGATGCAGTCTGTCGGACAATCTTATTTGACATTGCCAAACGGCATGGGCTGCATCTGGAACAGGAGCCGTCTTATGGTGGGCGTGACTATTTGGAAAAGCAGGATTATATCCTGATGAAGCAGAAGGAGCAGCTGGCGACACAGGAGCAAAAGCTGGAGGAACTGACGCTAAAAATTGAGGATGTAGAAACCTTACTGGAAGATGTTTCCGGTGCAGCCTATGACAAGGCGGTGGAGGTTGTGACCGACAAGGTTCGGGAACAAACCCAGCTTGAAGATATGGAAGTAATTGAGAAATATCGAAAGAGCGTGGTATCGCCCAATGCCAAAAATTCGCCAGAAGTTGTGAAGATAGCGAACACTCTGCTGAGTAGGGTGCGAGAAAAAATTACAGCAGTCTGCTGAAAAAAGTTCTCAAAAAGGTACAGGCGGTGCTGTTAAAACCGGAGGTCAAACAGGCTGGCAAAGAGCAGATCAAAAATAAAGCCAGAAAATCCATTAAGGAGAAGCTGGCACAAGGCAAACTGGACGCTGATCGGGAGAACCGGGAGCGCTGGGAGCGTGAAGGACGGATTGCTCCAACAAGAAAACAGGATATGGAATTGTGAGGCATCTGATTTTCTATGGAAACCGGATGCCTTTTGCATTGTTTGGAGGTGGAAGAAACGAATGTATTTGAAGCAGTAAAACAGTCTGTTACCACAAGGCAGGCTGCTTTGGTTTATGGAATTTCAGTAGGACGCAACGGGGATGGCTTGTTGCCCGTTTCACGATGACAGGCATCCCAGCATGAAGGTGGACAGACGGTTCCATTGTTTGCCTGTCAGGCAGATGGAGATGTGATTGATTTCACTTCCCGTCTTTTTTTGGACTAAGCAGTAAAGAAGCTGCCTTAAAGCTGGCAGAGGACTTCTCAATCAGCTTTGACCGCAAAGGCCACGATCCGCCACAAAAGAGAGTAATCAAAAGAAAAATCAGCGAGGAAATGCGATACCGGCAGGCAGAGCAGAAATGCTTTCGGGTGCTGTGCGACTACCTGCGTTTGCTGGAACGATGGAAAGAAGAATATGCGCCCAAACAACCGGAGGATGACTGGAATCCTTTGTTTGTGGAGGCTCTGCACAGGCAGCCATATATCGAATATCTGTTGGATCTTCTTCTGTCTGACAGCATAGAAGAACGAGCTTTTGTAGTTGCTGAGTATGGAAAAGAGGTGAGGAAAATTGAACAGCGAATATCAGAGTTTATCGCCAGCCACCCAGCAGGCTGTGATGAGCGCAGCCGAAGCCATAGCGCCGGAACCGAGCGTTGATGAGGTGCGGCAGAGCCTTTCTGTTACCGACAAGGGAAAAACAGCCAACACCATTGACAACTGCCGGATTGTGTTCTGCTGCGATCCACTCCTGCGGGATGCCATCCGGCTTAATCTCCTGACTGACCGGGTAGACATTGTACAGGACTTGGGGTGGCGCAGGAATACCAGCGCTCTGACGGATACTGATGTGAAATATCTTCTCCTCTATTTTGAGAGAAACTATGAGCTGACCAGTGAGAAAAAGATCACGGCTGCCCTTTCTATCGTAGCAAACGAAAAATTGTTACCATCCAATTCAGGATGTGCTGAACAGTCTTGTCTGGGACGGTACACCACGCATCCGATCCTGTCTGCACCATTTTCTTGGTGCTGATGAAAGTGACTATGTGGAAGAAATGCTGAAACATTTCCTGCTGGGTGCTATACGCCGGGTATTCCGTCCCGGTTCCAAATATGAGGAAATGCTTTGTTTGGTGGGCGGTCAGGGTGCCGGGAAGTCCACATTCTTCCGACTGCTGGCGATCCGGGACGAATGGTTCTCTGATGACCTGAAGAAGTTGGATGACGACCGGGTATTCCAAAAGCTACAAGGTCACTGGATCATTGAGATGTCAGAGATGCTTGCCACCAGCAGCGCAAAGAGCATTGAAGAAATCCGTTCCTTTATTAGCCGACAGAAGGAAACCTACCGGACACCTTATGAATCTCAGCCTAAAGATCGGCTTCGGCAGTGCGTGTTCGGTGGTTCCTCGAATACCCTGGACTTTCTGCCGCTGGATCGAGCCGGGAACCGGCGCTTTCTCCCAATCATGATTTACCCGGAGAAGGCAGAGGTTCACATTTTGGAGGACGAGGACGCTTCCAGAGCGTATCTGTTGCAGGTATGGGCAGAAGCTATGAGCATTTACCACAGCGGCAAGTATTCCATGAAATTCAGCAAGTCCATCCAGCGTCAACTGGTGGAGGTGCAGAAAGACTTCATGCCGGAGGACACCGAAGCTGGACAGATACAGGGATTTCTGGAACACTACACCGGAAACATGGTCTGCTCAAAACAGCTGTTCAAGGAGGCGCTGGGACATACCTTTGATGAGCCGAAGCGGTGGCAGCTCCACAATATCAATGAGATCATGAACACGGTCGTGACCGGTTGGAAGCCTTTTTCCAATCCCCGGATGTTTGCCGGATATGGCAGACAAAAGGGCTGGGAACGGGACACTTCCGGCAACGAACTACCCAGCAACGAAGGTGGATTTGTAGAACTGAGTGAAGAAGAATGCCGTCAGCTGGAACTTCCGCAGGAGTGGATCGCCTGACAAGGACGGTCTGTTGCCGGGATGGTTGCCGGTTGGTTGCCGGTTGGTTGCCGGGTTGTTGCTGATAAATTTATGGTTTTGATATAGAAAAAGCCCGCAAGTAAAGGCTTTTTATGATCTATCTATGTTTTCGGCAACGAAAGCAACGAGATTTTACAAGAAAAATTGAAAAGTAAGAAATCAGGGTCAGACGATAGTTTACAGGTTTTCAGAGGTTCGTTGCCGGACTTCGTTGCCACAGCTACCGTCTGATCCCCTATTCTATGGAGGTAGCCTATGGAGAAAAACAAGAAGCAGAATAAAAAAGTCCAGTTTGTAGTGGTTCGTGAGTTTTCTGGGGACAAAACCATGCGGGAAGCCTTTGAGCAGCTGATCGAGCGTCAGACCTGCGAACACTTCGAGGAATGGTTAGAGCATCAGGAAATGGCACGAAAAGCGGCGTAAAGCAGTTGAATCATGGACAGGGGCATGGTATTATAATGGTATCGTGTCCCTGTTCATAGAAGGAGAACGCTATGAGCAGGAAAAAACAAGTGAATCAGAAAATCACAGCCCTTTATTGCCGTATCTCTCTGGAGGATGGCGGCGATAATGAAAGCATGAGCATCAGCAACCAGAAACTTATGCTCCGGGACTTGCCGAAAAATGGGATGTTCCAGTATGAGTATTATGTAGATGACGGTTATACAGGCCGCAACTTCAACCGCCCCTCTTTCCAGCGCATGATTGCCGATATTCAGGCGGGAAAGATCGGCTGCGTTATCACCAAAGACCTGTCCAGACTGGGCAGGAATTATATCGAAGCTGGCAGCTATATCGAAATCTTTTTCCCAAAACACAATGTACGCTATATCGCCATTACAGACGGAGTGGACAGCCTGACCCGTCAGGAAATGGACATTACGCCGTTTAAGAATATCCTGAACGATATGTACAGCCGGGATATTTCCAAAAAGGTGCTGGCAGGGCGTATGACCCGTTCCCGGCAGGGGAAGTTTTGTGGTGGGCAGCCGCCCCTCGGTTTGATGCGTGACCCGGAGGATAAGGGGCATTTGATCCGTGACCCTGAGACAGCACCGGTAATCCGAAAAATCTATGATATGGCGCTGGATGGCTGGGGCTGTATGCGGATTGCAAAGCAGCTCATGGATGATAAAGTCCCGATCACCAGAGTAAAAAGCAACACAGAATGTGATGTAAATTACTATTCATGGGGAAGTGCAAGAATCAGCCATATCCTGCGGAATCCCTTTTATAAGGGCGCACATCTGGTCTGCCGGACACATCAGAAAGGGATTCGCTCCAACACCTATGATATTATCCCTCGTGAGGACTGGGAAATTATCGAGGATTGCCATGAAGCAATCATCTCCCCGGAAGAATGGGAGCAGGTGCAGGAAATCATTGACCGCAGACCAACCATTATGAAGGGCAACTCCTGCCCCTTTTATAACCTGTTCCACGGTATCATTTATTGTGCGACTTGCGGAAAGTCCATGCAGGTGCGGTATGAAAAGGTTGGCAGAACCGGAAAGAACCGTTTTACCGGCGAACAGCGGGAACCGATTGATAAGGCGTATTATATCTGCCAGACCTATAACAGGCTGGGCAAGAACGCCTGTACCAGCCACAAGATCGAAGCCAGAGATTTATACAATCTTGTGCTGAAAGATATTCAGGAACTGGCAAAGACTGCGCTCAAAGATGCCGATGCTTTTTATCAGCGGCTGAGCAGCCGGATGGAGCGCCGGTATCTTCTGGATGTCTCCCAGACACAGAAGGAATGTCAACGACTGGAAAGCAGGAATTGTGAAATTGATGAGATGTTTCTGAGCCTATATACCGATAAGGCAAAAGGAATCTTGACTGAGCAGCGTTTTATGAAGCTGACAGCAACACTGGAGCAGGAGCAGGAAGCCAACCAGAAGCGCCTGCGAGACCTGCTGTTGATGATGCGCCACTCTGACGAACAGGAAAATGAAGTCCGCACCTTTATCAAAGAAATCCGGCGTTATGCAGCCATTGAAGAACTGGATGAAGCGGTGCTGAACCGGCTCATCAGCAAAATTTTGGTGGGCGAAGTCAAGAAGATTGACGGACAGAAGGTGCAGGAAGTCAGAATCGTCTATAACTTTGTCGGAGAAATCCCGGAGATTACAGCATAATCATTTCGCCTCATCTCTCAATCAGCGAGGGATGAGGCTTTTCTTTTTGTAAAATTGCGATAGATATATTCACAATTTTTTTTACCATCAAATTCTTAGTCAGACAGTAGAAAAATGATGACGACTCCCCCTACAGATGCTATAATGTTCGCATATAGATATGGCAATTTGACAATTACTTTTTCTTATTGGTATCTGTCTTTTTCTTATTAACGGAGGTACTGAAATGACATTTTATGAACAGATGGTTCCTGCACTTTCCATATTGCTGGAAATAGGCGAGACCTTAAAAAGCACCGATTTTACGGCACACTATTGCAAAAAAAAACGAAAATTACACATTTGGATATTTAGGATTGAGCGAAAAATGCGATATTGGTATCCCTTCTTCAAGGCGATTCGAAAAATTAAAGGGAACCAGTCGTATCCCTTTCAGCAATATCCAGAAAACGAAAAGTGCGAAAAAGTCTGTTTCCGCTTCAATATATACTCCAAATCTATTTAACAGATGGAGATATGATAAAGTTCCGAATATCTAAAAAAGTCTATGGATTTGCTACACAGGAAGAAAATCTGGACATCTTTCTGAACAAAATGAAAACTTATATATAACCAGAAACATTAACAGCAGAAATGCTGATTAAAATCTTAACCCCTTACTTGAAGGAGATTACCTATGTATCAAGAAAACGAACTTAAAAAATTGTATGAGCGTCTAAAAGCGCAATATCCTCAGTATCAGTTGGAACTTTCAGGAGACAGTCTGACTCTGAATCGGCTCTACTGCAAGATTGAGGTAAACCGATCTGGCGTAAAGCTGTATGTAAATGAAAAACTGTACGACCAATTTACTAGTGAAGATGTAAACGATACGGACGATCTGTATGAACTGATTGAGGCATTTTTACTGGATATTCAGCACGCAGGTATGAAGCAGGGAAACGAAACCTACATTTTTGCAACAAGGCAGGCCGCCAAGATGGGAAGCCGCTTTCTGATGGGAATGGCTATATGCTTTACTATTTTTGATGATTGGTCTAATCACTGCGAACAGCCCTTGGCTATTCCTGCTGATTTTCCTTCTTCCGGCAGCGTCGCTCCTGATACTAAAACAAATGCAAAAAAAAAGATCTTCCAACGCTGCTGGTTCTGCCCTGCCTGCGGTCAGTCCTTGCCAATGGGCGGGAAAGGTCATAGTTGTGAGATGGAGTATGTATCCCAATGTCCTCACTGCGCCCATGTGCTGGAACAACCGCCGGAGTTAGAGGTCGTTCAGAGGGAATATGCTACTCAAAAGCCTCTGGAACCGCCCCATGACCTGCCTGTGCAGGCAGTAAGCTGCCTTGCATTATTTGTGGTAGCTTTACGATTGCTTTTTCTCTGATTCTGCTGCCGCTGATTTTTGTTTCGGACGGAATGAGCCTCTGGACATGGTGGGCGTGTGGACTGGTGTGGGGATGCTTCTGTACCTGCTTGGATTCGGTTTGGCGCTGCTGCTGTGCCGCCACGCTGAACGGGAAGAAACCCAGCAGCCGGTGGTAATCGTGCGAGAGCGGATGGTAGTCACGGTTCTTGGCGTAATTGTCTGGGTGCTTGGATTTGTTCTGACCATCATGGGTGTCATCGTGGCTGGGACGCCACCCTTTGCACCAGATGTCACCGCCTTTGTAGCATTCCCGGTGTGTTACTCTTCCTGCTGGGCATATGGATGCTTTTGGCTGGACGCAACCGGTCTTTGTTTGTGTTCCAGGATAACTCTATTTTGTATATTAGCAGTTGGGGCAGGAAACGAAAATTTGCACCGGGACAGGTGGCTTCGGTACGGCTGACGGCCAACCGCTCCATCCATTTACTGAACAGTGAGGGAAAAAATTAGCCTCTATCGAAACCAATATGTTGGGAATTCCACGGTTTGCAGAGTGGCTCGAAAGTACCACTGTCTGCGACATTGACTCCTACGATGGAAAACAAACCAGACAAGAGGAACAGCAAGAGAACACCGTCCAATGGCGGGAGGAGTACCACACCCACTGGCATGACCATATCAAAAGTATCCGGATTGGATTGTGGGTTGTTATTGTATTGTTTGCCGTTGGCGTTCTTATTCCTATTCCACTATATCTTTTCGCTGACGCAAAGTTTTACTACTGTTATGAAAATTGGTGCATTTGCTCCTATTCCATTTCTTTTATTTTGTTTGGTGTTTGCTCCCGTACTCTCCTTTGGAGACAAGCCATCAGAACGCCACCCCAGAGTGGAGAGCCATGCACATCCATGTCCCGCTGATTATTTGTTTGTTAATAGGATATACTTATTTCTGGCAAGTTAGTGACATTTGGGGCGATTTGGTGCTTCGGGAGGAAGATGGCAACTGGGGATGGCTAATTCGGATACTTTCCATCACCATAGTGTTGATTGTGCTGCAAGTTCTTCGTTCACCGAAGCGGAATCGGGTAGCCGCAGGGTTGTACATGGGAGTGGTTGGACTGTCCATTGCTTGTGGACTTCATTACTGTGTAAATGCAGCTCTTATTGGACCAGCCCAACATTATCCAGCTATTATTGTGGATAGCCATGCAGAAGATCCAGATGTAGATGATGATGATTACAAATTGACTATTGTGATGGATAACGGGGAAGAAACAGACCTTGTAGTTACTGAAAAGTATATGAGATGGCTATGAATGGTGAACCACTGGAAATTTGTCATAGAGGAAAGTCCTTTTGGCGTGGTTTTTCTGGGTATTCATATGCCGTCAACAGAATAAGGTTAGTCCAGAATAATTGAATTTCATAAAAGATAGAATTTATTTTAGGATGTATGACAAGCGTTCTAAATTAAAAGAACTTCACAGTTTTACTAAGCGGGAAATCTGAAAAGGTTTCCTGCTTTTTTTTTGTCCCAAATTAAAGGTAATACCGTAAATAATATCAAAACAAAACAAGAAGGCAAGCGATATAAAAGATGGATTTTCTTTTATGCCGCTTGCTTTTGGGAATTCACCACTTGACTTTGTGGCAAAGACCTTATGACCCCGGACGAGGTGCGCTTGTTGGATAACAGCAAGTGCATCTTGTTCATCCGAGGGGAGCGCCCGGTGGTGGACTACAAATACAATCTACTCAAGCATCCCAACATCCGCTACACCGAGGACGGCGGCGCAGCTCCTTACGACTACACCGCCGCCGACAATGCGCGGGACGATCTGCCCGGCGCACCCGAAAATTACGAACTGCTGGATATGGACGACTTTCTGCCCGCCGAAGCGGCAGAAACGAAGCCAACCATACAAAGAATCAGGAGGCCCAAATGAAGCTGAATCATAACAAAAAATCCGTGAAAATTTCTCTCAATTTGTTTGCGCTGTACGCCGTGCTGGTGTGCGGCATTGTTTTTGCCCTGCCCGCCTTTGCCGCCAGTGACCCGCTGGTGGTCTGGAGAACCTCTCCACGTTCATCTTTTCGCTGATTCGCGCGGTGGGGCTTATCCTGCTGGGGTGGGGCATCGTGCAGGTTGGTCTGTCCTTGCAGAGCCATGACCCCAGCCAGCGCAGCCAAGGCTTCCTGACGCTGGCTGGCGGCTGGTGATTACCTTCGCCAAGGAAATTCTCGACCTCATTACCGCGTGAGGGTCATACCAAGAGGAAGGACGGTGATGCCCTGTGGGTGAGTCTTGGATTGTCAGTAACCTGAACGCCGCACTCTCCACATGGAACGACAAACTGGCGGAGATTTGGTCACTGCTGACCGAAAGCCCGCAGACATTCAAGGGCGGACAGGTTTGGGGTGTAATGACCGGCATTCACGGCGCTTTGCAGGCAATCGGCTATGGGCTGCTGGTGCTGTTTTTCGCTGTGGGTGTTATGAAAACCTGCGGCAGCTTTGTGGAAGTGAAAAAGCCCGAACACGCGCTAAAGCTGTTCATCCGCTTTGCGCTGGCAAAAGGTGCGGTGACCTACGGGTTGGAATTGATGCTGGCGGTGTTCTCCATCGTGCAGGGCATGGTGTCTACCATCATCACCCAATCGGGCAGCTCCGGGATGAGCAGCGTATCGCTGCCGCAGGAGTTGATCGATGCCATTAACAATGTGGGCTTTTGGGATAGCATCCCGCTGTGGGCGGTTACGCTGATCGGCGGGCTGTTAATAACCGTTCTATCGTTCACGATGATTCTCACGGTCTACGGCAGAATGTTCAGCCTGTGGATGTACGCCGCCATTGCGCCGATACCGCTGTCTACCTTTGCGGGTGAACCCACCAGCAGCGTGGGCAAAAACTTTATCCGCAGCTATGCAGGAGTCTGTTTGCAGGGCGTGGTGATTGCACTGTCCTGCATTATTTTCTCCGCCATCTCGTCCAGCCCGCCCGCCGTGGATACTAGTGCATCCGTTGTCACCGCTGTCTGGACCTACGTCGGGGGAACTGGCATTCAACCTGCTGGTGCTGGTTGGTGCCATCAAAGGCTGTGACCGCATTGTGAAAGAAATTATGGGGATTGTGAGTTGCAGGCGCGGCTTTTTTGTGGTACAATAGAGCCGCGAAAGGAGCTGAGACTATGCCTGAAATTATTCCGATTCGTGATTTAAAGAACACCAATGCAATTTCCCAACGCTGTCATGAAACAGCAGAACCTATCTTTGTAACCAAAAACGGTTATGGCGATATGGTTATCATGAGCATGGAAACCTATGAGCACCAACAAATCATGAATGAGGTATACGCAAAGCTGGCAACGGCTGAAGCACAGCATGAAGCTGGAATGGGGCGACCTCTTGCTGATATTCTGAAAGAAACGGGCAAGAAGTATGCGTTATAATGTCGTTTTTCTGCCGGCAGCTGAGGATGATTACCAAGAAATCTTGCGATATTTTGAAAGACAGTTCGACTCTCAGCAGGCAATTCGTTCGTTTGTAAAAGATTTTGGTGAAGTGCTGCTTCGTTTGGAAGAGACTCCTACAATTTATGGGTACTCCCGCGACGAGGTGCTTCGGCAGAGAGAATACAGGAAGTTCTTGATTGGAAGATATGTGGCTCTCTTCAAAATTGATGAACCAAGAAATACCGTGGAAATTTACAGAATCTTCCACGGAACACAAAATTATACGAAATATTTATAATGAAGAAGGGGCTGTTGCACATCGTTTTGGATGAAAGTGCAGAATCGCCCCTAAGAATTAGACATATAATCGAACATAGGAAAAAGCATGTGCATCACAAATCCATTGAAAATTTCTGATTTTCAAGGAAATCTGTTGCACATGCTTTTATTTTCACAAAACATGCTTTCTATTTTTCGATTCTACGAATAAAAAGAGGGGCTGTCACATGTGCAACAGCCTCCTTTTGTTTACGGGAGGTGGCTTTTATCGAAATCAAAAATACCGAAAGAAGTCCGCGACTACCACGAAAAACATCTTTTTCGGGCTGAATACGCGGC
>ENA-OQCD01000460-OQCD01000460.1-human-gut-metagenome-genome-assembly--contig:-NODE-460-length-11521-cov-2.878796_pt1 | contig 11521 bp, 15 predicted proteins | sample MGYA00242755_ERZ504571 | MGnify/ENA primary metagenome ERZ504571 (study PRJEB26092, sample SAMD00036274) | human gut metagenome | host: Homo sapiens | study: EMG produced TPA metagenomics assembly of...
CGAAGGGAGAGTGGTTCATTGAAGATGCCCGAAAAGCCGACCCCTGCACCATGCCGGACTTCCAGCTGCTCTGCGGCGGATTTCCTTGCCAAAGTTATCCCGAATAAAATAAGAATCCCGAAGCCCAGCCGGGAATCCTTGCAGCGCAAGGATTTCTGCATAAAAACTTCGGGATAATATTTTCACTTGTATTGTTGTTTGCCTCTTAATTTAAGCATCATCTCCTCGTCATCTGTATTCCAGAGTACGTCCGGAATCGTATCGTTTAGCTTGTTTGCTGCTTGCTGAATGGCTTTCCGTTTCATTTCTGTATCAGCATGGGCATAAATTTTTGTTGTTTCAATCTGCGCATGGCCGAGGAATTCGGATACCATAGCCAATGGAACACCGTCTTGGTATAGGTGCATTGCCCGTGTGTGCCGCAGCATGTGGGGATGTACCCGTTCCGGAATGGATGTGCAGACGTGCCGTGCAGATTCTCCATATTTCTTTACAAATGCCGCAACCGTATCAGGAGACATCGGCCTTTGAGGGCCACCATAAGCATAGAACACATAGTCGTCTCGTTTTCTATTTTCTGCCGGATGGAATTTTTTCAGGTAACTGCGAAGGTGCTCCGCTGTTTTCGGCAAAATAGGAACAACCCGTGTCTTGTTTCCCTTACCTGTGAAATAGACACACGGTGAGGTTCTGTGCAGCACTAAATCCTGTATCCTTAAATCCAACATTTCCTGACACCGAGCAGCTGTATCGTACATTAAAACCAGAAACACCATATTCCGGAATCCTGTACGCTTTTTGCAGTTCGGCTGCGCGAGGAAAATAGAAAGTTCTTCTTTTGTGAGATAGCCAACCAAAGCAGGCGGTGGTTTTCGGTATCGAATTCTCTCCACGTCGGCCTGTATTGCAATTACGCGCAGATCTACAATGCCGCCATACCGCACAAAAGAGCGTATTGCGGCAAGCCTTTGCAGCTGTGTTTGTCTACTGCAGTTCCTGACTTTCTCCAACCAGTCCACGAATTCCTGTATGTTTTGGCGGGTGAAATGGCTCCAGCTTACTCGTTGTCTGGGAATATCTTTTGTGCCTTCCAAAAACGTAAAAAGCAGATTCAGAGCATCCTCATAGGATTTTACCGTATTAGAACTGCAGCTTCGGTTTTTCACAAGATAAACATTCAGAAACGAACTTACAACCGTAAAAACTGAGCATCCTTAACCTTCATCATGCACCTCCGGAAGCAATTTTTTCCCATGCAGTACGGTCTACTGTTCCAACACGCTCATAAAAATCAGGAACCATGTGGACATAGTAAAGCGTATCTTCATAACGGGCGTGTCCCATGTATGCGGAGAGAAACGGCAGCATTGCATCAATATCACGGCCTTCTCGCATCCAACGACAGATACATTCCGTTGCAAAAGTATGTCTGAAATCGTAAACCCTAGGTTTAGGTCCCTCAAACGCAGTAATTCCGGCCATACTGAAGCATCTCCAAAACATTTCTTCTGTCCAACGCTTCGTATACGGCCCATCCCCATCGTATCTCGGAAAAAAGTAATCGCTGTCCGGGTAAATTTCTGAGATCAGGGTGGAATAGCTTCTCATAATCTGAAGCAAATCATCTGCAACCGCAACGACACGGTCCTTGTGCCCTTTGGATTCCACAACGTAGACAGAACCGCGAACCAAGTCCACATTTTCCTTCTTGAGCAGTCTCGCTTCTGCGGGCCGCAATCCGCAGCAATACAGCAATCTGTAAAATACCGGGATAACAAGATGTCTGGCCGGAGCTTTCCCGTGAGGCCGAAAGCTGTCAGCATCGTGGAAGAACGCTTTTATCTCCGCTTCATTGAAGATATGTGGAACATACCTGGGGCCTTTGCTGGTCATGGATATGGGAATCATATATGCTTCTGTTCCAACAGCCCGAAGATACTTTGCAAACTCCCGTATGACCATAATACGATTTCGGTGGCCTGCTGTGTTTTCCGTATCTCGTTTCTCCAGCCATGCAAGTGCGAGTTCACAATCCAGACAATCTTTTTCAGGGAACCTTTCTACACAGAAATCGTCAAACCTCCCTAGAATACGGATACTCTCATTGTAAGGAAAACCAAGACTGTTCTTGTAGCCTACAAAGGCGCGAATCTGTTCTCCAAAACGGCTTTTCAAAGATGGTCTTGTCATAACAAGGCCTCCTGTGCAATGGGAATTGCAGAAATAGTACCTGCGCACACTTTTAATTTCTCTAGGGATGACGCGGTATATTGGCGCAAGGACACAGACGACGAGTGTCCTAGAATATCGCAGATAGTGGCGCAGGAATATTTGCTTCCAGCAATTGTCTTCCCATTCCTCGCCGGAAAGCATGCGGCCCATTCATCTTCCGGTCCTTTCCCAATGCAATGTGTGCATATTTTGCAATCACCGTCCACATACTTCCAATCTTTGTATAGGGGCGCAGTACCCGCAAAAATATATACTCAGATTTGCACTTGGGCCGGGCATGGAGAATGTAATCGGCAATCGCATTTCCAGTTTTTGTATCAAGCGGTAAGGATACAGGGATGTTTGTTTTCTCTTGTACCAGACGCAGTTCGCAGGCATCCCAGTCAATACTGTCAAACTTCAGGTTTACAATGTCACAGCCGCGTAAGCCAGTTGTGTACGCAAGCATAATCATTGCATAATCTCGCATCCCCATTGTGCTGCTGCGATTTATTGCAGAGAAAATCTTTTGGGCATCTTCGTGAGTGTATCCTACATAAACACGCCGACGTTTTGCAGCAGAAAATACAAGCGCTGGTGAGATATCGGGCAGCTCAGGATGTTTTTCGGCCATGAATCGCGCAAAGGAACGCATACTTCCGGTTAAATTAAATATACCGAGAGGAAATGTTTCTGAAATCTTTGCCAGACATCTGGTGACGTCTGGCAAGGTGATCTCAGCATAGCGGTATATCCCCAAAGTGGCTATGGTACGGAAAAACGTCCGAACCGATGAAAGATAAAACTGGCGGGAGCCTTTTTTCAAATTAGTTTTCATTGTCCATGTACAGTTGGTATTGCGAGAGCAGATTTTCAAACTCTGGCGGAGCGCAGGCAAAATTATATTTTCTTAACTTCTGCTGAGACACCTGTCCGGTCGAGAGATATTCCTCGATCCAATGGGCAGCTTTGCGCATCGTCTGAAAGGATGCCTTTTGTATTGCTCCGTTCACAAAATTTTTCTTGGACCGTTTTTACGAAAAGGGCAAGCGTTTTCTGGAGAGTAGGACTCTTCACCGCGAGAAATGAAGAAGTTCAAGATAGCACCAAATCCACAATAGATATAATTGGTCTTTGTCTTATCGGATAGTTCCAACTGCATGACGGCATCTCTGGTTCTACAGATAATGTCTATTACCTTCATGGAATTGCTCGGATTGCAGGAAATGGCTTGAAACAATGGGTTGTGTTCAGCCTCCCAAGGCCGTATAGGTTCATCCTGAATTTTTCCATACTCCGCCATTTGGTCGAGATAAACTGCGGCACGCCGAGTTATGCCCCACTGGTAGTGCGGCAATGTTCCGGATTCCTGTTTAGCACGTTCCTGCCAGACAAAATTTTGAACCGTCTCTTTGGAATACAATATCTGACCTTTGCCCAAACAATGCTTTACAATCCGTCGAGTTCCATACCTCTCAAACTCATGTACCGTTTTGGCCTTGAGGCCGCGTCCGCTTAAGGCATCTAATACACGCGCAGAAAGGACTGTGATTTCAATTTTGTTCACACTAATACACCTCACAATGTTGATTCGGATTACAATCCGTAACAACATTATAGCAGGTGCCATCTTCAAAATATTATCCCGAAGTTTTTATGCAGAAATCCTGCGCTGCAAGGATTCCCGGCTGGGCTTCGGGATTCTTATTTTATTCGGGATAAGTCTGGTTATTCCGAAATTCAGGATAACCAGACTTTCAGCGTGGCCGGGGCAAGAAGGGGCTTTAGTGACCCCAGAGGAACTTTGTTCTTTGAAATTGCCCGACTGGTTGAGGCCCGACACCCTGCGTATCTCATCTTGGAAAATGTACCCGGTCTGCTTAACCATTCACGGGGCGAGACCTACGCGACAATCCTCAACACGCTGGACCGACTGGGGTATGGTGTGGAATGGCAATGTCTTAACAGCAAAGATTTCGGCGTTCCCCAGTCAAGAAACCGCGTGTACATTGTCGGATATCTTGATGAGCGATGTAGAGGAAAAGTATTTCCTTTCACCGAAGCAACAGGAGGTTCTCTTATTCAAACCCACGGCGGGCATCAAGGAGAACGAGTCTACTCCCCCGAAGGACTGAGTTGTACGCTGGCTGCCAATCCGGGCGGGTTCGGCGGAAAGACCGGGCTGTATGAGGTGGGAGTGCCGATCAAGTGCGCCACAAAAACCGGCTACCAGATGGCACAGGTCGGTGACAGCATCGACCTGAGTTACGCCACAGTCAACAGTCGGCGCGGGCGGGTTGGCAAGCAAATTGCCCACACCCTCACCACCGGCTGCCGGCAGGGTACGCTGAATTTTATTGACCTGAACCCCGACCCGAAAATCACAGAGGTTGCGCGGTGCGTAAACGCCAGAGTTGGCAACGGTATCCGAACACATCGCGGGGAATCCTCCGGTGTTCTGTGTGAGGGACGCATCCGCCGCCTGACACCGCGCGAATGTCTGCGGCTGCAGGGCTGGGCAGATGACCGCATCGACACGGTGCTTGCCATCCAGAGCGATAACCAAGCCTACAAGCAGGCAGGCAACGGTGTGACGGTCAATGTAGTGGAAGCCATCGGGCGGCGCATTGCCAAGATGGACGCAGAACTGCGGGGTGAGGCGCTTGCCCCTTGATTTCCGTAATCAGTATTTTGGCTGTGAAATCGAACTGACCGGGATAAACCGCACCACGGCAGCCCAAACGCTGGCCGACTTATTTGGCACCCGCGCCGAGCATTCCGGTGGTGGCTACGATGCATACAGGGTCAAAGATTTGGACGGTAAAGAATGGAAAATCGTCCGGGACGGCAGCATCCATCCCGAATGCCGTAGGCGGTCTGTTCTTATCGGGGAAACCTACAAGGTTGAACTGAACTCTCCGAAACTCGAATACGGCGAGATGGAAAAGCTGCAGGAGGTTGTCCGTTCCTTACGCCGCGCAGGGGGCATCGTAAACGACAGCTGCGGAATGCACGTCCATGTGGATGCCAGTAAACACACGCCGCAGAGCCTCAAAAATGTGCTGTCCATCATGTATTCCAAAGAGGATATTTTGTTTGCAGCACTCAAAGTAAACCCTGCCCGCATCGACAGCTACTGTCAGGCGGTGGATGAACCAATTCTGGAAGAAATCCGCAAGCTGCCCAGCGGCGCGAGTATGGATCAACTGAAAGACCGCTGGTATCAAGGGAGGGATGGGAGTGATTATCACTACCATTCGTCACGGTACAGGGCTTGTTATGCGCAGAAAAAAGTTATGCTGAGAATCTTTTAGAACAGACGTTACTTCGAGACTGTTCACCAGAAATCTCAGCATAATTTTCTACAAGGTCTTTAAAAAACGACTTTAAGTCAGGGTCGTCGTTCCAATCCGGCATGGCAGGCGTATTCATCCTCGTGTCCATTGTTTCTAATGCCTTGCGCCGGGCTTCGGGATTAGCTTTTGCGTAAACCTGTGTTGTCTCAATAGATTCGTGCCCTAAAAAGTCACGAATATAAATGAGATTTTTGCCTGCCTCAACAAGATGCATTGCTTTAGAATGCCGGAGACAATGCGGTGTAATCTGCGGAAAAAATGAACCCACCGCAGTATTTGCTTTGTGGATATATTTTGCTAGCACGTAGGAAACACCGCTGCGAGTCAACTTTTTTCCCTTGCGGATTTGTAAACAGCTGGTCATTGCGGCGTCTGGTATATCAAGATGGTTCTCACAAATGTATTGGCGCAATACCTGTGCACACGGTTTGGTAAGCGGAACATCTCGACTTTTTTCGCCCCTTCCCTAATAAATGTACAACCGGTAGTGAATCTATTCGGATATCGCAGATTCTTAAATCGCAAAGTTCCTGCACTCGTGCAGCTGAATCGTAAAGGAGAAGAAGCATCGCCAAGTCTCTGCGACCTTTTGGCGTGGAAATATCAGGCTGTTCCATTAGAATATCGGTTTGCTGGTTACTCAAATATTGAACCGTAGGCTTTGCTGCTTTTTTGCTGTCAATTGAAAGAATGCGCTGACACAGAATCATTTCATCCGGGCATTCAATTTGTACATATTTTGCAAATGACTTCAGCGCAGCAAGTCGTTGGTTTCGAGAAGATATACTGTATTTGCGTTCAGTTTCAAGATATTGTAGAAATTCAAGAATCAGTTCGCGGGAAAGGTCGTTAAAAAGCATTTTCTCTAATTTAAAGCCACAATACTTTTCAAGGTAGCCATGAAAAATAACAAAGGTGTCCCGGTAAGAGTAAATTGTATTTGTACTGACATTTTTAGTTCCTGCCAGATACACGCTAAAGTATGCGGAGACTAAACCGGCGTAGCTGCATCTATTCCTCATTGCAAAGTACCTCTGTAATGGTATGGAATCGGTCATTGAATGGTTCGGTGACTTCCATGTAGGCTTCCGGGACAAGCCTCAAGTATTTTTCGGTTGTTGTAATTCGGTCATGCCCAAGAGCAGTGCGGAGAATCGGCAAACAGGTATATATGTCTTTTCCTTCGGAACTCCATTTGTTTAGAATGTGGACCGCAAAGGAATGCCTGAGATCATGGAGACGAGGCCCTTTTCCTCGACCTCGGTGTGGAATCCCGGCATCAAATAAGCATTTTCGAAAAATATCGTAAATTGTACTTGTATCATAGAATCCGCCATCAGGAGCAGGGAAAAAGTAAATACTTTTTGCATTTGCCACTAATGGATTACTGCGGTAGGATTTCATGTATGCAAGCATTGAGTCCGAAAATTCCTACCAGCCGTTCTTTGTCTCCTTTTGCACCGTATATGGCTAAAACTCCAGCATCCAAATCAACATCTGCAACCTTAAGGTGCAGAGCCTCTGACACGCGCAGCCCACATGTATAAAGCAGGCGAAACAGAACCGGCATAACTAAATGTCGTAGTGGAGATTCTGAAGATTCTTTGGTACAATCTACCGCAGAAAACAATCTCTCGATTTCGTCTTTCGTAAAAATGTAGGGAACGAAACATTTATTTACATGAGGCGCAGGGTGGAATGCACATGGAGCATCATAGCCATTGCTGTGCAAATACTTACAAAGAATTCGCACATACGAAATCCGAAAACATTGCGTGGTTTCGTTTTCGTGAGGTCTCTTTTTCTCCCACTTTTGCAGCAGTCTTTCGAAATGGCAGGTATACGCAATTGTTGCTCATTGCAAAAGTCATCGAATGCACTGAGTGCCTCAACACCGGCGTTGTATTTATTGCCAAGGGCACGTTTTTGCTCCACAACATCCAGCATATATGGTGCAAGCACACTGGTAAAATGGGGTTCAAGAAGTTTTTCCTCAAACACTAATCAGTCACCTCCAATGCGCAGCTGCGAAGCTGACGTACATTTACACCAATATATTTTTGAGTAGAATCGGCATTTATGTGTCCTAATACACCCTGAATCGAGGTAATGGGGATTCCTTCATCTAACATATGTGTTGCGAGGCTGTGTCGAAGCGAGTGAAGCCCGTGGTGCTTTATTGAATCCAAAGGAATGCCCGCTTTTCGCATATGCTTAATAAGAATGTTGTCAAAGTTTTGCAGAGAGACGTATGGAGCGACTGCGCGGAGAAAAATTTCCGGGGCATCGCTTACAGGCCTTCCATTTTTCAGATAGTCTATTACAGCCCATCCAACATCTGTGGGAAGTGGTAAAGTTATCGGCTCTCCTGTTTTGACTTGGGTGAAAGACACCAAATGCTGTTCCCAATTAAAATTAGCAGGGCGAAGATTACGTATATCGCTGGTTCTAATGCCGAGTTTTACTGCAATCATTAAAACTGCATAATCGCGTTTCCCTTGTGGACTTTCACGGTCAACAGATGCAAGGATACTTTCGATTTGGCTAAGATCTAATGTTGTAGGAATTCGCGCGGAAGCGGATACTTTTACAATTGGCATCATTTTCAAAGACAAATCTGTTTCCTTGTAGCCACTATGCGCAAGGTACTGAAAAAAGCGTAAAAGGATACTGTAATGGAGCCTTACAACCGAATTGCTGTAATTGCACGAAACAACTTTGACGTATCGATTTACAATATCTGCTGAAAGTAATTTGTAATCCGTGACTCCAACGCTGAACAAATAATCTGTAAAGCGAAGAAGAACATTTCTGTGGCTGCGCAGCGTATTCTCCCTGCGTCCGTGGAGAGATAGCTTTTGCAAGTAGTTGACCGCACCTTCTTGCAGTCCTGCAGGGAACTCTCGATTCAACCTCCGCCGAAGCATAACCGCGTTGAAATGTTGGTAGTCTGACAACAAATCCATTGCACGGTGAACTCGTGAGCATCGCCGTTCTACTGTTCCCGGCTGCACACCGTAGCAATCCAGCATGAACTGCTGAGCCAATTCCGCTGTAAAATATTTCTTTTCATTTTTTATTGCAGTACGCTAACAGGTTCCTAAACGTCGAACGAAAGCCTTGAATATAGTTTTCGCTATAGTGCTTTGCAATGATGCAGGGGATAACTCTTTCCACAAGTTCATACACGGTCAGTCGATTTCCATCATCCACAATAACATCCTCCATCATATCTGGAATACTCAAATTATATAGTTATTATGTAGAGAAAAAACAGACTGTTTTTATAATTTTTGTCGCTGTACAATTAAAAGTTTGGAACGTGGGATACATAATCGCTTTCTTGCCATAAAAAAGGCATTATGTTGAGCTCAACATAATGCCTTCAATATGCATTCTGTATTCTATCACGGTACAATCGAGTGGCGGTTGTTCAACTCCACGCTGCACGCAGGCGAGGTCAAAGCCAACATTATTTTGGCAATGGCAATCTCCGCACAGGCAATCAACCAGAAGTACACGCAGTTTAAGAAAACGCCTGTTGGAGATAACCCGGCGTCACTTTCCGCACCTTTCTGCTGCGGCTGGGGCTGATTGGTCCTGAGTACAAAAATGTGCGGATGCACCTGCTGAAGAACCTGCCCGGTGACAAGGCGTGGCGGCACGACAAGTCGCTGTATCCCAGCAATCAACCACGCCCCGCACAGGCGAGGCCAGATAGGAGAAAAAATGTCGAAAAAAGAATATTTTGCCTATGGTTCCAATCTGAATTTTGAGCAGATGGCTTACCGCTGCCCCGAAGCGACAGTGGTAGGCACTGCCAAGCTGGATGGCTATGAATTGGCTTTCCGGCGCGGCTACCTGACGATTTTGCCCAAAGAGGGCGCAAGCGTTGAAGGACTGATCTGGTCTGTCACCGACCATGACGAATCCCAGCTTGACTGTTATGAAGGGTATCCAACTTTTTTATGACAAGGAAACCATGACGGTCACGGATGCCGATGGTACGCCGCACGAAATTATGGTTTACACGATGAATGCGCCGTACCGTGACCAGTTGCTCCCGGTCAGCAGCCGCTACAATGCGGTTGTCATGCAGGGGTGTCTGGATGCGGGCATCTCTCCGCAACAGTTCTATGATGCTGACGAAAAATACAGAAAAGCCTACAAGGCCAGAGCCGCGCCGGTCCCTAAGAAACACGCTCCCGAACGCTAACCAAGCCCGCTGCAACCCGCAGCGGGCTCTTTCTTTTGCAACAAAAGGAGAACCAGTATGAAAAACAAACACAGAATAAAGCAGGGCTTGTCGCTGCTGCTGGCGGGAGGGATTGCGCTCACAAATCTGGGCGCAGCGCTGCCCGCTTTTGCCGAGGATGCCGCAGCCACGCCGGAGACAGCTTCAGCGGCCACACCGGAAACTGCTGAAGCCAATGTCCCGACACCGAATCTTTCGCAGATCACTGAAAATCTGTACAACGATCTGCCGGACGCGCCTACCGGCAGTTACCTTGGCAGCATGGGTCTGCCCGTGGCAACCGGCGAAACAAAAAATCGGTATCTCCGCGTGGGTTTCTGACCTGTATGACGGCGTAGATGCCCATATGGATGCCGATGCGCTGAACGCAGATGAGAACACGGTCTCAATCGGCAAAACCCCCGGCACAGACTATGCCATTGTTCCGCTGCTGGCGCAGGTCGAATACCCGGCAGACGGTGCAGCATCTGAAATCATACTGCCGGACGGTGTGGAGCTTTTAAGCTATCTCTCCACCGATTATGAGCTATCCCGGCAGACGAGCAGGAGCAGACTGAAATCCTGCACCAGACATACTCGGAGCAGTCGGCGGCAGCAACCGGCCTGTATGTAAAAGCCTCTGCCGATTTTACGGCGCAGCTTGTCTATACGGATTCGGACGGCAGTTCGCAGTCAAAAGCTATCCATGTACAGATCAGCGAGGATGCTGCACCCACACAGATGTATGCCGACACCGGCGATGACAGCATTGCCGCCTATGCTGCAGGACCGACTCCGCCGTATACCACCGGAAAAATCACAAGCATCGCCAAAGAGGGCGGTACATGGCTGATTTGGTTCAACGGTCAGGAAGCCTACTGCTGCAGCCACGGTCTGAACGGCCAGCCCAAGGGCTGCCCCACCTACAGCTTCTCTCATGTGTCCCGCCTTGAACCCGGCCAGTATACGCCGGGCAACCACTATGCAAACCAGGTCAACATCTGGGGCGGTCTTGGCCAGCTGAGTCTCGATATGCTGGATGATCGTACTGTTGTGGCAAGCCTTGAAGATGATCCTGAAGGCTGTGAAGGACAGCCGGACATCCTTGGCAGCCTTTACGATGAAACCCAGCAGTGGATCATGGAAAACTATCCTGACAGCTACGCGGCGCAGACCTATATGCTGCTGCAGAAGAACTCGTAAACGGTACAGATGCGCAGTCCGGGGAAAACGGCTACTACACCTACATCTATAACCCGCCTGCAGGGTATGCGTGGCAGGTAGTGGCGCTGGTTGGTGAAGAAATTGCGGGCGGCACTGAGATCCCGGATGTGCCGAGTGTTCCGGAACCGAAGTACTATTCCGCTGCATGGACAGCTCCTGCCCAGACTGCGGCGGCAGCTTTGATTTGACATTCACCGTCAACACCGACAAGTATCAGTTGAACACACTGGAAAAGGTGGACGGCGCGGCCATTACCGTCACGCCCAGCCGGACCGGCGGCAGCGTGGACGGCGGCAGCTGGCAGATGAGTCCTGCCGCAGCGCAGACCATTACCACAGGCGGTCACACACAGGATGACAATTTTCACCTCAACGGCGGCGACGGTTCTGCCACATGGACGGTTCACTATGAGGTGTCCAAGACCAGTACCAGTACGCTCAGCGGGCAGGAAGGACCGTTCACCAGCCAAGCCGAAGCGGATGCCGCTGCCGAAGCC
>ENA-OQCD01000461-OQCD01000461.1-human-gut-metagenome-genome-assembly--contig:-NODE-461-length-11517-cov-4.463389_pt1 | contig 11517 bp, 12 predicted proteins | sample MGYA00242755_ERZ504571 | MGnify/ENA primary metagenome ERZ504571 (study PRJEB26092, sample SAMD00036274) | human gut metagenome | host: Homo sapiens | study: EMG produced TPA metagenomics assembly of...
CGGCAGCTGCGGCACGCATCTGCGTTGCAAAATGCTCGATAAGACATCCAGTATTATCTGCGCTTTTGGCTTGGCATCTGCCGCACCTCGCTCGCCGTATCGGCACTTAGAATTATGCGGTATTGCCATAAAAATAGTACAAAGAGATAATTCTGCCCCATTATACCATGTTAAGCAGGTGAATACAATCTACAACCCCAAAAACCTGACGATGCAAAAACAAAACCCCAGGCAAGCCAGCGGCGCTGCCTGGGGGAAATGGTACTGTAATACCAGAGAGAAAGCAGGCTGCGGTTCAGCCGCGCTTCATGCGGCCCAGCAGCAAATAATACCCCGCCCAGTCCAGCTTGCCGAACAGGGGGCTCTGCGTGCGCGCAGCTTCGGACAACATCCATAGCAGACGTAAGCTGTTCCAGCGGCAGGGCAGGTAATAGGGGCTGTAACAGTGCTCATGGCGCATTGTATCCAGCAGGCTTTTCAGCCATGGGCTTTGCAGCGCGGTGCGGGCTTTGGTGCAGCGTGCGGGCATGGCATCGGGGTCCCGCCGCAAAATGTCTGCGGCACCCTCTGCCAAAACCTGCAATTCCGCGCGGTGCAGCGGCAGCATATCCTGCGGCGGGCAGGCAGCAGCGGTGCAGGCGGCGTTCAGCTTGGCAAAATGCTTGGGCCAAATTTCGCAGTAATTGGCGTGGTACTTGGTGGAAAGGGTGCCAGTGCGGCTGCAATCGTAAAAGGTCAGGGCGCTTTCCAGCACAAGGTAGCTGAAATCCGGCTGGCAGCGCCCCAGCAGAGCCAGATAATCCAGCACAAACTGCAAATCTTCGCCAAGGGTATAAGCCTGGTCAAAGGCAAGCTGCCGGGCGTATGTGCGCCGGTAAAGCTTGTTCCACGGCATGGCGATCAGGCAGTCCAGGTGCAGGCGGGCCAGGTCGCTCTGTTGGGCCGGGTGGGCTACTGTGGTTACAGGGGTGGTATCGTCCGGCTGCATGGTGTAGTGCCAGAGCACAAAAGCGTTGGGGGCAGCGGCCTGTGCCGCAAGGGCGGCGGCCAAAGCGCCGGGGCGCAGGGCATCGTCACTGTCCAAAAATACAATATACTCGCCGGTGGCGGCGCGTAGCCCGGCATTGCGCGCGCCGGAAACCCCGCGTTCCCTGCGGTGCAGTACCATCACACGGGGATCCTTTGCTGCGTAAGCGTCACAAATTTCGCCGCTGCGGTCTGGACTTTGATCGTCCACCAAGATCAGCCGCAGCCCGCCCGGCAGCTGCTGGGTCAGCACACTTTCGATGCAGCGGGGCAGGGTGGCTTCCGCCTTGTATACCGGAACGATCACACAGATGACGGGCTGTTCCATAGGTGACCTCCAAAATCGTACACAATGCGTACAAAATCATCATAAAAGCGTGCAGAAGAATAGCGCTGTGCCGTCTTTGCACCGGCGGTGCTCATCTGGGCGCGCAGATCCGGGTGTTCGTACAGCATGCGGATGGCAAAGCTCAGCTGCCCGGCTACATTGCCGTCACGGTCCACCAGCACGGCCTGGCTGCCGTCCAGATATTCCGGCATACCGCCGCTGCGGGTGGCAAGCACCGGTCGGCCGCAGCCCATGGCTTCCACCGCCACAAGCCCGGCGCTTCCTCCACCAAGGTGGGCACGCAGACAAGGTCCGCCAGGCGGTAATATTCCGGCATCGAATCATTGGGCACATAGCCAGTAAAGCGCACCCGGTCGCCAAGGGTCTCGGCCTGCTGTTCCAACTTGCGCAAAAACGGGCTTTGCTGGGTACGGCCAAAAAACGGGCTGCCCACAATCAGCAGCTTGATGCGCGGGTCATGGATATTCTCCATCGCTTCCAACAGCTTGTGGATGCCCTTATCCGGCTCCAGGCGGCCGCAGAACAGTACAACAAAATCTTCCGGCAGCAAGCGAGGGAAGCCCGCAGCGCAGCATCCGCCGGGCCGGGCACAAAGCGGGCGGTATCAATGCAGTTGTGCAGGATGTAGGCATGCTTGCGGTCCAGCTCGCTGGTTTTGAGGTAATCATCGCGGATAAACTCGCTCAGGGCCAGAATACCGCCGTAAATGGCGTCCATCTCATGGCTGCAGCTGGTCTGGCCGTGCAGGTGGGCCAGGCAACGCCGCTTGCCGAACATTTTGCTGATGGCGCTGCACTGGGTCAGGGTGCCGCCCTCCGCCACAATCAGGTCCGGCGTGGGCAGCTCCAGTGCAAGGGAAAGCTGAACCTTTTGATACCACGGGTCATATGGGGCGGCAACGCCAAAGCAGCGCTCCAGAAACACCATGGGGTAATACCGGCGCACGCCGCGGGGCTTGGCAACGTACAGCATTTTGGTGTGCTGCAGCCCTTGTGCCTGGGCGGCGGCTTCCGGGTCCGGGATGCTGGCGCACAGCAGGTCCAGCTTGCCCGCCCGTTCATTTTCACGGATCAGGTGGGTGACAAGGGTTTCCACCGCGCCGCCCTGCACAGCAGGAACCGGCAGCTCCGGCGGCGGAACCAGCAAAATGCGCGGTTTGCGCGGTGTATTTGGCGAGCGCAGCGGCAAAATGGACAACCCCTTTTTTCGTTGGTTTGAAAGTTTGGTGTGGACGGAAAATTAGTTAGGAGTTAGGAGGGAGGAGTTAGGAGGGAGGAGTTTAATTAGGAATGGGGTAGGTAAAGAATAATTAAAAAAGAATAAAGAATAATGGTGGTGGACCGCGGCGCGCAGCGCGCTCAGGAAATATTAGGCTTTGGAATGTTTGAAAGTGCGTGATGAGCGGCAAAATATTCTGTAGGGCGCGATGCCCTTATCGCGTTGGGGAGAAACGCAAAATGGTTATCGCAAACCTAAAAATTATTTGTAGGGGACGATGCTTGCATGTCCCGTGGCCGTTTGTCCCATATACAATCCTTGGAAAAACGCTATGACATTAGGTCAGCGGGCGCACAATGTGCACCCCTACGGTCTCTATGGGGAAAACGCGTGCTTCAATATGTTTTGAGCGTATTTTGTTTACCCGTTCGCGATCCAATCCCTATTTTTATTCTTATATTCTATTATATTAAAGTTTTTTCGCCGAAGCTTTTTTTCAAAAAAGGCTGGAAAATCCCGCGTGGAAAATCCCTCGTAAAACAGAAAGTGAGAACAAAGATGCCGAACCATGCCGAACAGCTGGCGCAGGAACTGAACCTGAGCCTGAAAAAAACGTACAGGGTGCCATTGACCTGATCGATGCCGGGAACACCATCCCATTTATTGCCCGCTACCGCAAAGAAGCTACCGGTTCTATGGATGACCAGGTGCTGCGCAACTTGGGCGACCGCCTGGAATACCTGCGCGGATTGGATAAGCGTAAAGAAGAAGTGACCGGCTCCATTGAAGCGCAGAACGCCATGACGCCGGAACTGCAAGCCGCTTTGGCTGGTGCCAAAACACTGGCCGAGGTGGAGGATATCTATCGTCCGTATAAGCCCAAGCGCAAGACCCGCGCCAGCATCGCCCGCGCTCGCGGCCTGCAACCGCTGGCCGATGCTACCTTGAAGCAGGATGCGAACTTTGACCCGCAGACAGCCGCCAACGACTACCTGAACGAGGAAGTCCCCGATGCAGCAGCCGCTCTGGCCGGGGCACAAGATATCATTGCCGAAACCATTAGCGATGACGCTCACTGCCGCGCCGAGCTGCGCCGCTACTACCATGCGTTCGGCATGGTCAAAAGCGTAAAAGCTAAGGACGAAGACAGCGTATACACCCAGTATTATGATTATACCGAGCCTGTCGCCAAAATCCCTGGCCACCGTATTCTGGCCCTGGACCGCGGCGAGCGGGAAGGCTTTTTGAAGGTGAGCATTGCCGTGGAAGCCGAGCGTGCCGGGGGCATTGTGGCCTGGATGTTCGCCCGCAAAAAGACCGGCGGCGCCAGCGCTGCCATTGTGGAAGCCGCGGCACTGGATGCCTACAGCCGCCTGATCCACCCCAGCCTGGAAAACGAACTGCGCGCCGAACTGACCGCCAAGGCCGCCGAGGGTGCCATCACTGTGTTTGGCGAGAATCTGCGCCAGCTGCTGCTGCAGCCGCCCATCCGCGGCAAAACCGTGATGGGCCTGGACCCCGGCTACCGCATGGGCTGCAAGGTTGCCGTGGTGGACCCCACCGGCAAGGTGCTGGATACCAACGTGGTATACCCGGTGCCGGAATTCAAGCGGGTGGATCAGGCCAAGAAAACCATCAAGAGCATGGTGCTGAAAAACGAGGTGGAGGTTATGGCCATCGGCAACGGCACCGCCGGGCATGAAACCGAGGAGTTTGCCGCCGCCGTAATTCGTGAACTGGCCGAGGAAAAGGGGCTGCACCTGCAATATATGGTCGTCAGTGAAGCCGGTGCTTCGGTGTATTCGGCGTCCAAGCTGGCGGCGGAGGAGTTCCCGCAGTATGATGTCAACCTGCGCAGCGCGGTTTCCATCGCGCGCCGCTTGCAGGACCCGCTGGCCGAACTGGTTAAAATTGACCCCAAGGCCGTGGGCGTGGGCCAGTACCAGCATGATATGCCCCAGAAGCGCCTGAACGAAACGCTGGACGGTGTGGTGGAAGACTGCGTGAACAGCGTTGGCGTGGATCTGAACACGGCATCCGCCCCGCTGCTGGCCCGTGTGGCCGGCATTACCAACGCTACCGCTAAAAATATTGTGGCTTGGCGTGAGGAGGAGGGCGCGTTTACCTCCCGTGCGCAGCTGAAAAAGGTCAAGGGCCTTGGCCCCAAGGCATTTGAACAGTGCGCAGGCTTTTTGCGCCTGCCGGGTGCCAAGAACCCGCTGGATGCAACCGCCGTCCACCCCGAAAGCTACCCCGCCGCCAAGGGCCTGCTGGAAGCCTGCGGCTGTGACGCCAAAGAGATCGGCACGGACGCGATGCAGAGCCTGCCGGTACGGGTGAAGAGCCGCGGCACCAAAGCCCTGTGCGAAGCACTTGGCGTGGGCGAACCCACCCTGATGGATATTGTGTCCGAGCTGTGCAAGCCGGGGCGCGATGTGCGCGACAGCCTGCCCAAACCCCTGCTGCGCAGCGATGTGATGGGGCTGGAGGACCTGAAGCCCGGCATGGAGCTGAAAGGTACCGTGCGCAATGTGATTGACTTTGGCGCATTTGTAGATATCGGCGTGCATCAGGACGGACTGGTGCATGTTTCCCAGATCAGTGATAAGTTTATCAAGAACCCGAGAGATGCGCTGAAAGTGGGCGATGTGGTGCAGGTCAAGGTACTGAGCGTGGATACAGCCAAAAAGCGCATTGCCCTGACCATGAAAGGCGTGCCCCAGAGCTGAAAACCTGGCCGAAAACCGCAAAAATCAGCACTTTTCGGCAGAGCATGAAATTATGTTGCCGGAAGGAAAAGCCAAATGGACAGTTTGAATGTGCAACCTGCCAAAGCAGAAACAAAAAACCGTTAAAAATACAGAGCTGAAAAGACAAAAAACTGAAATCAGAAAAAGTCAAAAAAATAAAAGAAAAATTCGTGAATAAAAGCGACAAAATTTTGGCAGCCTGTACAAAGCGGAACATGAACAAATTTGTCTTTTGTGCATCCCGATGAAAAATGGCAACAATGAATCTAACATAGGTACGCTGGATAGAATTATGCTATAATGCAGCTGTAAGGGAAAGGAAATGTGGGTTCCGCCCTTACCGCGCAGGCATGATGGCCTGTGCCGGGTTTTATTTATGGAGGTCATTATTATGGTAAGACAAGTCAAGGTTTCCAACTTCGCAGAAGTACAGGGAATCGTGTCTGCCGCTGCCAAGTGCTACAATGAGGTCGGCGTGCATGACATGAAGGGCAGCATTGCTGATGCAAAGAGCATTCTCGGTATGATGAGTCTGGACTACAGCCATCCGGTCAAGATCGTCTGTGAGGACGAACATGACCTGGACTGTGTGATCCAGGCACTGCGCCAGTAAATTCAGCTGCCCGGCGGGCTGGCTTTCAGCCCCGGAGGCAGGAATAAGGAAAAACAGAACAGGGCAGTTGGCCATTTTGGGACGGCTGCCCTGTTTTTTTGTTGCTTGGCGGGCGATTTTGCCCCCACACCGTGCTTGCAATGGGCGGTCAAACGCGGTATAATGTTTTTACATTGCCATTTGCGGGTGGTGCCCGCGCGGCAAATTGAAAGTATAGTAAGGAGACCCCACAACATGAAACAAAAATTCATCAGTCTGGCTCTGGCAGTCATGCTGCTGCTGGGCGTAACGGGCTGTGCCATGTCCACCCCGGCCAGCGTGGGCAGCATTGGCGGCGTTGATATCCCGGCCGGCATCTACCTGCTGGCCCAGTATAACGCCTACAACACCGCTTCCGGCGCAGCAAAGCTTGCCACCGGCGAAACCGCCAGCAACGTGAAAGCCGTGCTGAAAGCTGAGTGCACCGGCACCATTAACGGCGAGGAAGTTACCACCGACGGCGCAGATTACGTTGCCCGCCTGACCCTGCGCAGCCTGCAGTATTACGCAGCTGTGGAAAAGAAGTTTGACGAGCTGGGCGGCACACTGGACGATGCCGCTACCGCCGAAGCCGCCAAGACCGCCGATACCCAGTGGGAGAATAACAGCGATCTGTACGCAGCAAACGGCATTTCCAAGGCAACCTTGGAAAAGTACCAGCTGAACAGCAAAAAGGCAGATGCCTGCCTGGAGCTGATCTACGGCGAAAACGGCAGCAGCCCGGTCACCGAGCAGGAATATGCCGATTACATCAACAACGATTGCTACTACCTGGAGCTGGTCCAGCTGCCGCTATTTGACCAGAGCACTTATACCTTTGCCAGCGACGACCAGAAAGCCGAGATTGAAGCCCTGGCCAACCAGTGCCGTGATGACTTGGCCGCGGCTACCAACGAATCTGCCCTGTACAGTGCTGCAATGACGTATGTGCCGCAGGCTTTTACCGCACTGGGCAGCAGCGTGGAAGCAACCCAGGCACTGTATTACACCGGCAGCGGTCTGTTTACGCCTTCGGACCTGTCCAGCTACAACACCAATGACGGCGGCAACAGCATTACCGATGCGGTAAAAGCAGCCGGTACCGGCAACTGGACGGTGGCCGACCTTGGCATGAGCTACATGATCGTGCGCAGCCTGGACCCCATGGAGCAGGGCACGGTGGATGATTTTGTGAGCCGCTATAATCTGCTGGACGCTATGAAGAGCGATGCTTTGCAGGACGAGTTCTATGCAGAGGGCGCCGAGATGGAAAATAACCTTTCCGCCAGCGTGATGAAGACCTACAGCGCATCCAAAATCAAAAAGACCGTAAAGTAATCATCGGGCACCAAAGCCGGAGCAGTGCGGGTTCAAAACCGGCACGCCCCGGCTTTTTTGATTTTACAGAACAGCCAAAGATGTAAAAAAGGGGAACACTTACATGAAGCAAACAAACATGCGTATGCTGGCATTGTGTGCGGCGCTTTGCCTGTGTGTGGCAACAGCAGCGCCCGCCTATGCGGAAAGCACCCGTCAGACCCCACGGACCAGCTTTGTGGAAACGCTGCTGGACATCCCGGTGCTGGGGGATATTCTGCGGTTTTTCAGCGGGGAGGAACCTTTGAGCCAGGCGGCAACGGCGGAAACCGCAACGGGTGAAACCGCTACGCCGGAAACCTCCACCCCGGAAACTGCCCCCACGGCCACCCCGGAAACGCAACCCCGACCCCCGGCCCCCACGCCGGGCGGTTCCTCCACACCGGAAAGTGCGGCAACGCTGCCACCCACCCGGTACCCCGCAGGTGTACCCCGCGCCGGATATTGTGGTGATGCCTACAGCCACCCCGGCCATTACCGCGGCCCCGCAGCAGGAGGAAGAAAACAATACCAGTGACGAGCCCCCCGCTGCCGCCGCCACATCGGCCCCCGCGGCGGCAACGGCAACTCAGCGCCCGGCTGCAGCCATGCCGCACCCGACCACGAAGGCTACCCTGAAGACCCCACCGCCGCCCAGGCGGAAGCAACCCCCATGCCCACCCTGGAACCCACCGCCACGCCGGAGCCGACCGAAAAGCCGACCCCGGACCCGGAGCAGGTGCAGCGCCAGGAACAGGCCGCCCAAACCAGCAGCAAACTGCCGCTGTATGTGGCGGTGGGCATTGCCGTGGTGTGCGCCGGCATTGTGGCAGCCGTGCTGATCAGCCGCCAGCTGCAGAACACCCAGGCACAGACCCAGAAGCAGAAGGACGAAAAGTCTGCTTACCACCGCAAGAAGGGCGGCAAATAATGCCCGCTGCCCCCACAAATATACCCGCACAAGCTGCGGAAGCAGGAGATAGGATATGACGGATTCCCGCTGGAAAAACCTGGCGCTGGAGGTCATCGGCTGTTTTGTTTCGGCCCTTGGCCTGTACAGCTTTGCTGTGGCGGCCGGGGTGCCGGTAACCGGTGTGGCCGGTATCGGTGCCATTTTGTTCCGCCTGTTTGGTCTGCCCATTGGTGTGACCAACATTATTATGAACATCCCCATTGTGCTGATCTGCTTCAAGTACCTGGGCAAGGATTTCTTTTTCCGCAGCGTGCGGTGCATGGTGCTGTTTGCCATTTTTACGGACTATGTGCTGGCTGCGCTGCCGGTGTACCAGGGGGACCGCATGCTGGCCACCATCTGCGGCGGTGTGATCGGCGGCGTGGGGGATGCGCTGATTTATATGCAGAACTCCAGCACCGGCGGCCTAGATTTTATCACCATGGCCATCAAATCCCGCCACCCGCACATGCCGTTCGGCAACCTGACCTTTGCGGCAGCGCTGGCGGTCATCCTTGCAAACGGGCTGGTGTTCCATGATGTGGATTCCATCATTTACGCCTGATCTTCAATTTTTTTTGAGCTCTTACATCATCAACCGGATGATGTTCGGTTTCAACGCCTGTATGATGGCTTTGATTGTGACGAGCGACGGCCCCGCCGTGTGCAGGATGATCGGCGAAAAAGTGGACCGCGGTTCCACGATATTGAAAGGTTACGGCGGCTATTCCCAGGATGGCGCGATGTGGTGCTGTGTGCCTGCAGCTCCAAGCAGCTGTATATCATCAACCGCGAAACCAAGCGCATTGACCCCGGCAGTTTTATCGTGATGCTGCAGGCGAAGAGGTGGAAGGCGAAGGGTTCAAACGGCTGGAATTGGGAGAACAGAGTTAGGAGCTAGAAGTTAGAAGCTGCAGCGGGGCAGGAAAGGCGCAGAACAAGGCAAAATGCGTATTTTCGGGGAAAAATGCGGGGGTTCCTTGCAAAACAGTGCAAACCGCTGTATAATAAATTGTCACTTAACAGAAAAGGGGAGTTACCTATGGAAACGATGGGCAGCCTGCGCCGTACCAACTATTGCGGCGAAGTGAGTATGTCAAACGTTGGCCAGGAGATGACCGTTTGCGGTTCCATCGCCCGTGCACGCGACAAAGGCGGTATTATTTTTGCCGATCTGCGCGATACAACCGGTATTTTGCAGCTTGTTTTTGATGAGGATACGCCGAAAGACGTTTTTTTGCTAAAGCAGAAAGCCTGAAAAGCGAGTATGTTGTGATCTGCCGCGGCCTGCTGCGTGAGCGCGCCGCCAAGACCACCAAGATCGCCACTGGCGATGTGGAGCTGTATGTCAGCGAACTGCGCATTCTGAGTGAAGCCCAGACCCCGCCGTTCGAAATCCGCGATGATATCAACGTCAACGATGACCTGCGCCTGCGTTACCGCTACCTGGATCTGCGCCGCCCTTCGATGCACGAGCCCATTGTGCTGCGCAGCAAGATCATGCAGATTATCCGCAGCTATTTCTGCGATAACCACTTTACCGAGATTGAAACCCCGACCCTGATCAAGTCCACGCCGGAAGGTGCCCGTGACTATCTGGTGCCCAGCCGTGTGCAGCCCGGCCATTTCTACGCCCTGCCGCAGAGCCCGCAGCTGTACAAGCAGATTTTGATGCTGTCCGGCTTTGACCGCTACTTCCAGATCGCCCGCTGCTACCGCGATGAGGACCTGCGCGCTGACCGCCAGCCGGAGTTCACCCAGGTGGACGAGGAAATGTCCTTTGTCAATGAGGACGATATCATGACCATCAACGAAGGTCTGATCAAGCGCCTGTGGAAAGAAATGCTGGGCGTGGATGTGCAGACCCCGTTCGTGCGTATGCCGTGGGACGAGGCTATGGGCCGCTTTGGCTCCGATAAACCGGATACCCGCTTTGGCCTGGAAATTGTGGATGTGACCGACATTTTTGATGGCACCGAGTTTAAGCCCTTTGCCGCAGTGTTGGAGCAGGGCGGCAGCATCCGCGCCATCAATGCCAAGGGCCTGGCTGGCAAGCTGACCCGCAAGCACATTGACAAACTGGGCGAGGTTGCCAAGACTTATGGCGCTAAGGGCCTGGCATTCAGCCGCCTGACCGAGGAAGGCACTTCTTCCAGCTTTGAAAAGTTCCTGACCGAAGAGGAAAAGGCAGCCCTGTACAAGGCGATGGAGCTGGAAACCGGCGACGTGCTGCTGATCGTCAGCGATGCTGACTGGGTCAAGGCCTGCACCGCGCTGGGCCAGGTTCGTTTGGAAATCGGCCGCAAGTACGGCCTGATCGACCCCGACAAGTTCAACTTCCTGTGGGTGGTGGACTTCCCGCTGTTTGAGTACAGCGAGCAGGAGGGCCGCTGGATGGCCATGCATCATCCGTTCACCCTGCCCAAGGCAGAGGATATTGACAAGGTGGAAACCGACCCCGGTGCCTGCCATGCCGTGGCATACGATATTGTACTGAACGGCGTTGAGATGGGCGGCGGTTCTATGCGTATCAATGACCCCGCTTTGCAGGACCGCATGTTCAAGGCCCTGGGCTTTACCGAGGAAAAGGCTCGCGAGAGCTTTGGCTTCCTGATGGATGCCTACAAGTTCGGTGCACCCCCGCACGGCGGCATGGCTTACGGCCTGGACCGCATGGTAATGCTGATGCTGAAGAAGGATTCCATCCGCGATGTCATCGCATTCCCGAAGGTACAGAACGCAGGCGAGCCGATGTCCGGCGCACCGGATATTGTTGACCCGCAGCAGCTGAAGGACCTGTCCATTGCATTGACGTTGACAGAGTAAATATTAAAAGTTTGAAAGCCCCCGCCGGGGCGCCATTGATGTGGCTGTTTGGCGGGGCTTTTTGGTGTTGGTGGGGAAAAAAGAGGGCGGTTAAGGTATAGGCACGAGAACGTTTTTAAAAGAAAAACATCCCCGTTATAAAAATGTTCCGGATACTTGCCATATTTAGGGGTCTGTGGGATATTGTATATAGGTTTCGGAACGGTCAAGACCGTTCCCTACGGAGCAGAACAAAAAAGAGCGGCAAACAATAAAAAAGACAGCTGCTCATAAAAACTCTTGGGCAGCTGCCTAAATTATAATTTAAATATAATATTGTATTAAAGTTTCTTCGGTTCCTTCTTTTCTAAAGAAGGAACAAAATCCCCCGTACTAAATCTTAAGGCAATACCGCATAATTCTAAAGTGC
>ENA-OQCD01000462-OQCD01000462.1-human-gut-metagenome-genome-assembly--contig:-NODE-462-length-11516-cov-1.521468_pt1 | contig 11516 bp, 23 predicted proteins | sample MGYA00242755_ERZ504571 | MGnify/ENA primary metagenome ERZ504571 (study PRJEB26092, sample SAMD00036274) | human gut metagenome | host: Homo sapiens | study: EMG produced TPA metagenomics assembly of...
CAACATTTATGTATGATACAAGTACTGAACTTATTTTAATTCGTATCACCGGTTTGGACAGGCCGGGACTGACAGCTTCCATTTACGGAAATACTTTCAAAATTATGATGTTACCATTTTGGATATAGGCCAAGCAGATTATTCACAGCACTTCTTTCATTGGGCATTTTATTTAAAAGCGGGAAAAGATTCGGGTAATATCATGAAAGAATTTGCTATTTAATGCATCCTCTTTGGGAATCACCATCCGTTTTTACCCCATTACGGTAGAAGAATACGAAGAATGGGTAGGAATGCAAGGAAAAAACCGTTATATCCTGACCTTGCTGGGACGTAAACTTTCTGCAAAACAAATTGCAGCCGTCACGCGAATCATTGCAGAACAAGGTCTGAATATAGATGCTATCAAACGCTTAACAGGTCGCGTTCCTTTGGATGAACGAAAAGCAAGTGTACGTGCCTGTATTGAGTTTCTGTTCGCGGCACTCCCCGGGACCGGGAGGAGATGCAGCGGGAACTGATGAAACTCAGCAGCGAGTTGGAAATGGATTTTTCTTTCCAACAGGATAATATGTACCGTCGTATGCGCCGTCTGATCTGTTTTGATATGGACTCTACATTAATCGAAACAGAGGTGATTGACGAACTGGCTATCCGTGCCGGTGTAGGCGACGAAAGTGAAAGCCATCACGGAAAGCGCCATGCGTGGAAAAATAGACTTTACAGAGAGCTTTACCCGTCGCGTAGCCTTATTGAAGGGGTTGGACGAATCGGTAATGCAGGAAATAGCCAAGAACTTGCCTATCACAGAGGGTGTAGAGCGACTGATGTATGTATTGAAGAAGTACGGTTACAAGATCGCCATCTTTCGGGAGGATTCACTTATTTCGGCCAGTACCTGCAAAAGAAATACGGTATAGATTACGTCTATGCCAACGAACTGGAAATTATTGACGGCAAACTGACCGGACGTTACCTAGGAGATGTAGTAGACGGAAAACGGAAAGCCGAACTGCTCCGCCTCATTGCACAAGTGGAAAGGTGGATATTGCACAGACCATCGCCGTAGGAGACGGAGCTAACGACCTCCCTATGCTAGGGGTTGCCCGGACTGGGAAATTGCTTTCCACGGCAAAGCCTAAAGTGGTGGCAAATGCCAAACAGTCCATTAATACCATCGGGCTGGATGGGGTGCTTTATTTCCTTGGCTTTAAAGATTCTTATTTGGAAGAACGCGGCAAACTGTAAGAAAGATAGTATAAAATATATATATGAAATTTTTCAGAATTAAATTTAGAAGAGAGTGTGCTCCAGGCATTGGAAGCCATGAGATTTGAGGAGTGTACTCCCGTACAAGAACATACAATTCCTATCATCCTTGAAGGAAAGGATTTGATAGGAGTAGCACAAACCGGTACCGGTAAAACAGCGGCATATCTACTCCCCATCTTAAATCAATTAAGTAAGGGAGGTTATCCCGAAGATGCCATCAATTGTATTATCATGGCACCCACACGCGAACTGGCGCAGCAGATAGACCAACAAATGGAAGGTTTTTCTTATTTTATGCCGGCATCCAGCGTAGCTGTATACGGAGGAAACGATGGAATACGCTTTGAACAAGAGAAAAAAGGACTGACTTTGGGAGCAGAAGTGGTTATTGCCACCCCCGGTCGCTTAATCAGCCACCTCAGCTTAGGATATGTAGACCTTTCCAAAGTATCTTTCTTCATTTTGGATGAGGCAGACCGCATGCTGGATATGGGATTTGCAGACGACATTATGCAAATAGTGAAATATCTCCCAAAGGAACGCCAGACAATTATGTTTCTGCCACGATGCCTGTCAAGATACAACAGTTGGCCAAAACCATCCTGAGAAACCCGGAAGAGATTAAATTGGCGGTATCCAAACCGGCTGAGAAAATTATCCAGACAGCGTATATCTGTTATGAAAATCAGAAGCTGGGCATTATACAGTCATTATTTCAAGACCAGACACCTGAACGCGTGATTATCTTCGCATCATCCAAAATGAAAGTGAAAGAAGTAACTCAGGCTTCCGCCGCATGAAACTCAACGTCGGCGAAATGCACTCTGACCTGGAACAGGCACAGCGCGACCAGATTATGCATGATTTCAAGAGTGGAAAGATAAATATTTTGATTGCAACCGATATTGTTTCACGGGGCATTGACATTGATGACATACGCTTGGTCATTAATTATGACGTGCCGCATGACAGTGAAGATTATGTGCACCGCATCGGTCGAACAGCACGTGCAAACAACGATGGATGTGCCATAACCTTTGTCAGCGAAAAAGAGCAGACACAATTTAAGTCCATCGAAAACTTTATAGGTAAGGACATTTATAAAATTCCAGTTCCGGAAGAATTAGGCGAAGCACCTGAATATAATCCCCGTAGTAATAATGGTGGAAAAAGAAAAGGGAACTTCAAAGGTAAAAGAAACAATTCCACACGGAAACCCGGAAACAACACTAACGGTAAAAAACAGCAAAAATAACAGAAGCTGTAAGTTTTGTATTATCCGTCATGGGAAGGATATCAAAGCTAAAAACGGCCTATCCAATCATCGACTGCGGGGGCAGGGTTCACCTGCCCGAACCAACGGTCACGACCTTGAGAGTAATACACAAAGCAAATATTGTTTTTTTGGGCGAGCAAACCTCGCCCCTATTAATAAAATAACAGCATTATCAACGTTTTAACACGTCCCCACTCTTATTTATTATTCAACGAGCCAGTTCATAAGATAATTTACCGTCCATATCTATCGTGATATTGACCACATAACAAGAAGCCCCATCCGGTATACAAACAGTAGCCTGATAATGATAACCTTTTGCATCGACCCCCATAAAGTCCATATCCGAAAGGATTGCCCATTTCAAGAAATCATCGGGTATGACATGCTTGAACATCTGCCTCGTGATATCTTTCGCAAACAAACTCCGTTTTCCTTCATATACACAAATATGAATGATGTTGTCATAATATACATTATCCACACTCAGCCCCCTCTTCCGACACCCCCGGACGCATCACTTTTATTCTGGACGGATTGATATAGACATATCCGCGATAACGGGTATTATCATACATTACCACCGAATCTTTCTTAATAACTTCCGTATAAACAGGGACTTCCTGTTCATGAATAAAAGATAAAGAATCGGCATTATTCTCTGCCCTATGCAGGCGTATGACATCTCCTACCAGTGAATGAAACCAGAAAATATATTCTCCCTGTTTCTCTATCTTATAATTATTTACCCGAGCCCCATAAGTAGTCAATGTATCGCCTATAATTTTAAAAAGCGACAGGAGCGACAGCAGCGTCAGCATAATAAATCGTATCGCCCGCAACTTGCAGCACGGCAGCTTCCGTATTGTCGTCCAGCCAAAATGCCTTGCAACTTTTTCTTTTCGCCTCTCTATCTTCTTCTTGCAAAGCCTCTTTGTCCTGATTAGCTCCGCAAGCAGAAAACATCGCCGCTAAAACGACAATCAAATATGATTTGTACATCTTTAACGTAATTATTTGCCTATGCAGTGATAAACAAAACCTAAATCCTGAAGTTCTTTTACATCATAGATATTACGTCCATCCAAGATTACAGGCTGTTTCATCGTTTTCTTAACAACTCCCCATGCCGGCAAACGGAATTCTTTCCATTCTGTCACCAACATCAATGCGTCAGCGTCCAAAAGAGCATCATACATATCGCAGCATAGAATATCGTATCACCTATTCTTCTCTTTGATTCCCCCATCGCCGCCGGATCGTAAGCCCGAACCACACAACCTGCCTTCCTCAATTTCTCAATCAATACCAGTGCAGGAGCCTCACGCATATCATCCGTGCCGGGCTTGAATGCCAGTCCCCATAAAGCTATGGTCTTGCCTTCCAAATCACCATTGAATATCTTTTCCAATTTCTCAAAAAGAAGGCTTTTCTGGGTCTCATTCACCTCTTCCACAGCTTTCAAACCCGCATCGGATATCCATTTTGTTCTGCCGTCTTGATTAACGCCTTTACGTCTTTAGGAAAACAGAACCGCCATAGCCACATCCCGGATAAAGGAACTTACGACCAATGCGACTGTCAGAACCTATCCCGTCACGTACCATATTTACATCCGCTCCCACCAATTCACAAAGATTGGCTATGTCATTCATAAAACTGATACGGGTAGCAAGCATTGAATTGGCAGCATATTTAGTCATCTCGGCAGAAGGAATATCCATAAAAATAACACGTGAATTCAGCATCATAAAAGGCTTATACAGTTTGGTCATCAGCTTCTTTGCCCGTTCGGATTCAACACCTACCACCACACGGTCGGGACTCATAAAGTCATCAATGGCATTGCCTTCTTTCAAAAACTCAGGGTTGGAAGCCACATCAAACTCTATAGACACCCCTCTCTTATCCAGTTCAGCCTGAATGGTATCTTTCACTTTTATGCGCAGTTCCCACCGGTACGGTGCTCTTTCGTCACCACCAACGTATATTTTTTCATGTTAGCACCAATTGTTTTGGCAACTGCCAGCACGTAACTCAAATCAGCACTTCCGTCTTCATCAGGCGGTGTACCTACAGCACTAAACACAATATCTACATTATCGAGACAGTTCTCCAATGCAGTCGTAAAATGAAGACGGCCGGCATTGACATTGCGTTGCACCATGTCCTCCAGTCCCGGTTCATAAATGGGAATAATACCTTTCTGCAGATTCTCTATCTTCTCGGCATTTACATCCACACAAGTTACATTTACGCCGGTTTCGGCAAAACATGTACCGGTTACGAGTCCAACATATCCGGTTCCTACATTGCTATATTCATTTTATTATTAGTTAGTCTAACTTTTTATACGCTGCAAAATTACAATAAAAATATGTGGCAAGGACATTTTCCTTCATAAAAGTTGCGCTGAAACGGAATAAAAATGCTAATTTTGCGATATGATTGAATTGGCTAGACATATAGAAATTCTATTACTGGAAAATGATTGCGTCATTGTTCCCGAGTTAGGTGGATTTATAGCTCATTATCAACCAGCTTATTACGCTGAATCTGATAATATATATTTCCCTCCTATGCGTACCATTGGCTTCAATCCCCAGTTGACAATGAATGACGGACTGTTGGTGCAGTCATACATGCAGGTCCATCATACAGACTTCCCGGATGCAACCCGGATGATTGAACAAGAAGTAGAAGAACTAAAAGATACTTTATATAAAGACGGACATGTCCAATTATATGGTATAGGCGATTTGCACTACACAATTCATAATTCTTACGAATTCCGTCCCAATGAAGAAGGTATTCTTTCTCCTTATTTATACGGATTCAGTTCTTTATCCATCAGTCCTTTATCAGAAAATAATTCAACTATTGCTTCAACCAAGGATATGGTGCTAAAGCCCCAAAAAGAAAAAGCAGCCATCCGTTTCAACCGTCGCTGGTTGGGTAATGCTGTTGCCATTGCCGTAGCGGTTATCCTGTTCTTTTTTCCTTTCTGTACCTGTAGAAAACACATACGTGGATAAAGGCAATTATGCTTCCTTGGGAACAGACGGATTATTTGAGGCTATCCGCTCACAATCGTTGGCCACCACTTTGGTTGTACCGCAACAGCAAAAGACTGTTCAAGCCAAAAAGACATCGGGTAATACACGGCAGCAAGCAGGACACAAAAGTTTAAACCTGTAGCCGTAAAAGTAGAAAAGTCGGTTCACCGAAAACAGAGACTTCCAAACAAGAAACAGGTAAAGAAACCCCTAAAGCGGAAAAAACTGTTGCCCGCAAGACAACTCCTGCAACGGCAACCGCATCTTCTGCTTCTGTTCCGGCACAAAATAAAGCCGAAGCTACCACAGCAAAGCCAAAATACTTCATTATAGTATCTAGTTTGGCAACAGCTGCCGATGCACAACAAACATTAAACGAATATAAGCAAAAAGGCTTTAAAGAAGCAAGCATCATCGAAGGAAGCGGACGTTACCGCCTTGCCCTTTATGGGTTTGCCGACAAAAATGCTGCTTATAAGAAAATGAATGAGTTGAAAAAAGACGAAGCATTCAAGAATGCATGGTTATTAAGCTCTAAATAAACAGATTATCTCCCATGAAAAGAGTTTTATGTCCTAAATGTGACAATTATATTACCTTTGACGAAACAAAATATACCGAAGGCCAGTCTTTGGTTTTTATATGCGAGCACTGCAAAAAGCAATTCAGTATCCGCATCGGAAAATCCAAATTAAAAGCTACCCGCAAAGAGGAGGTTCTTGACGAACAAGCCAACAACGAAGACTTCGGAAGTATCGTGGTGGTGGAAAATGTCTTTGGCTATAAACAAGTATTGCCTTTAAAAGAAGGGGATAACCTGATCGGACGCCGCAGTAAAGGGACCGATGTGGATATTTCTATCGAAACATCCGACCCTAGCATGGATCGTCGCCATTGCGTAATCAATGTAAAACGAAACAAGCAAGGAGAACTCATTTACACCTTGCGGGACAATCAGAGCATCACCGGAACATTTCTATTAAATGACATATTGGGAGACAAGGACCGAGTCAGAATAGAAGAAGGAGCCATCATCACCATAGGTGCTACTACTCTTATTCTGCGAACAGCAGAAAAATAGAAATTATGAAACGTATTATACTCATCACAGGCGGCCAACGGTCGGGCAAAAGTTCTTATGCAGAAAAATTAGCTCTCAGTTTGTCGTCCAATCCTATTTATATGGCTACCTCCCGCATTTGGGATGAAGAATTCCGCCAACGGGTCATCAAGCATCAGAACGCCGGGGACCGGAATGGACCAACATAGAGGAAGAAAAGGAACTGAGCCGTCATCAGGTAGACGGGCGGGTGGTGCTGATAGATTGCGTGACTTTATGGGCCACAAATTACTTTTTCGATCTGGATTCTGACGTGGATCTGTCACTGCAAGCTCTGAAACAAGAGTTCGATGCCTTCACAGCACAAAACGCCACTTTTTATTTTTGTGACGAAACGAAAATAGGTTCAGGGGCTGTTTCCGACAATCCCATCCAACGCCGTTTTACGGATTTGCAAGGTTGATGAATCAATATATTGCCTCCCAAGCCCATCAAGTATACTTAATGGTATCGGGTATTCCTGTATTAATAAAACAATAAGACCATGAAAACTTTCCATATCGAACTTCCCGACTTACAGATACGGGAAGCATTGATAGACAAAATCAATAACCTGACCAAGCCAAAAGGTTCTTTAGGCGTACTGGAAGAGTTGGCATTACAAATCGGCCTCATCCAACAAACCCTCTCTCCGACTCTCCGCCATCCCCACAACCATCCTGTTTGCTGCCGACCACGGCATCGTGGAAGAAGGTGTCAGCAAATCGCCTAAAGAAATCACCTGGCAACAATTGAGCAACTTCCTCCACGGTGGTGCCGGAGTTAACTTTCTCTGCCGCCAACACGGATTCAAGCTCGTACTGGTAGATGCCGGAGTTGACTATGACCTTCCTTACGAGAAGGGAATTATCAACTGTAGCGTAGGTCGCGGTACCCGAAGCTTTCTCCATGCCCCGGCCATGAGTCATGAAGAGATGGAGTTATGTCTGGAACGCGGTGCACAAATGGTGGATAAGGCATACGCCGACGGTTGCAACGTAATCAGTTTTGGAGAAATGGGAATAGGCAATACTTCCCCCTCCTCTGTCTGGATGCATTTATTTACAGGCATTTCTCTGGAACAATGCGTAGGAGCCGGCAGCGGACTGGATTCGGAAGGCATCCGTCATAAATACAATATATTGAAACAAGCAGTCGACAACTATCAAGGCGACGGCTCGGTAAGAGACAAGATTGCCTGGTTTGGAGGCTACGAAATGGTAATGGCTATCGGCGGTATGTTGCGGGCAGCCGAACTGAAGATGCTGATATTGGTCGATGGCTTTATCATGACCAACTGCATCCTTGCCGCTTCCCGGCTCCACCCGGAGGTATTGCCATACGCCATCTTCGGACATCAGGGAGACGAGGCAGGACACAAACTGGTACTTGAAGCCCTGCATGCACGCCCCTTATTAAATCTGGGACTCCGGCTGGGTGAAGGAACCGGTGCTGTCTGTGCCTATCCCATCATAGTCTCTGCCGTGACCATGATGAATGAGATGGACAACTTTGCCCATGCAGCCATCACAAAATACTTTTAACCATGAAACTCCTTGCCGCACTCATATTCTTCACCCGGTTGCATTCTGGAGAATAACCGAAGTTCCCGCCGCTTATTTTAAGCGTGTGGTCGATTATTGGCCTTTTGTCGGTTGGCTCACCGGAGGAATAATGGCAGGCACGCTATGGCTCTCCGCCCAATTCCTTCCTATGTCTACAGCCGTCATCCTTGCTTTACTGGCACGCCTGCTTGTCACGGGTGCACTGCACGAAGACGGTTTGGCAGACTTTTGCGACGGATTTGGAGGCGGCACTTCGCGCGAGAAAATCCTTTCCATCATGAAAGATTCCCATATAGGAACATACGGTGTATTGGGACTTCTGTTCTACTTCGGACTCCTATGGAACCTGCTTTCCACCCTATCGCTTTCCTTGGCATGCATGGCCATAGCGAGCGGAGACGCATGGAGTAAGTTCTGTTCCGCACAGATAATCAACATCTTGCCGTATGCACGCAAAGAAGAAGAATCAAAAGCAAAAGTCATTTATGACCGGATGAGCATTTCGACATGGCTACCGGCATTCATAGCCGGCGGACTCCCGATGTGGCTTTTCCTGAACAGGTCTTATTGGTGGGCAGCCCTTGCACCCGTTGCCGTCTTTTTCCTTTTATGGCAATTGCTGCGCAAGCGTTTGCAAGGATACACAGGCGACTGTTGCGGAGCCGCTTTCCTGCTGTGTGAACTATCTTTCTATTTAATAATAAACCTAATTTATACCAACTTATGGTAGTATACCTCATTCGCCACACTTCCGTAGATGTCCCTCAGGGAGTGTGCTACGGACAGACAGATGTCCCTTTGAATCCGACCTTTGAAGAAGAAGCCGCACAGACTTCGCCCGGCTCAAAGGCCTTCAGTTTGATAAAGTATATATGAGTCCCTTAACCCGCTGTGTACGTCTGGCTACCTTCTGCGGTTACCCGGATGGCGAACGAGATGACCGTATCAAGGAAATCAACTTGGTGACTGGGAAATGCAACGCTTTGATGAAATAACCGATGCCAACCTCCAGAATGGTATGCCGACTATCGGAATGTGAGGGCTACAAACGGAGAGTCGTTTCAGGACCAATACCAACGTGTAGCCGACTTCCTGAATGAGCTTCGCCAAAAGCCATACAAACAGGTAGCCATATTCGCCCATGGAGGCGTATTGATCAATGCCCAAATTTATGCCGGAACAGTGAAACCCGAAGAGGCTTTCGGCGCACTGACTCCATACGGAGGTATCATTAAGATTGAGATATAAATTTCCCTGCGTTTCATTGCTTATAACGGAAGAAAAGGGTATGCTTCCATCAGACAGAGAATAACCCATATCACCATTATTCCCTCGGCAAACCGGTTTACCCGGACAGCAATACGCATATCTGACGAGTAAACCGGCCGATTATTATTGCCTATAAACGGTTTGTAAACCATCTCACCGAAATAATGATGAGGCCCCCCGAAACGGCAATTCAATATCCCCGCCAAAGCCGCTTCGGGATAACCGGAATTAGGACTTGCATGCTGATTACCATATCTTCCCACAAACTTCAATAAAGAAAGACGACCGGTAGAAAGTGTCATCAGAACAGCTGTCAAACGAGCCGGAATATAATTGGCAATATCATCGATACGGGCTGCCCACCGACCGAACTGCAAATATCTTTCGTTCTTATATCCCACCATAGAATCCAACGTGTTTATCATTTTATATGACAACATACCGGGAACTCCCAATAACAAATACCAAAACAAAAGGAGCCAATTACCCCATCGCTCAGATTCTCTGCCAAAAGTCTCTAAAGCCGCCAGCCTCACCTCCTGATCTGTCAGTCCGGAAGTATCCCGTCCCACAATGCGGGATACCTGTCTTCTACCCTCCTCCAAAGAATGGTCGCAGCCACAAAAACCATACGCACCTCATTGATAAGCGTAGTCCCTGCCAAACAATAAAAGATAAGAACGGCCGAAACCGCCACGCCTATCCAAAGATTCATAGCATATAATCCGTGTATCAATAACGCAGAAGCTCCATAAATGAATACAATAAGTACAACAGCCGTACATGCTCCTTTCTTCACCCGGTGTTTCCCTTTGTTCCATCGTTTTTCGCAAAAGGAAATAAGTTTGCCAAAACCTACTATGGGATGAGGAAGCCAGGAAGGGTCACCTATCAACTTATCCAATAACCACCCTGCCAACAATGGTAGGATTAATACAAATATGTCCATTTCTTTATAGATTCTAATCAATTCATTATTCTCTTCCGGAGTTTGTGTAGCAATGCGAAAAAAATGCTCGTTCAGCCCTTCAAAATTGGATGCATCACGGATAAGGATACCACACTCTCCTGCCAAGTACTCCTTCAAAGCTGCGGCCCGCCCCATTCGTAACTGAACCAACATATAGTGTGTATCCGAAGCCCAATACCTCCATTCCTCCTATTGCAAGCAGTGCTTCAGCCAAATCTGTCTTTTTCCTTTAGTAACAATGATATATCTACATGATATTCTCCGGCATGCCGAAGCAAATAATGTCCTGCTTCAATGGCAAGCTGATTGACAGACCAAGGCATACGCTGCAAACGGATTCACGCAATAAGATTTGATTTGCAGTCATAAAACCCAAACGGAGTCCGGGGACAGCAAAGCGCTTGGTCATGGAATGGAGCAGAATCACATTAGGATATCCGGCAGCTTCCCTGGCCGACAGCAGCGGTTTTAATGTAAAGAATTCATAAGATTGGTCTATTACAAAACAGCACTCCGTATGTTTTTCTATAAATGCTTTCAAAACGTCTTTATCCAATACACTTCCTGTAGGATTATTAGGATTGCATATCCATATCAGGTTTGTTCCCGACGGTATCATATCCAATGCGTAAATAACCTGTATCTTGTGGTGGTGAAGACGGCAAGCATCGGCATATTCACTGAAAGTAGGCATCAGGATGGCAGAATTTTTCCCCCTGAAGGTTTGGGCTATCAAATAAATGGCTTCCGTAGCGCCATTAGTCACACAAACCTCCTTCCCGTCCGACAGATGAAGCGAATGTGCCAATGCCTGTTCTAAAGAATAAGGCTCCGGTTCGGGATAACTTCGAATACTTTCCATCCGATGATAAAGATGCTCACGCAAGCCATTATGATTTACATGATTATATACATTTGAGCTAAAGTTTATCCTTATCTTTTGCCCATATTTATAGGCATCATCTCCGTGTCCATCAATCATTTTTACACATTATTTGGTATAACAACG
>ENA-OQCD01000463-OQCD01000463.1-human-gut-metagenome-genome-assembly--contig:-NODE-463-length-11496-cov-4.664790_pt1 | contig 11496 bp, 13 predicted proteins | sample MGYA00242755_ERZ504571 | MGnify/ENA primary metagenome ERZ504571 (study PRJEB26092, sample SAMD00036274) | human gut metagenome | host: Homo sapiens | study: EMG produced TPA metagenomics assembly of...
TGACTCTGGTATGTTCTACATTACCGGCGGCGTGAAAATTGAGGGCATTGGCAGCGCGACCTGGTTGCCCCGGATGCAGAATAACCAAAAATGAAGCGTGCCCCGGCGCAGCGGTCAACGCAGACCGACGCGGGGCATTTTGCGGATATGACTGAAACAAAAAAAGGAATCAAAAGATGAACTTTGATAAAAAACAGCTGCGCAACACCCTGCTGCTTCTGCTGGGGGCGCTGATCTGGGGCACAGCCTTTGTGGCGCAAAGTGTGGGCAGCGGCTATGTGGGGCCGTATACCTTTTTGGCGGCCCGCAGCTGGCTGGCCTGCGCATTTTTGATCGTGCTGGTTTTGCTGCGCCGCGGCAAGGCCCGCAAAGCGGATCCCGGTGTCCCGTTCTGGATCAACGGCCAGATGCTGCTGCGGGGCGGTGCGTTCTGCGGCATTGCGCTGTTTGCGGCTTCGGCGGCACAGCAGATCGGCATTGGCACCACCAGCACGGCCAAGGCGGGCTTTTTGACGGCGCTGTATGTGGTGCTGGTACCGCTGCTGGGGGTGTTCTTTGGGCGGCGGCCGGGGGTCAAACTGGGAATCTGCGCCTGCATCAGCTGGCGGGGCTTTACCTGCTGTGCCTGGCGGGGCACGATACCCTGACCCTGACCGGCGGCGAATGGATGCTGCTGCTCTGCTCGCTGCTGTTTGCGTTCCAGATTATGCTGGTGGATCATTACAGCCCCAGGCTGGACGGTGTGCAGCTGAGCTTTGCGGAATTTTTTGCAACGGCGGTCCTTTCCACTATTTTTATGTTTGTGTTTGAAACGCCGACCTTTGCCCAGATCCAGGGGGCGGCGGTATCTATTGCTTACTGCGGCATTTTGTCCAGCGGTGTGGCCTATACGCTGCAAATTGTGGGCCAGAAAGAACTTGACCCCACCATTGCCAGCATGGCCATGTGCATGGAAAGCGTGTTCAGCGCCCTGGCCGGCTGGCTGATTTTGGGCCAGACCCTTTCCGGCGTAGAACTGGCAGGGTGCGCTTTGATGTTTGCGGCAATTATTGGGGCGCAGATACCGGAGAAAGTTAGGAGTTAGGAGTTAGCAAAACGCGCACAGCGCCGATAAATATCGGGCGCTGTGCGCGTTTTTTGTATGATGACGAGGAAGAAAATGTATTGAAGGGGAAGAAAGGTAAAATTTTGCCGCGAACAGAAAAAGAGATTTGTAGGGGACGATGCTTGCATGTCCCGTGGGGCGGGCCGTAACGTGGGCAGGTGGTACAATTTTATGATGTCTCTCTGCGGCGGGATGAAGGCATCCCGCCCTACAGATATGATTTATGGCACGCTCTGTAATAAAGATGGCGGGCGCACAATGTGCGCCCCCTATGGTCTGTATAAACTAAAAGGTTAATACATAGAATGCGGTCCACCGAAATTATTCTTTACTATTTATTCTTTTTTCATTCAAACAAAAACGCGCCCTCCTTTGCGGGAAGGCGCATTTGATTTAATCGTGCCGGATGGCCTCCAGGGCGCTGATGCGAACGGCGCGGCTGGCGGGAACGATACCGGAAAGCAGGCCCACCACCACGCAAAGCCGATGGCAGCCAGCACCAGCCAGATAGGAATGATGGACATGACGGTTCCGCTGCCGGAATCAGACATGTACATTCCACCGCCGTAATACATCGAATCGCTGCTGCCCATCAGGGAGCTGAGGTCGATGGTGGCGTTGATGCCCAGCTTCATCAGCAGGGTGTTCAGGCCGTATACGATCATCGTCATGTTGTTCATGCCAAAGCTGATGATGTAGCTTAAATCGTACCGGCTACGCCGCCGATAAAGCCGATCATACCGCTTTCAATCAGGAACATCCGCCGGATGTTGCCAATCTCGCAGCCCAGAACTTTCATCACGCCGATCTCACGGGTGCGCTCGTAAATGGCCATCGTCATGGTGTTGGCGATGTTCAGCGCGGCAACAAACAGGCTGATGGCCGCCAGACCCGCCAGGCGCAGCTGGCGCTGTGCGGTCTGCTGCTGCATCTGCTTGCGGTAATCCACCATGGAGCTGATCTGGTAGCCTTCCTCTTTTAAGGTATCGCAGATTTTATCCACATTTTTGATGTCATCGACCTTAATGTACACTTCGTTATAGGTCACTTTTTTTGGGGTTAAAATCCGTTTTGGCCAGCTTGCTGTAGGCTTCGCTCAGCATCAGAAGGTCGTTCAGGCGGAAAGTAATGCCGTATTGCAGCATGTAATCCTCGGATTCTTCCGAGACAACGCCAACGATTTTGAGCGTGTAGCTCTGGGTCTTGGGGCTCTCGGTGTCACCATTGGTCAGGGTCAGGGTAAAGGTATCCTTGGTAGCATCCACAAAGGGCGGCAGCTGGTTGCCGTTGGCATCGGTTTCGCCGCTCCAGCGCTGGCGTTTGGAGCTGTTTTGGCTGCGGCGGGTATCCTCAAACTGATACAAAAACTCCTTGCCCACCACAACGGGGATCACATCCTTGCCGTAATTCACGCCGCTTTTGGGCCAGTCGCCGCTTTCCAACTTGTTGTCCAGCAGGGGCATGGTGTCCGGATCCAGGCCGAGAACGCTCCATACATAACTGGCGCGGTAGCGGTTGTTTTTGCCTGCTTCTACATACAGGTTCAGGTCCGGCTGGTAATAGGGGGTGACAGCCGTAACGTGGTCGATCTTGCGGAACCGCTGGACGGCTTCGTTATCCAGCTTGACCTCCTGCCCATTGATGTTCTGGCTGCCGTAGTTGTATACCTCAATCTTAGTCAGGCCGCCCATATTTTTGAGCATTTCGTCGTTGTTATGGCTTTCCGCAATGCCCATGGAGATCATAACGATAACCGCACAGATGCCCACAACGACGCCCACAACGGTCAGTGCCGTGCGGCCCTTGCGGCGGGACAGGTTGGTGACAGCCAGCCCGATCTGGTCAGATATCTTCATCGTTGCCTTCCTCCAGCTTGGCAAGTGCGGCGGCCTTCTTCTTTTTGCGTACCACCACAATGATCACAACTACCACCACGATCACAGCAGCGCCGATTGCCAGATAGGCCCACAGGGGCAGGCCGGTCTGCTGGGGCTGCATGTCATCCATGTTAGAGTCCATATCGCCAGAATTGCCGTAGTCCATGGCCGGCTGAACAGAGAAGGAAAAATCTTTGCTGACGGTTTTCAGGGTGCGTTGGCGTCCTCATAGGTCAGGGTGATGGTACCGTTGCAGGTGCCTTCCTGGGTGGGGGTCATGTCAAAATCCACGCTGTTGGAGGAACCGGCGTTCAGGTTGCCAATGTACTGCACAGTGGTGTCGGCGCCCAGATTGTCACCGGAAAGGGTGGCTTCCAGGTTGGAAAGGGCGTTGCGGCCCTTGTTGACAAAGTTCAGGGTAACGGAAGCAGAATCACCCAGCGTAATGCTGTCGCTGAGTTCCAGCTGGCCCAGCTCAAAGCGGTCCGGCTGAGATACCGGAACCGAGATGGTGGTGGACATACCGGTAACGGCCTTGTTGGTGTCGGCACCGGTGCCCACGCTGTTCACGGTGATGTTGGCCACGCCGCCGGTAAAGCCGGCGCTGGGGGTCAGACTGAAGCTGACATCACGGGTGGACTTGGGGGCATGGTGCCCAGGTAGCTGCTCAGGCTGCCGCTGGTCATGGTGATGCCGTCCGGCAGGGTCAGCGAGATGACCACATCGTTCAGGTTCTCCTGGCCGCCGGTGGCGTACAGGGTCAGGGTCAGGGTAAAAGGCGTCCCGGCCACAACCGCTTCATTGCCGTAGCTGGAAGCGCGGATCATCAGGTTGGGGGTATCGGGGTCTTCGTCCACGCACTGGCCAAGGGTAACGCTGAGCTGCTGCATCGCCATGGTGGAATTCAGGTAACTCAGGTTGATGGGCACGCTGTTGCCGCCGCCGTTGTAGATCACATCGCGGAACAGCAGTACATAGCTGTAGTAACCGGCACCGTTGGCGTCGGTTTCCTCGTACAGCTGGCCAACTTCGGCGTTGCCGGTAAAGGTGAACGCGGAGGAGTTGATGCGGGCAGAGATCTGGTCCGCGGGAATGAAATTGTTGTAAGCACCGTAATCCGCCACGCGCAGAATCAGGTTAAACCGGCTGTCCCGGTCAATGGTGGTGATTTCGCCGCCTGCGGCATCGGTCACGGTCTGAGCAATGATGTAGGCCGAGCCGCTGTTGTTGGGGGCACTCTGGCCGTTGTCCGTCGGGGCGGGGGTCACGGTAGGCTCGGCGGTTGCTGTCGGTACAGGGGTAGAGGTTACGTCTTCGGCGGCAAGGGCGGGCATGGCAGCCACGCTGCCGAAGAGCATGACGGCCGCCAGCAGGGCGGCAAAACGGGAAGCTTTTTTCACTCCGGGGTCCTCCTTAAATTGATTCCATCTTTTTCTATGGCTTTGATATTCCTGAATGAGTGGGCAAAATTTACGGTTTGGGTTGTTCGGGCTGCTGGGCTGCGGCAGCAGGGGCTGCGTAAGAGGCAAGCTCGGCTGCGGTTTTCTGGTGAACTTCGCCGCTGGCAGAGTCGCCGCCGATCCGCATGTTGCCCTCCAGGCTGGCGAACAGGGCTTCGCGGTTGCGCTCCCTTGTGGCGGGATCCTGCACCACATCGGACTGCACCTTGCCGTCCAGAATGGTAATAATGCGGTCTGCACAGGAGGCCAGCTCCGGTTCATGGGTGACCATGACAAAGGTGGTGCCCATCTGCTTGGATATTTGCAGCATGCGGTAGAGCACCTGTTTGGATGTGATAGAGTCCAGGTTGCCGGTGGGTTCGTCCGCAAAGATCACGCGCGGCTTGCTGACAAAGGCGCGGGCGATGCCCACGCGCTGCTGCTGGCCGCCGCTCATCTCGGTGGGCATGTGTTCGGCACGGCCGCCAAGGCCCATGTTTTTTAACTCTTTGCGGGCCATGGCAAGGCGCTGGGAGCGGGAAATGCCCTTGAACATCAGCGGCAGAGCAACGTTTTTCTGCCGCCGTCATGGTGGGCAGCAGGTTGTAGCTCTGAAAAATAAAGCCCAGGTGTGCCTGGCGGAACTTGGCCAGCTCATCTTCGGTCATAGCGCTGATCTCGTGCGAACCGATGAATACCTTGCCGCGGGTCGGTTTTTCCAGCCCAGCCAGCTGATTCAGCAGGGTGCTTTTGCCACTGCCGGACTGGCCCACGATGCAGCAGAATTCCCCTTTTTTCAATGGAGATAGAAACATCGTTCAGGGCAACGACCCGTTCTTTGCCCACGGCATACACCTTGCGCAGGTTGACGGTATGGATAATGGGTGCCATTTCAGCCCTCCCTTTTTGACAAAATCCTATACCTCTATACTATATCACATTTTTACCCCCGGCGGAAAGGGGGCGGAGTTGTAAAATTGCGGTGGGGCGAAGGAAGTAGTTAGGAGGGAGAAGGTAGGAGTTAATTAGGAATAGAAATTAGGAATTGGGGCGGGGGAAAATGTGGTGGGTAAGGCGGCCAGCCCTCAAAATATATGTAGGGGACGGCGTCCTCGACGTCCCGGAGGGGCCTAGGAATGAAATTTTGTTGAGGGATATATGGCAAGGTTTCTCTGCGCCATGAACCTTAAAATTATCATAAAAATGCCCGCGGCCCGGTGGGGCGGCGGCAAATAGGGATGGGTTATAGATATTCTTCAAAAAATTCTGCGGTGGCGGATTCGATGCGGCGGCGGACGGAGAAATCGTCGATTTTTTGCCGGATGCGGCGGTGAAATTGTGAGTGGCGTCCTCATACTGGCCGGTCAGGTCCACCAGAGGGCCGCTGTGTTCGGCGGCAGCCTGGCGGGTCAGGTCAATGGTGGTCTGGCTCAGCAATTCGGCATCCCCGGCGGTATAAGCCAGCAGCAGAGGGCCGTTGTAGGTGCGCAGGCTGGCGGTGGGGTCCTGGTCGGCAACCTGCTGCACAAAATCGGCGCTGATCGTTACGCCCCACTTGGGCAGGTCCAGCACGCCGTTCTGTATGGAACCGTCATAAATAGCCTGGCGGCCCTCGGCGCTGTGGTCCAGAAATTCCAGCCCGTCCAGCCCTGTGTTATCCGCCGGTGCCCACAGGGCGGCGGCTTTGATGGAATCTTTCAGGTAGACGCTGACGGCGCGGCCGCCCATGCTGTGGCCCAGCAGGCCGATGCGCTCCGGGTCGGTACCCACAGTGTCAGTCAGGTAGGTGATGGCAGAAGTGATATCATCCCGCATGCTGGCGGGGGTGTAAGCGGTGAACGGCTCCTCGCTTTCGCCGCTGCCCGCAAAGTCAATGGCGATGCTGATAATGCCGTGCTGGGCCAGCGTTTTGGCCAGCGGCTTGGCGTGGCCGTCCAGCTGGCGGTTGCCGGTAAAGCCGTGGCAGATCACCACGGCAGGCATGTTTTCGGCATTGGCAGGGGTGGTCAGCGTGGCATGGAGCTGCCGCGCTCGCCGGGGGATGGTAAGCTGCTGCACCTGAACGGATGCCCCACAGCCGGAAAACAGTACCACCGCCGCGCAGACGGCTGCGGCCAGTAGCACCGCAAAAAAGAACGCAGATGTTTCATGCAGATTCCCCCTTTCTTAGGGTGTAGCTGAAAAGGCGAAAAATTCGTCGGCTTCTTTGCTTTCAGATACATCTTGGGGGTGAGTATACCACACTGCCCCGGCAATAACAACCGCCGCGACGTAAACAAATCGTGAACAAACCATCAATTTACACTGGTAAAAAAATTGGTTACGACCGCCTACGGGGCGGAGGTTTACTGCCCCGGTTCCCACATGGCAACGGGGGTCATGATGGTGGGATCACTGGCGGGGGCAAGGTACTGCTGGTAGGTCTGGAACCAGTTGTCCGAAAGATCATCATACACCCAGGAAAGCAGCAACAACTGGCCCACAGGGGATTCGGCGGCAATATAGGTGCTTTCACCTGCCTGCCAGCTGGTGTGGAACACGCTGCCGGCGGCAAAGTTCAGCAGCAGCTTCGCCGCCCTGACCGCTGTTGGAACGAAACAGCATCATGGTGCCCCATTTTTGGGAGTAGAGGTTGGCAACCGTGGAAGAATCCAACAGATAACCGTAAGGATAATCGGAACGGTCGATCCCTAAAAGGGATTCCAGCGCGGTCTGCTCCCCGTTGCGCAGGTTGAGCCGGATGGCGTTGAACTGGGTATCATCCGGATTCTCCCAAAGGATGGTATCCAGATAGAGAGAATCCCCATACAGCGCGGCATGGGTGAAAGAACCGGAATTTTCGTTCAGGCTGTATAACCGCCGGCTTTGGGCGGTGACGGGGTCGTACAGCACAACGTCATAACTGGTGTTCTGGAACCGGGAAGAATAACTGCCGGCCAGGCTGTAATCGGACATTTTATCGGAAGTGAACGGTTCGGCGCAGCGCTCCCGGAACAGCACAAGCTGGTTGTTCCAGACACCGCAGAGGTGGTCGGTATCCGGGATGGGCATGGTTTCGTACTGGCCGGTGGTGCGCTCCATGCGGAACCAGCGGGTGGGCTCTTCGCCCTGCTGGCTCCGCATGATGCCGTATAAATAGGTGGAATCGCAGCCGCCGATATACACGGCGTCATGATCCAGCCGGACAAGCTCGGTGCGGGTGGTGCCGTCCAGCATTTCAATGCGGCCCTGGCCAAAGGCGTTCTGCATCAAGCGGCGGGCGGCGGTAACATCCTCCTGGGTGTAAGGCTCCAGCTCCTGGGTATAAAGGGCCAGCGGAACCCCGGCATCTGCCGCGCGCGCCCAGCGCATGATCTCATCGTCCGACATGGCGTTGATATCCGCGCCGGAAGCGCCCTTTGCCGTTGTGGGCGAATAGGTGCCGTAAACAAGGTAAACGCAATCCCCGGCGGGAACCAGAGAATACATTTGGTCCGTGATGCGGGCAGGGCAGCTGTTGGTGGTATGGGTGCAGCCGGGCACATCACAGAACACGGTCTGCACGCCGGTGCTCAGGTTAGTGCGAAGGATCAGGTTGGCATCATAATCAAACACAGCGGCAGCGCGGTCATCGTCCCACTGGTAAGCGATGACGTCAGTGTAATAATAATCGCTGGTTTCTGGCAGCGGCTCGGCGGGCAGCAGATCGGTGCTGCCCGGCTGCGGGGTGGGGGCATAGGGCTGCCAGGTCAGCTGCATGCTGTAATAGGCGCGGGGAACATCGTCGAGGGTAAAGGAGCCGTACACACAGGTCAGCAGGGCGTTGCCTCTGGCGCTGTACAGGCCGGTTTCGGCGTAATCGCTGCCGTAAGGCACGGTCCAGTCGCCCAGGTCGGTAAGGCCCTCCCAATGCACCCAGGCGTTCAGCAGGTCGGAGATATTCAGCGATACCGGGCTGCCGGACAGCAGGGTGGGATCGTCCAGCGGGGCCTGGACCCACAGGTTCAGCAGGCGGCCGGTTTTATTATCATAATCCAGGGCGAATGTGGGGGATTCGTTGTATTCGGGGTCGCTTTCATCATAGGCGGCATGGGGGTAACGCAGCAGCCGCGTAATGCCAAGGGAATCACTGGAAGTATACAGCTCGCCGCTGCTGTAGCTGCTCAGGTTATCGGCTGCCACATGGTACCAGGTGTCCGGCAATACCTCGGCATCATGGAGCTGGGTCAGCAGGCTGGCGGCAAAATCAGCGGCGGTATCGCTGGAGGTCATGTTGTAGCGGCTGCTCCCGGCGGGGGTATACAGGGCTGCTGTGCCGTCCAGCCCGGCGGAAACCATCCAGTCCGTGCGGTTCATCTGGGTGCGGCTTTTGACCTGCTGTAATAGATAAAAATCATCCCCGCTGACCTCGCGGGATTCATACAGGCCAGAGCTTTGATTGACGGTGCCGAACATACGGGCATCCTGTGCGCGGAACCAGAGCAGCGGCAGACAGGCCAGCACAGCCACCAGGGCGGCGCAGGCCAGCATCAGCAGCTTGCCGCGTTTTGTGGTTTTCATACGGGTTCCTCCTGTGCGAGTTCGGCGGCGGTTTGGTTCGGTGCGGGCAGGGTGACGGTTACGGTGGTGCCTTTGCCAAGCTCGCTTTCCATGGCAAGCGTTCCGCCGTGGGCCTGGGCAATGCGGCTGCACAGGGCCAGGCCCAGGCCGCTGCCGCCCTGGCGGCGGGAACGGGATTTATCCACCATATAAAACGGCTCCACCACGCGGGCCAGCTTGTCCGCCGGGATGCCCTGGCCGTGGTCCTGAACCGTCAGCCGGGTGGAACCATCTGCCTGTTCGGCGCAGACCGCAATGGCGCTGCCGGGGGTGCTGGCCTTGGCGGCGTTGGTGACAAGGTTGATGACGAGATCACACAGCAGGTCGGCATCTCCCTGCACGGTCAGGCCGTTGGACTGCATGGTCAGAATGCAGCCGTTCAGAGCGGGGGCAACGGCGCGGCGCGCTTCGGCAAAAACAGAATCCAGCTGCACGGGTACCAGTTGGGGGGCGTGCTCACTCAGGCCCATCAGCTGCAGCAGCTTTCCGCTTAAGACTTCCAGCCGCTGGGCTTCATGGAAGATGGCCCCGGCGGCTTCACGCTGTTCTTCGGGGTCTGGCTGCATGCTGCGCAAAAGGTCGGCATAGCCGATGATGCCGGTCATGGGGGTTTTGAGCTCATGGGTAAACGCACCCACAAAATCATCCCGCTGCTGGACCGAAAGCTCCAGAGCTTCCACTTTGTCCTGCACGGCACCGGCCATCTGGTCAAAGCCCTGGCTCAGGATTTCAAGCTCATCCCCGGTGTGCATCCTGGTGCGCAAGGCATAATCACCCGCGGCAATGCGGGCGCTGGCGGCGGTCAGCACGGTCAGTGGGTGGGTCAGGCGGCGGCTGACAAGCCAGACCACCACGGCAGCCCCGGCCACCACGGCAGCTTCCAGCAGGAAAAAGCGCTGCAGGCTGCGGTTGCGCGCGGCAAAAATCTCCGTTACATCAAAGGTGGTTACCATCACAAGGCCGCCCAGCAGATCGCTGCGGTAGGTGCGGGTCACATTGGGGCCGTACTGCAAAATGCTTTGGCCGTCCTGCAGGCCGTATATGGCATAGGCTTCGTCCTGGGCGGGGTCAGCGGATGCGCGGAACAGCCCCTGGGAATAAACCCCACGGGCCAGATCCCCTGCGCGCCAGGTGGCGGCGGTGATAAAATCATCCCCGCAGGTATCTTCGCCGCGGCCGGTCTGGTCCAGGTAGTAATCCTCCACCACGCCGCACAGCATGGCGTGCATGCTTTGTTCCTGCTCGGCGGCTGCGCTCAGGCGGTCCATAAAGCTGCCGTTGACCAGCACCGCACCGCCCACGGCAAAAAACGCGGCGATGACCAGCAGCATGATGCAGACAAGTTTTTGAGAAAATTTCATAGAAAAACCCGTAAGTAAGTTTGAAATTAGGGCAATACCGCATAATTCTAAGTGCCGATACGGCGAGCGAGGTGCGGCAGATGCCAAGCCAAAAGCGCAGATAATACTTTGTGTATTATCGAGCATTTTGGCAACGCAGATGCCGTGCCGCAGCTGCCGGAGCGGTGCTTAAGCCGCAAGGCGGGAATTGTGCGGTGTTGCCTTAGAAATTGGAAATGAGAAATCAGCAATTTGAGGTTATTTCTGGTCGGATTTAAGGCGGTAACCGACACGGTAGACGGTTTCGATCTTATCCGCCCAGCCAAGTTTTTTGCGCAGGCGCTGGATGTGCAGGTCCAGGGTGCGGCTGTCCAGCAGATCGCCGCCCCACACCCGCCCGTACAATACATCGCGGTACAGCGCCGCCCCGCGGTTGCGCATGAGCTGCTCCAGCAGGTCGAACTCCCGCGGGGTCAGCTCCACCGCCTTGCCTGCCGGGTCACGGTGCGGGCCACAATATCCATCGTTACATCAAAGGCGGTCAGGGTCTGGCCGCCGCGGCCGGTGCGGCGCAGTACGGCTTCCACACGGGCTAGAAGTTCTTCGATTTCAAACGGCTTTACGATATAATCATCGGCGCCGAGCTGCAGGCCTCTGACCCGGTCCTTAGTGGCGCCCTTGGCCGTGATAAAGATGACCGGCACCCCCAGCGGCGCAGGTAGCCCAGCAGCTCGTACCCATCCAGGCCGGGCAGCATAATATCCAGCAGGGCCAGGTCAAAGTCGTGCTCGGCAATCAGGTCCGCCGCGGTGCTGCCATCGTTGGCAACCGTGCAGTCATACCCCGCGCGGCGCAGGCTGACCGCAATCAGCCGGGAAATGGTAATTTCATCCTCCACAATCAAAATGCGGTTCATCCAATGCCCCCAATCGTTATTTATCTTAAGTATAGCACAGAGTTGTCGCCAAGTTGTATAGAAGTTAGGGCAACACCGCACAATTCCCGCCTTGCGGCTTAAGCACCGCTCCGGCGGCTGCGGCACAGCATCTGCGTTGCCAAAATGCTCGATAATGTCGGGTTGCGGTACCCGCATCGTGCTTCGGGGGCAAAAGCCCCTCGCACTCTGCGACCGCTGCCCCTGCTTCGGTTCGCTGTTT
>ENA-OQCD01000464-OQCD01000464.1-human-gut-metagenome-genome-assembly--contig:-NODE-464-length-11495-cov-3.176108_pt1 | contig 11495 bp, 15 predicted proteins | sample MGYA00242755_ERZ504571 | MGnify/ENA primary metagenome ERZ504571 (study PRJEB26092, sample SAMD00036274) | human gut metagenome | host: Homo sapiens | study: EMG produced TPA metagenomics assembly of...
CGCTCTCGCTGGCCATGTAGTTGTGCTCCTGCACAGGGTAGAGGTAGTCGGTGTTGTGCTCGGCATTCTCTGCAGGCCATGCAGCCTCGCTGCCGGAGGTGAAATCGCATACCCAGCCGTACTTATCTTCCAGAATGCTGCGCATGAAGTCGTGCATGGCGGCAGACTCGTTGATCCAGGTCTTGACAACGCGCTGATCGCACTTGCCGGAGGCGTAGCGGGAGATCTCGCTCAGCAGTTTTTGCCTTATCGGTGGCGGGTTCGCCAGCCTCCTTAGCGGCAGCAGAATCAACAGCGCCGTACCAGTGACGGGTGTCCTGCACGTTGGCGTTCTGCTCGATAACACGGAAGTTCAGGCCGTTGGCAGCAGCATAGGCGGCAGCGAACATACCGCCGTTGCCTGCACCCACGATCAGGATGTCGGTGTCCACGGTCTCGGTGATGGCGGCCTCGTCGATATCAGGCTCTTTGCCCAGCCAGTCGTTTGCGTCGCCTGTGGGCAGCTGCACGCTGGACACCACAGCCTCACCCTTTGCCTGTGCATAGCAGCTCTTGGCGGCCTTCATCACGGCATCGGAGGTGATGGTAGAGCCGGAAACGCCGTCGATCTCGGCAGAACCGGCAGAAAGCAGCTGCTCACGCAGCTCATCGGCAGCGGCAGCGCCGAAAGAAGCGGTCTCGCCGGAGGTGTCCACCACCACGTCGGTAACAGCGCTGTCAGAGAAGGTCATGGTGACCTTGACGGTGGAGGAGATGCCCTCGGCGGTGCCCTCGTAGGTGCCGGGGATGTACTGACCGGCAGCACCGGAGGCAGTGGAGCTGGAGGCGGAATTGCAGGCAGCCAGTGCGCCGGCAGTGACACCGCTCATGGCGGCGGCAGCGGCGATCTTCAGAAAGCCTTGCGGGAGATCTTGTTCATAGGTACGCTCTCTTTCTCTTTTCTCTTCTTATCGTGCAGCAGGGTAAAAACCACTTTGCTGAATCTTTAACAATTGTAGCGTAGAGTGACGCACTTTACAATTCAATTATGTTATATTATAATTTAGGAAATCCTAATGTAAGAAAGCGAGGACGCGCAAATGAACCAGAGTGCACTGGAAGGATTTGTGAAAATCGTAGAGATGGACAGTTTTTCGGCAGCAGCAGAGGCACTGTATCTTTCGCAGTCGGCGCTTTCGCAGCAGATCCGCACGCTGGAGGGGCAGCTGCAGTTTGAACTGTTCCAGCATGTACCGCGCCGGGTGATCCTGACCCCGGCAGGCCGGGACTTTACCCCAAGGCCAAAACAGTTGACGGCCTTATATCAGGAGGCAGTGCGCCATGCCCGTGCGGTACAGCAGCAGGAAAATCCGCCGGAACGGCATCTGGTCATTGCATGGAGCCATGAGGCCATGCGGATGTCGGGTACGACCTGTTTTCTCTGACGAACGAGCTGTGTCTGCAATACACGTCTATTATGATGCAGTGCGCCAGTCGCAGCGAGTCTGGCGCAGTCTGAAAAAAGGGGACGCGGACCTTTCTTTCCAGTTGGAAAGTGCGGAATTTTACGCGCAGGGGTTCACTTTCATCCCGCTGCTTTATGTGCCGGAGCTGTGCATTCCCATCCACCCGCCCGCCGATATGCCGGTGGGCAGGCTGAGTCTGGAGCAGGCGCTGCAATACCGCTGGCTGCCCGTCAAAGAGATGTACCAGACCGTCTACGAGACCAGCCTGCTGCAGGAGGGGCTGGAGCGCGGAGTGAACTTTACGCCGGTGGGCGGCATCCGCAGCGCATCCTATGGGGATCCTGCGCTCAAGATGGTTCCTGCGGTCTATTACCGCAGGCCGGACCTCAGTTTTGTGCGGGTACTGGACTGGGGCAGGGGACACCGGTTCGGCATCGTGCTGGGACAAAAGCGCGAGGACCCGGTGGTAATGGCCTATGTCCGCGCGTTGCAGCAGCTGCTGCCGTCCCTCTCGGAAAAGCTGTTCGGCCTGAAGCTGGAACCGGTGGAGGAATAAAGAAAAAGAAACCTACCTCAGGCGCATTCGCGCCAGCTCTCCCGAAGGGAGAACTCTATTGCAGCTGACCGGTAACTGCTGAAAAGCTCCCCCTCTCGGGGGAGCTGGCATCGCGTAGCGATGACTGAGAGGGTAAACAAATAGCACCTGCTGCCCTCGGAAAGGAAGGCGGCAGGTGCTATTTTTGTGCTTATACTGCGATGGCGGCTGCTTTACTCCACCACGTCCTCGAACTGGCTGTTGTACAGGTCGGCGTAGAAGCCGCCTGCTTCGATCAGCTGGTCGTGGGTGCCCTGCTCCACAATATCGCCATCTCGCATTACAAGGATGAGGTCGGCATCCCGGATGGTGGAAAGACGGTGTGCGATCACAAAGCTGGTGCGGCCCTCCATCAGGCGGTCCATGGCGGTCTGGATGCGCTGCTCGGTACGGGTATCCACGCTGCTGGTGGCCTCGTCCAAAATCAGGATGCGGTTATCTGCCAGAATGGTGCGGGCGATGGTGAGCAGCTGCTTCTGGCCCTGACTCACGTTGGAAGCGTCTTCGTTCAGCTCCATCTGGTAGCCGCCGGGCAGGGTGCGGATGAAGTGGTCAGCGTTGGCAGCCTTGGCGGCGGCGATCACTTCTTCGTCGGTAGCATCCAGTCGGCCATAGCGGATGTTCTCCATGATGGTGCCCTTGAACAGCCATGTGTCCTGCAGCACCATGCCGAAGCCCTCGCGCAGAGCGCTGCGGTCAAAGTCACGCACATCGTGGCCATTCAGGGTGATGGAACCGGAATCCACATCATAGAAGCGCATGAGCAGCTTGACCATGGTAGTTTTGCCCGCGCCGGTAGGGCCGACGATAGCCACCTTCTGGCCGGGCTTGACCTCACAGCTGAAATCGCGGATGACGGTCTTGTCCGGGGTGTAGCCGAAGCGGACATGACTGAATGTCACCTGACCGTTGATGCAGCCGGGGTCGGCCCGGCGGGCCGGGTCTGCCTGCTGATCCTCTTCCGGCTCGTTCAGAAACTCGAACACCCGCTCAGCGGCAGCGGCCATGCTCTGCAGCATGTTGGACACCTGAGAAAGCTGCTGGATGGGCTGGGTGAAGTTCTTGACGTACTGGATGAAGGCCTGAATGTCACCGATGGTAATGGTGCCGTTTGCCGCAAAAATGCTGCCCACGATGGCCACTGCCACGTAGCCCAGATTGCCCACAAAGTTCATAATGGGCATCATCAGGCCGGAGAGGAACTGGCTCTTCCATGCGGATTCGTACAGCTTATCGTTGGCGGCGTTGAAGTCGTTCAGCACCACGGCCTCGCGGTTGAAGGCTTTGACCACGTTGTGGCCGGAGTAGACTTCTTCCACCTGACCGTTCACAACGCCCAGAATGGCCTGCTGTGCCTTGAAGTATTTCTGGCTGAACTTGACCACGATGAGCACCAGCACCAGCGAGACCGGCAGGATCAGCAGGGCGATCAGGGTCATCTTCGGGCTGATGGACAGCATCATGACCAGCACGCCGATCATGGTGGTCACACTGGTGATGAGCTGGGTGATGCTCTGGTTCAGGCTCTGGCCCAGCGTGTCCACATCGTTGGTGATGCGGGACAGCACCTCGCCCACGGTGCGCTTTTCAAAGTAGGCAAGGGGCAGGCGGTTGATCTTTTCGCTGATCTGCTTGCGGAAGTCGTAGCAGACTTTCTGGGAAAGGCCGGTCATGAGCCAGCCCTGAATAAAGCTGAAGGCGCTGCTCAGCAGGTACATGCCCAGCAAAAACAGCAGGATGCGGCCGATATACACAAAGTCGATGCTGCCGGTGCCGCGCAGCTTGGCGATCCAGCCGGTGGCAAGAGCCGTGGTGGCCTTTGCCAGCACCTTGGGACCTGCAATGTTGAAGATGGTAGAAAGAATGGCAAATACAATGGCGGTAACGAGCGAAAGGCGGTAGCGGCCAAGGTTGCGCACAAGCTGCAGCAGGGTGCCCTTGAAGTCCTTGGCGCGTTCGGTCGTCATGCGTCCGGGTCTGGCATATCACTCACCCTCCTTTTCGGTATTCAGAGATTTGAGGTCCAGCTCCTTCTGGCTCAGCTGGCTGCGGGCGATCTCCTGATACTCCGGGCAGGAAGCCATCAGCTGGGCATGGGTGCCCTTGCCCACCAGGCGGCCTTCGTCCAGCACCAGGATCTGGTTTGCGTGCAGCACAGTGGAGATGCGCTGTGCCACAATGATAACGGTAGCGTTATCGGTCTGGGCTTTCAGTGCACGGCGCAGGGCAACATCGGTCTTAAAGTCGAGGGCAGAAAAGCTGTCGTCGAACAGATAAATTTTGGGGTCCTTGGCAATGGCGCGTGCAATGGAAAGGCGCTGCTTCTGGCCGCCGGACACATTGGAGCCGCCCTGTGCAATGGGGCTTTGGTAGCCCTCGGGCTTTGCGTCGATGAACTCGGTGGCCTGCGCAATGGCAGCAGCCTTTTTCACATCGGCATCGGTGATGTGCTCCCCGCCGAACTTCAGGTTCGAGTCGATGGTGCCGCTGAACAGCACGCCCTTCTGGGGCACATAGCCCAGCAGGTCGTGCAGCTGTGCCTGCGGCATATTGCGCACATCGATGCCATCCACGGTCACGCTGCCGCCGGTGACATCATAAAAGCGGGGGATGAGGTTGAGCAGGGTGGATTTGCCGCAGCCGGTAGAGCCGATGATGGCGGTGGTCTCGCCGGGCTTTGCGGTAAAGCTGATGTGCTCCAGCGCATCGCTGTCCGCACCCGGGAAGCGGAAGCTCACATCGTGGAACTCTACCTCACCCTGCCAGTTTTCGTGCTCCTGCGCGGGCTTTGCAGCAGCTTCGTCCGGGTCGTTGATGGTGGCCCTGGTGCGGATCACCTCGTCGATGCGCTCCGCAGCCACACCGGCGCGGGGCAGCATGACGGCCACCATGGCCAGCATCAGGAAGGACATGACGATCTGCATGGTGTAGGTGATGAATGCGATCATCTCGCCCACCTGCATGGTGCCGTTGTCCATGGCCTTGCCGCCGAACCAGACGATCAGCAGGCTGGTGCCGTTCATGATGAGGGTCATAAAGGGCATCATGGCAACCATGGCATGGTTGGTGAACAGCTGGGTGCTCATCAGGTCTTTGTTGGCCTTGTCGAAGCGCTCCTCCTCAAACTTTTCACGGCTGAAGGCACGCACCGGCATGATGCCGGTCAGAATCTCGCGGCTGACGAGGTTCAACCGGTCCACCAGCTTCTGCATGATCTTGAACTTGGGCATGGCCACACTCATCAGGAAGAGGATGAGCAGCAGCAGAACGGCCACATCCAGCACGATGATCCAGGAAAGGCCGGTGCTGCTGTTCAGCACATGCAGCACGCCGCCAATGCCCAGAATGGCGCATAGGCCACCATGCGCAGCAGCATGACGCAGACGAACTGCACCTGCTGGATGTCGTTGGTGGTGCGGGTGATGAGAGATGCGGTGGAAAAATTCTCGATCTCTGCATTGGAGAACCCGATGACGCTGGCAAAGGTCTCACGGCGCAGGTCACGGCCAATGGCGGCGGACACACGGGAGGCGAGGAAGCCCACCGCAATGGACACAGCCACCATCAGCAAAGTCAGGCCCAGCATCTGGCCGCCTACGCGGTAAAGGTAGCGCATCTGCACATCGTGGGCGATGCCCTGTGCCTCGTATTCCAGCTGCACCAGCAGCATGGACTGGCTTTTGAGGTTCTCCATCAGGGTATCATCCAGACTGGCAAAAGCACCGGCCAGCTGCTGCTGGACAGCTTCGCGGGTGAAGCCGGGCATCTGGCTCATAGCGGCAAACTGGCGCATACGGTGTCCAGATCTTCGGCAGTGGGGGTGACGGTCTCGCTATCCGTGGTGGTGCTCTCAGAGGATGCCGCCTGCATGTCAGCAAGGCCGGTCATGCCCATGGTGTCCTGCCCGGCGGGGGCGTTCGCTGCCTGCGCGGCGGCCATATACAGCACGATGTCCGGCGTGGTGACGGCATCCTCCAGCGCGGTGCGCTCGTCATCGGTCAGGTCGGTGCGCAGCTTCAGCACGCCGTCGTCCTGAAGATAATACCCGTAGGCGTTCTGGAGCGCATCGGCGTCCTCTTCGCTCATCAAAAAGCGTGAGGGCGTCCAGCGTGCTCTGGCGTATCGTTTCCGGCAGGGGGCTTTCAATGCCGCCCTGCTGGATGCCGGTGTCCACGATCCTGCTGGTGTAGTCCGGCAGCGAAAGATCGCAGTACGCCTGCACGAACAGCAGCGAGAACACCACAAGACAGACGGCCCAGTGCCGGGCCAGCTGCTTGAAAATTTTCGTCATAGTTCGGTTCTCCCTTCGTTGTTTTTTGCTTCACGGGAAGCGTTTTCCGCAAGAATGGCATCCATCAGTGCGCCGCGCAAAGTATTCATCTGCTGCACCTGCTCCGGTGTCAGCCGGGCCATCACGCAGGCAAAATAATCGCTGAGGGCATCTTCACACCGGGCACAGGCGGCATAGCCCTCCGGCGTGATGCGCACCAGCGTTTTGCGCCGTCAGCCGGGTCGCTTCGCGCAGAACAAGGCCGTCCTGTTCCAGCTGGCGCAGGCTGCGGCTGATGGCCGGCAGCGGCTGGTGTGCCTCCCGGGCAAAATCGGAAACATACACCGCTCCGTTCTGCCCATGGGTACTGATCGTGTGAGCCAGACCCTCCAGCATGGGAAAGTGGCACTTGGGACAGCCCCGCAGAGCCGCCTTCATGCCGGCCCGAGATGCCTTGCTCAGCCGTCCGAAAAAATGGCACAGGCCGTGAAAGCTCGCGGCGGCTTCGGTCTCGTTCAACATTCTATCCCTCCTCATTGCAAAATGCTTAACAGCTGTTAACTATTAACGCCTGACAATAATATTCCTCCGGCACCCAGAATGCAAGGGCAGTTTAGGATAATTTTAAAAAAAGTTCACAAAAAGGGGAGAACGGCAGAAAGCCTGAACCGCCCGGCAGCTGCATAAATAGAATAAGAAAACGTTTCTGCGGGAGGGGCGGCGGCAGTGGAACAGAACCTGACAAGAATTTTTACACTTTTTGGCGGCTTGGCACTGTTTTTATACGGCATGGATGCGCTCAGCCACAGTCTGGAAACAGCGGCAGGCAGCCGCCTGAAAAGCCTGCTGGCCGCTGTGACCGGCAGCCCGATGCGGGGCGTGCTGGCGGGGGCTGCGGTCACGGCGGTGCTGCAAAGCAGCTCGGCAGTCACGGTAATGGTGCTGGGCTTTGTAAGTGCGGGCCTGCTGACCCTGCGGCAGGCGGTCCCGGTGATCTTTGGCTGCAACATCGGAACCACCGTTACCGCACAGCTGCTGGCCTTCCGGCTGGAAGATGTGCGCGGCCTTGTGCTGCTGGCCGGGCTGCTGCTCTGCTTTGTCTGTGCGGGGCGGAAGGCCCGGGCTATTGGCCGGGCGGTGTTCGCCTTTGGCCTGCTGTTCGAGGGCATTGCCGATATGGGCACTGCTATGGAACCGCTGGCGCAAAGCCCGGTGTTCGTGCACTGGCTGGGTCGGGTGCGGCAGCACCCATGGCTGGGGCTGCTGGCGGGGCTTGGCATGACCCTGACAGTGCAGAGCAGCTCGGCTACCATTGCCCTGCTGCAGAACTTTGCAGCCCGCCCCGGGCTGGACGGCAGCAGTCTGCCTGGGTCTTGCGGGTGCGCTGCCAGTGCTGCTGGGCGATAATATCGGCACCACCATCACGGCAGTGCTGGCATCCTTGAGCGCAAGCCGGGACGCAAAGCGGGTGGCTGCGGCCCATGCAGTGTTCAATCTGACCGGCGCGGCGGTGTTCTGCGCCGGTCTGCCGTTGTATGTGCGGCTGACGGCTGCACTTTCGCCCAAAGGGCCGGAGCTTGCCGTGATCGCCCGGCAGATCGCGAATGCGCACACCTTGTTCAATGTGGCGTGCACGCTGGTGTGGCTGCCGCTGACCCCACTGATGGTGCGGTTTGTGTGCCGCCTTGTGCCGGACCGGGCAGTGCGGTAAGTTTTTACTGGACAAACATACCAATTGCGCATATACTGAAAGGGATGAAACCTACCGCGGAACAAAAAGGAAACATTGCTATGCGACAGAAAATCGGAAGAGTGTGTATGCTGCTGGGCGCGCTGCTGATCCTTGCGGCAGCAGCCCTGCTGGCCTATAACAAGTGGGATGCATCCGTGCAGACAAGGCCTCGCAGGAGGTGCTGGGCGAGCTGGAGCAGACCCTGAACGCTGCCATTGAGGAAAAGGCAAAATCGGATACCGTGGCGCTGCAGCCGGAGCTGGACCCCACGCAGGAAATGACCGTGACCGAACTGAACGGCTGGGATTACATCGGCTATCTGTCCATTCCGTCCATCGGGCTGGAACTGCCGGTGATGAGCCAGTGGAGCTATGCGGGCCTGAAAATCGCACCGGGCCGTTACTCCGGTTCCACCTATGCGGATAACATGGTGGTCTGCGCCCACAACTATGCAAAGCATTTCAGCCCCATCAAGTGGCTGACCGAGGGCGCGCAGGTCTATTTTACGGATATGGACGGTATGCGCTGGACCTACGAGGTCTCCTATGTGGAAAACCTGCAGCCCACGCAAATTGAGGAAATGACCGAAAAGACGGAGGAGTCCGATGAATGGGATCTGACCCTCTTTACCTGCACCACCGGCGGCAGCGCCCGGTGCGCTGTGCGGTGCGTGCGGACGGGCTACCCGGCGCTCACAACGGAGACCGCAGAATAAGATGCAAAAATCCCCTGTGCGCTGGCACAGGGATTTTCATATCCGGTATTCAGTGGGCGGTGCCCACCTTCACAGGGGATACTTGCTCTGAATGTACTCGTCAATGGCCTTTGCAGCAGCCTTGCCTGCGCCCATGGCCTTGATGACGGTGGCTGCGCCGGTCACGGCATCGCCGCCGGCGTACACACCATCGCGGCTGGTCTTGCCGTCGTCGCCGTCGGTAACGATGCAGCCGTGCTTGTTGGTCTCCAGACCCGGGGTGGTGGAGCGGATCAGCGGGTTGGGGCTGGTGCCCAGGCTCATGATTACGGTGTCCACGTCCAGCTCGAACTCGCTGCCCTTCTTTCGATGGGGCGGCGGCGGCGGAAGCATCCGGCTCGCCCAGCTCCATCTCAATGCAGGTGATGGACTTGACAAAGCCCTCGTCGTTGGCGTGGATCTCCACAGGGTTGCACAGGGTCTTGAAGATGATGCCCTCTTCCTCGGCGTGCTCCACCTCTTCCTTACGGGCGGCAGCTCAGCCATGCCGCGGCGGTAGACGATGTACACGGTCTCGGCACCCAGACGCAGGGCGCTGCGGGCAGCGTCCATAGCCACGTTGCCGCCGCCCACAACGGCGACCTTTTTGCCGGTGCGGATGGGGGTCTTGCTGGTGGGCAGATAAGCCTTCATCAGGTTGGAGCGGGTCAGGAACTCGTTGGCAGAGTAGACGCCCTTCAGGCTCTCGCCGGGGATGCCCATGAAGCGGGGCAGACCGGCACCGGAGCCTACGAACACGGCCTCGTAGCCGTACTCGTCCATCAGCTCGTCGATGGTGAGCACCTTGCCAATGACCATATTGCACTCAAAATCAACGCCCATCTTCTTCAGGCCGTCGATCTCCTGCTGCACGATGGCCTTGGGCAGACGGAACTCAGGGATGCCGTACATCAGCACGCCGCCGGCCACATGCAGGGCCTCGTAAACGGTGACCTTGTAGCCAAGCTTTGCCAGATCGCCTGCGGCGGTCAGGCCGGCAGGGCCTGCGCCGATGATGGCCACCTTGTGGCCGTTCCATTCGGGCACGATGGGGGCGGTGTGCACATTCTCACGGTGCCAGTCGGCAACAAAGCGCTCCAGGCGGCCGATGCCCACCGGCTCGTTCTTGATGCCGCGGGTGCACTTGCCCTCGCACTGACTCTCCTGCGGGCATACACGGCCGCAGACAGCGGGCAGGGAAGAGGAACGGTTAATCACCTGATAAGCGGCTTCAAAGTCGCCCTCGGCCACATGGCCGATGAACTCGGGGGATATCGATGCCCACAGGGCAGCCGGTCTGGCAGGGTTTGTTCTTGCAGTGCACGCAGCGCTTTGCTTCGTTCACGGCCATTTCTTCGGTGTAGCCAAGTGCAACTTCCTTAAAGTTCTTGTTGCGCACATTGGGGTCCTGCGTGGGCATGGGGCACTTCTTCGGGTCCATATTGAAAGCCATCTTATTTTACCTCCTGATTGAGCAGATTGCATGCCGCTTCACGGGCGTGTGCCTCAAACGGGCGGTACATGGTGCCGCGGGCCATTGCCTCATCAAAATCCACCAGATCGCCGTCAAAGTCGGGGCCGTCCACGCAGGCGAACTTGGTCTCGCCGCCAACGGTCAGGCGGCAGCCGCCGCACATGCCGGTGCCGTCGATCATGATGGGGTTCATGGAAACGATGCTCTTCAGGCCATGCTTCTGGCAGGTCTTGACCACGAACTTCATCATGATCAGCGGGCCAATGGTGATGACCAGATCGTACTGGTTGCCGGCGGCCACCAGCTCGTCCAGTGCAGCGGTAACAACACCCTTGGTGCCATAGCTGCCATCGTCGGTCATAATGCGCAGCTCGTCGCTGCAGGCTTTGAACTCGTCCTCAAGGATCAGCAGGTCCTTATTGCGGAAGCCCACTACGCTGTGCACCACACAGCCCTGCTCGTGCAGCTCACGGGCAATGGGCAGAGCGATGGCGCAGCCTACGCCGCCGCCCACGACACATACCTTCTTCAGGCCTTCCACCTCGGTGGCGCGGCCCAGCGGGCCTACAAAGTCGTGGACACTCTGGCCCACCTGCAGGCTGTTCAGCTCCATCGTGGTACCGCCCACGATCTGAAAAATGATATCCACAGTGCCCTTTTCGCGGTCGTAACCGGCCACGGTCAGGGGGATGCGCTCGCTGTCCTCAAACGGGCGCACAATGATAAACTGGCCCGGCTTTGCCTTTTTGGCGATCAGCGGGGCTTCAATGACCATCTTCGTCACGGTGGGATTCAGCGCGACTTTTTTCAGTGATCTTATACATTGTGTTTGCTCCTTTATGCTGGCTTTTCCTATTTCTGCGCACGAAAACGCGCCTGTATGCCCTCAGCGGCATAACAGACGCAGCTCTTACAGGCGACAAAATGACACTCTCCATTATAATAGTTTACAAAAGGGAAAGCAAATCAATTTTCTTCGTGTATGTCGTGACAAACTTGAATGATGACACAGGTAAAGCCCACAAAAGTGAAGTCTTTTGAATACAAACAGGCGGGTACAAAAACGCCGGAAGGACTGGACAAATCCGGCAGAAGCTGTTAGCATAAAGGGGAAAAATAAAAAAGGGGATACATCCGATGGAATTAGTAATGAAGGAATTCGCAGAGGAACATCTGCCCGAGATGACGGAAATATGGAACGACGTCGTGGAGGAGGGAATCAGCTTCCCTGGCGATAAAGCCCTTT
>ENA-OQCD01000465-OQCD01000465.1-human-gut-metagenome-genome-assembly--contig:-NODE-465-length-11490-cov-1.685382_pt1 | contig 11490 bp, 13 predicted proteins | sample MGYA00242755_ERZ504571 | MGnify/ENA primary metagenome ERZ504571 (study PRJEB26092, sample SAMD00036274) | human gut metagenome | host: Homo sapiens | study: EMG produced TPA metagenomics assembly of...
GGTTGAGTTCCAGCGGGAAGGTCACGTTGCGCAGCACGGTGCGCTGTTGGAACAGGCTGAAGTTCTGGAAGATCATGCCGATTCCGGCGCGCACGTCCGCCAGCTCCTTGCCTTTCACGCCGGTGATGTCTCGTCCGTCGATGAGCACCTTGCCGGAAGTGGGGCGTTCCAGCAGGTTGATGCAACGCACCAATGTCGATTTGCCCGCGCCGGACGAGCCGAGAATGCCGAAGACCTCACCCGAATCGATGGTCAGGTTGATGTCGTGCAGCACCTCATGCGCTTCGGCGCCACTGCCATAGCTTTTGTGCAGATGGTCGATCTGAATCGTCATAATGTCCTGTTCCTAATCGTGTTCCATAACAAGAATGCCGCAGGGTAGTATACCTGCGGCATTGAACTCCTACTGCCGAAGCGGGTCTTAGAAGACCGGAACGACGGCGCCCTTGTAGTTCTTGTTGATGTAGTCGCGCACCTCGTCGGACTTCAAAGCCTTCTTGAGCTCCTTGGTCTTGGCGGTGTTCTCGTTGCCTTCCTTCACCACGAGGATGTTCTGGTAGGTTTTCGCGGCCAGGCCGTCGGCCTTTTTCGGTGACCAGTGTGTCCTTGGTCGGGTCGAAGCCGGCTTGAATGGCGTAGTTTCCGTTCAGTGCCGCGATGTCGACATCCTTGATGACGGTCGGAACCACGGCGGCCTCAAGCTCCTTGAACTTCAGGTTCTTCGGATTGGAGGTGACGTCCTTCGGAGTGGCGTTGATGTCCTTCGGATCCTTCAGCTTGATCAGGCCGGCATCCTGCAGCAGCAGAAGCGCGCGGGCCTCGTTGGTGGCATCATTCGGCACGGCCACGGTGGCGCCGTCCTGAAGATTCTTCAGCTCCTTGGTCTTGCCCGGGTACAGGCCGAACGGCTCGAAGTGGATGCCCTCCACGGACACCAGATGCGTACCCTTCTCCTTGTTGAAGTTGTCGAGGTACGGCTTGTGCTGGAAGTAGTTGGCGTCAACCTCGCCATCCTCGGTGGCGGTGTTCGGCTGCACGTAGTCGGTGAATTCCTTGACGACCAGCTTGTAGCCGTCCTTCTCGACGAGCGGTTTGACCGCCTTGTTCAGGATCTCCGCGTGCGGGGTCGGGGAGGCGGCCACGGTGATGGTCTTGTCGTCCTCCTTGGAGGCGGCACCGTTGGAACCGGAATTGCCGCAGCCTGCCAGGCCGAAGGTCGCGAGCGTGGTGACGGCGAGCAGTGCGCCGAGAATCTTCTTGTTACGCATGGTTGAGTTCCTCTCTCTCGATTTCGCTACACGGCCCGGACGCTTACTGCGGTTGCGGGCCAACGATTGACCAATATAGAGGAACCTGTGACGGCAACACGTCGCGCGCTTATCGGAATTATTTATAAAGGGCGCAAAAACCGCAGGAATATGCGAAAAACAGACTTGTGAATCGTAAATAATCTTGCGGAAACACCGTCATATAACGCCGAAATGCTTAAGCGCGTTGGCTATGCCGGCGTCGTCGACGCTGTCGGTGACGTAATCGGCCGCCGCTTTCGGCTCGTCGGTGGCGTTGCCCATTGCCACGCCGATTCCCGCGAATCGTAGCATGTCCACATCGTTGCCGCCGTCGCCGAATGCGATCGCATTGTCTTTCGTCCAACCGAAATGCTCCAGCATCACCTGCATACCAACCGCCTTGCCTCCATCGGCGGGAATCAGATCGGTGAAAGCGGGGATGCCATCTGACGCCGCGCACGTTGCTGCACATGCTGGCGATTTCGGCTTCCATCGTCTCGTCCACATACGGGCTGATTTGGAACGTGGAATGGTTTGCGATGCGTTCGCGCGGATCATGCACGTCGATTTTCGGCGCGGTCTTGCCGAGACCGTTCCACGTGCGTTCCAATGCGGCGTTCATGCGATTGAAATACCCATAGTCGCTTTCCGCATAGTTGGCGACCACGTCGGCATGCGTTTCAAGCCAGTCGGTGATCAGCTTCACGTCGGCCTGGTCGATCGGATGCCGGTAGTCGAGACCGTCGCGCGTGGTGCAATACTGGCCGTTAAGTCCCACGATGCCGTCGAACGTGACGGGAATGGTATCAAGCACCACGCCCATGTAGGAGGGTGCGCGGCCCGAACAGATGAATACCTGCACGCCATTGCGCTGCAATGCATGCAACGCGTCGACGGTGGACTGCGGCACCACATGCGTAGACGAAACTCGTCAACGTGCCGTCGATGTCGAAAAAAAACGCCGTCTTGATATCCTGAGCCATGCTGCCTCCATGAAAAACCATGTCAAACCCGGTATCCAGCTTACGAGGATATGTGCGAAAAACGTCGTGCACGGCACGGAACACGACCACGAAAATAGGAAAAAACGGCCGGATGTGCCTACAATCGTCAACCATGAGCGAACATATCGAAATCACGCCGGAGATCATCGAAATCAGGCACTATCTGCATGCGCACCCCGAACGCAGCTTCAAGGAATACGAGACCAGCGCCTACATTGAGAAGCTGCTGCGCGCACACGACATCGAAGTGCTCAACAATCCGCTCGAAACCGGCGTGGTCGGACTGATCCGCGGCGACCAGCCGGGACCACGCATCGCATTGCGCGCCGACATCGATGGTCTGCCCATCCACGGAAGACACCGGTCTGCCGTTCTCATCCGTCAACGACGGCGTGATGCACGGCTGCGGCCACGACCTGCACATGTCGTACATGCTCGGTGCCGCGTTCTGGCTCGCCAAGCGCCGCAAACACATCAAGGGCTCCATCAAACTGCTGTTCCAGCCCGCCGAGGAACTTGGCCTCGCGCGAAGGCCATGGTCGACGCGGGACTGCTCACCGACGTATCAGCCGCCATCGGCGCGCACAACAACCCGAACTACGCGCCCGGACAGATCGCCGTCGGCCCCGAACCGATGATGGCCGGCTGCGTGAAATTCCATGTAACCCTGCACGCCACCGGCACACACGCCGGCTATCCGCACAAGGGCACCGGCCCGATTGAGGCGCTCGCCACGATGGTCCTCGCGTTGCAGACCATCGTGAGCCGTAACGTATCGCCGTTCCATCCGCTCGTGCTGTCCATCACCGAAATGCACGGCGGCCACGTGTGGAACGTCGTACCCGACAAGGCGAGCTTCCAAGGCACCGTACGATACTTCCACAAGTCCGACGGTGAACTGGTGGAGAAACGCTTCAAGCAACAGGTCCAGTCCATTGCGGCCGGTTACGGCATCACCGCCGACATCGATTGGGACGATTTCCAGAACCCGCTCGTCTCCGATACGGAACTATCCAAGATAGTCGCCGACAACGTGCGCGATTACGCCCAGCTCGAACCCATCCACCCGTCGATGGCGGGGGAGGACTTCTGCGATTTCATGCCCGTCACCATGCCGGTGTTCGCCTTCATCGGTTCCAACGGCGAGGAAGGCTGCCCGGATTGGCACAGCCCGCATTTCGTCGGTCTTGACGAATCGCTGCAAGCCGCGTGGAATTCTACGCCAACGCGGCGCTGACGGTGCTCAACGAACTGTCGTGACGCCACGTGCGGAACGCCGTAATCGTAAATTTTCATAATCGTAAAAAACACAACATATCCAACAAATCAACGGTAGGTTAGGCAGCTATGACAGACATTCGCTTCGCACTCGCCCAAATCGACACCTGCGTCGGAGACCTTGATTCCAACGCCGACAAGGTCATGCGATACGCGCATCTCGCCGCTCAGCAGGGCGCGCAGGTCGTCGTGTTCCCGGAAATGACATTGACCGGATACCCCATCGAAGACCTCGCACTGCGTGCCACCTTCCGCAAAGCCGCATGGGACAAAGCCAACTGGCTCGCCACCGAACTGGCATCCGACAGTCTCGGCGAACTATATGTGGTGGTCGGCACTGTAGGCACCGACCGTGAAACCTCCAAACCGCGCAACCGACTCGTCGTCCTGCACGACGGCGTGGTCTGGGCCGGCTACGACAAGCATTTCCTGCCCAATTACGGCGTGTTCGACGAATTCCGCATCTTCAGCCCCGGCAACAAATCCATGGTGCTCGACGTGAACGGCGCGCGCATCGGCGTGGCCATCTGCGAGGACATCTGGCAGGACGGCGGCCCTGTGGCCGAACTCGCCAAGGAGAACATCGACCTGCTGCTGACCATGAACGGTTCGCCATACGAGGAAGGCAAAACCGACACCCGTCTCGACCTCGCGGTGCGCCGCGCGGCCGAAGTGAACGCCCCGATGATCTACCTGAACCAAGTGGGCGGCCAGGACGACCTCGTCTTCGACGGCGGCAGCTTCGTTGTGGACACCGACGGCACCCTGCTTGAGTGCTCGCCGATGTTCATGGAGGATCTGAGCTTCTTCGACTTGGACACGTCCGCGGAGCATCAGAAGGTCGGTACGATCGCAGCCAAACCCGATCCGGACGAGGAAGTGTACACCGCCTGCGTGCTGGGTCTGAAGGATTACATGGCCAAGAACCATTTCAAGGGCGTGTGCCTGGGCCTGTCCGGCGGCATCGATTCCGCGCTCGTGGCTGCCATGGCGGCCGACGCGGTGGGCGGCGAGAACGTGTACGGCATCTCCATGCCGAGCATGTATTCGTCCGACGGATCCAAGGACGATGCAGCTGATCTGGCGCGCAATATCGGCGCGCATTATGACATCCAGCCCATCGAGCCGCTGTTCGTCTCCTTCCAAAACCAGCTGGAACTGGAAGGCGTCGCCGCCGAGAACCTGCAGGCGCGCATCCGCGGCGTCATCGTCATGGCCTACTCGAACTCCAAAAGGACTGCTGGCCGTGGCCACTGGCAACAAGTCCATACTGGCATGCGGCTATTCCACGATCTACGGCGATGCGGTCGGCGGCTATGCGCCGATCAAGGACCTGCTCAAGACCCCGCGTGTGGGAGATCTCCCGCTGGCGCAACAAGGCTGCCGCCGCCGGCATGGGCATCGGCGGTCTGCATGTCGTCGGCAACGAGCAGGGGAGCGCGGGCACTCCGCTGCCGGATGGTGTGATGATCCCCGTCAACTCGATCGAGAAGGCGCCGTCCGCCGAATTGCGCCCAGGGCAGAAGGATTCCGATTCGCTGCCGGAATACGCGCTGCTCGACCAAGTATTGGCGATGTACATCGAGCATGCTCATGGCCGCGCCGACCTGCTGGCCGACGGCTTCGACGAGGCGACCGTCGACACGGTCATGCGATTGGTCGACCGCGCCGAATGGAAGCGTCGCCAGTATCCGCTGGGACCGAAGGTGACGCGCTGGCGTTTGGACGTGATCGCCGTCTGCCGGTCACCAACGCATTCCGCGAATAATCGGCGATCGCAAGCAGAACATCGAGAGCCGAAGGAAGCCGATATGGAAAAGCAGTGGTATTTCAACACCGTCACCGAGCAGCCGGAATTGGGCATGATTTCCCCGGCAAGCCACCGCATGGGGCCGTACAGAACCCGTGAGGACGCGCTCGACGCGTGGAAGATCGTGCAGGAACGCAATCTCAAATGGGAGGAACAGGACCGCGAATGGAAACGCTGGTCAGCGGACGGCTCGGCATCTTCCGAAAAGTGAATTCCATATGAAAACACGCCCGATTGTGATTTATGTCACTAATTTCGGGCGTGGTTTTCAGGCTTTTCGCAGATGATTGCCGTTACAATCGTGAAGTAGCGACGGCGTAACGATGCGTCGCCAACCGACACCCAGTAAGGAGTGGAAATGGCAGCAGTTGATGCAACGGCGGTCTCCCAGGAGGAACTTGAGGCTAAGGCTTGGGAAGGCTTCACCGAGGGCAACTGGCAGAAGGACATTGATGTCCGCGACTTCATCCAGAAGAACTACACGCCATATGAGGGCGACGAGTCCTTCCTGGCCGACGCGACCGACAAGACCAAGCACCTGTGGAAGTATCTGGACGACAACTATCTGTCCGTGGAGCGCAAGCAGCGCGTCTACGACGTGGACACCCACACCCCGGCGGGCATCGACGCTTCCCGGCCGGCTACATCGATTCCCCGGAAGTCGACAATGTGATTGTCGGTCTGCAGACCGATGTGCCGTGCAAGCGCGCCATGATGCCGAACGGCGGCTGGCGTATGGTCGAGCAGGCCATCAAGGAAGCCGGCAAGGAGCCCGATCCGGAGATCAAGAAGATCTTCACCAAGTACCGCAAGACCCACAACGACGGCGTCTTCGGCGTCTACACCAAGCAGATCAAGGTAGCTCGCCACAACAAGATCCTCACCGGCCTGCCGGATGCCTACGGCCGCGGCCGCATCATCGGCGATTACGTCGTGTGGCCCTGTACGGCGTGAACACGCTGATCAAGTTCAAGCAGCGCGACAAGGACTCCATCCCGTACCGCAACGACTTCACCGAGCCGGAGATCGAGCACTGGATCCGCTTCCGTGAGGAGCACGACGAGCAGATCAAGGCCCTGAAGCAGCTGATCAACCTCGGCAACGAGTACGGCCTCGACCTGTCCCGTCCGGCACAGACCGCACAGGAAGCCGTGCAGTGGACCTACATGGGCTACCTCGCTTCCGTCAAGAGCCAGGACGCGCCGCCATGTCCTTCGGCCGTGTCTCCACCTTCTTCGACGTCTACTTCGAGCGCGACCTGAAGGCCGGCAAGATTACCGAGACCGACGCACAGGAGATCATCGACAACCTGGTCATGAAGTTGCGTATCGTGCGCTTCCTGCGTACCAAGGATTACGACGCGATCTTCTCCGGCGATCCGTACTGGGCGACTTGGTCCGACGCCGGCTTCGGCGACGACGGCCGTACCATGGTCACCAAGACCTCGTTCCGTCTGCTCAACACCCTGACCCTCGAGCACCTCGGACCTGGCCCGGAGCCGAACATCACCATCTTCTGGGATCCGAAGCTGCCGGAAGCCTACAAGCGCTTCTGCGCCCGAATCTCCATCGACACCTCGGCCATCCAGTACGAGTCCGATAAGGAAATCCGCTCCCACTGGGGCGACGACGCCGCCATCGCATGCTGCGTCTCCCCGATGCGCGTGGGCAAGCAGATGCAGTTCTTCGCCGCCCGCGTGAACTCCGCCAAGGCCCTGCTGTACGCCATCAACGGCGGCCGCGACGAGATGACCGGCATGCAGGTCATCGACAAGGGCGTCATCGACCCGATCAAGCCGGAAGCCGATGGCACGCTGGATTACGAGAAGGTCAAGGCCAACTACGAGAAGGCCCTCGAATGGCTGTCCGAGACCTACGTGATGGCTCTGAACATCATCCATTACATGCATGATAAGTACGCTTACGAGTCCATCGAGATGGCTCTGCACGACAAGGAAGTGTACCGCACCCTCGGCTGCGGCATGTCCGGCCTGTCCATCGCAGCCGACTCCCTGTCCGCATGCAAGTACGCCAAGGTCTACCCGATCTACAACAAGGACGCCAAGACCACTCCGGGCCATGAGGACGAGTACGTCGAAGGCGCCGATGACGATCTGATCGTCGGCTACCGCACCGAGGGTGAGTTCCCGCTGTATGGCAACGATGATGATCGCGCCGACGAGATCGCCAAGTGGGTTGTCTCCACCGTCATGGGCCAGGTCAAGCGCCTGCCGGTGTACCGCGGAGCGGTCCCGACCCAGTCCATCCTGACCATCACCTCCAACGTGGAATACGGCAAGGCCACCGGCGCCTTCCCGTCCGGACACAAGAAGGGCACCCCGTATGCTCCGGGCGCAAACCCGGAGAACGGCATGGACTCCCATGGCATGCTGCCTTCCATGTTCTCCGTCGGCAAGATCGACTACAACGACGCTCTTGACGGCATCTCGCTGACCAACACCATCACCCTGATGGCTTGGGCCGCGACGAGGATGAGCGCATCGGCAACCTCGTGGGCATTCTGGACGCCGGCAACGGCCACGGTCTGTACCACGCCAACATCAACGTGCTGCGCAAGGAACAGCTCGAGGATGCCGTCGAGCATCCGGAAAAGTACCCGCACCTGACCGTGCGCGTCTCCGGCTACGCGGTGAACTTCGTCAAGCTCACCAAGGAGCAGCAGCTCGACGTGATCTCCCGTACGTTCCACCAGGGCGCTGTCGTCGACTGAACGGCACAATCAGCCAAATGAAAGCCGTCGCATGAAACGACGGTAATGCGAAGGGACGGAGCTCGTGGCTTCGTCCCTTTCGCTTTTCCCATATCGTTTTCCCATATGATTGGGATGGCAGATGAAAGGGGACATTGATGTCTGAACATATTTTCCGTTCCACGACCAGACACATGCTGAGGGATTCCAAGGACTACGTCAACCAGACGCTGATGGGAGGCCTGTCCGGATTCGAATCGCCAATCGGCTTGGACCGTCTCGACCGCATCAAGGCGTTGAAAAGCGGCGATATCGGTTTCGTGCACTCGTGGGACATCAACACTTCCGTGGATGGTCCTGGCACCAGAATGACCGTGTTCATGAGCGGATGCCCTCTGCGCTGCCAGTACTGCCAGAATCCGGATACTTGGAAGATGCGCGACGGCAAGCCCGTCTACTACGAAGCCATGGTCAAGAAAATCGAGCGGTATGCCGATTTATTCAAGGCCACCGGCGGCGGCATCACTTTCTCCGGCGGCGAATCCATGATGCAGCCGGCTTTCGTGTCCCGCGTGTTCCATGCCGCCAAGCAGATGGGAGTGCATACCTGCCTCGACACGTCCGGATTCCTCGGTGCGAGCTACACCGATGACATGGTGGATGACATCGACCTGTGCCTGCTTGACGTCAAATCCGGCGATGAGGAGACCTACCATAAGGTGACCGGCGGCATCCTGCAGCGACCATCGACTTCGGACAGCGTCTGGCCAAGGCAGGCAAGAAGATCTGGGTGCGTTTCGTGCTCGTGCCGGGCCTCACATCCTCCGAAGAAAACGTCGAGAACGTGGCGAAGATCTGCGAGACCTTCGGCGACGCGTTGGAACATATCGACGTATTGCCCTTCCACCAGCTTGGCCGTCCGAAGTGGCACATGCTGAACATCCCATACCCGTTGGAGGACCAGAAAGGCCCGTCCGCGGCAATGAAACAACGTGTGGTCGAGCAGTTCCAGTCGCACGGCTTCACCGTGTACTAAACGCCCGTCCTCTCAATGGCTTCCCCATATTCGCTGGATATGCGGAACGCCTCATATTGGTCCATGCCGCCGACTGAATCGATGGCATGGACCAATTTATTCATACGCTGAAAAATCTTCACATTCGACGCGTGGCAAAGTGGTTCGAAATACTACGAAATGCCCTTCTCTGTCGTAGCCTTGAACTATGGCAGACATCTTTGATTTTCCACGAGATGCGCGCAACGTGGCGCGCGCGACTGGCAAGGGAGCGGATATGGGCGGGCGAAGCCCCAACAGACCATGCCTTATGCGACCGCAGGGCGTTCCCGACCAAGTCTGGAACGTGGTGCTTTCCGTGGACCGTATGCGGCGTTGAAGGCATGACATACCGTGAGATTCCGGTGCCAATTCCATGGCGAACTTCGGCATCGGCGTCGCGATTGGAATGCGATGAAACATACGCATTCGGCTGGATCATGATCCTGTACTCGCTCAAATTCCGAGAGGACTGGCACTCCCACTGGCGTTGCGTGGCTTTCGCATCCCTGCCACTGCCCGACAAGGAGGACGACTGCCTGACTCCGGGCATGTACTGGGACATGATGATGGAACGTCTCAATCCAAACGATTCCGAACATGTATCCGGCACCGTCACAGTCACCCAAAACACAGCATTCGGCCATGACCCCGATGTGCCCAGGGTGGGCTGCGAGATCCGGGGTGTCTTGGACTCCACTAGACTATGCCGATGGAGGCCTTGACGCCGGCTCCCAAGTCGGACAGTGGGCGTCGTTCCTCCGGTCCATGACGCAATCCGAGGAGGAAAACCCCGTTGACTGACGAGCCGAAGCTGCTGGCGGAACCGCGCGAAGGCGTGCCCAACGTGATCGACACGTTGCCGGCATTCCGTGACTATTGCAGTGAGCTGGCTTCCTCACATGGCTCCCTTGCCGCGGACGCGGAACGCGCATCCGGCTTCCGGTATGGGCATGAGGACTGGTTGGTGCAGTTCAAACGCGACGGAGCCGGCATCGGCCTGCTCGATCCGCAGGCGCTCGCCGCGGCCGGGGCGGATTGGAACGATTTCAACCGTGCCGTCGGAGATGCGGTATGGATTCTGCATGATTCCCTGCAGGATCTTCCGGGATTCGACGAACTCGGCATGGAACCGCAACGGCTGTTCGACACGGAAATCGCCGCGCGTCTGCTGGGATTGAAACGATTCGGACTTGCCGCCGTCACCGAGCACTTTCTTGGACTGACCCTTGCCAAAGAACATTCCGCGGCTGACTGGTCGTATCGTCCGTTGCCTCGTGACTGGCGAAATTACGCGGCGTTGGACGTCGAACTGCTCATCGAGCTTGAAACGAAGATGCGCGCCGAACTCAAACGCCAAGGCAAGATGGAATGGGCCCAGGAAGAGTTCGATTACGCGCTCAAAGAAGGTCTGGGACCACGCAAGGAGCATCCGATTCCCTGGATGCATGTCTCACACATCACTGAAGTCATGCGTGACCGGCAGGCGCTGGCCATCGTCCGCGCGCTATGGACCCGCCGCGACGAACTCGCGCGCGAATACGACATCGCGCCGACCCTGCTACTGTCCGACAGCTCCATCATCGAAGTGGCGAAACGCAAACCACACAACGCTGCGCAATTCCGTTCGATTCGCTCCATCAACGAACGCGTGCGCATCCATACCGATTCCGAACAGGACAAGATGTTCGAACGGTACGCGCCGATTCAACGCAAAATCAAACCGAGCATGTGGAAGAACATCATCCAGGACGCGCTCGCCCTGCCGCCAAGCGAATGGCCGGACGTGGACGGCGGCGCCGCGCGGCGTCATGAATCGCAGTCCGCTTCGGCTCCCAAATCGATTCGCGTGTGGAAGGAACGGTATCCGGAACGTCTGCAAGTGCTCAACAGGTGCGTAAAGCGGTCTCCCAGATAGCGGAGGACACGCGCACGCCTGTGGAAATCGTCATCAAACCGCAGTATTTGCGTAACCTGTGCTGGACGGACGAACCTCGTAAGCGTGACGTCGCGCGATTCCTCAGCGAACAGGGCGCACGCGACTGGCAGGTCTCCCTAGTTGCAGAGTCCGTAAGTCGCGCTATTATGTAGAGGTTGCCTAACGGCAGAAATGTGAAGAACCGTATTTTTCAGGAGCGCAAGCGTGAAATCAGCGTCAGGAATCTTGAGCCGACCAAGGTGAAGCTCACCGTCACCGTCGACCCGGAGGAGTTCAACCCGTATCTCGACAATGCTCGCAAGGAAATCGCAAAGCAGGTCAACGTGCCTGGCTTCCGTAAGGGCCACGTGCCCGGCAAGATCATCGACCAGCGTATCGGCTTCGGTGCCGTCGCGGCGAGGCTGTGA
>ENA-OQCD01000467-OQCD01000467.1-human-gut-metagenome-genome-assembly--contig:-NODE-467-length-11445-cov-1.971638_pt1 | contig 11445 bp, 21 predicted proteins | sample MGYA00242755_ERZ504571 | MGnify/ENA primary metagenome ERZ504571 (study PRJEB26092, sample SAMD00036274) | human gut metagenome | host: Homo sapiens | study: EMG produced TPA metagenomics assembly of...
CGATCCGATGTGGGACGATGAGCAAAAAGAAATGATCCGGGAATCTGTCAATGGCGGGCATCTGCAATGCTATCTGTTCCAGTGCCTCCACTGCGGAAAACACCTGGTCTGGATGGATTTTGATTGAGGTGGCAACATGGAGAAGAAGGATTTTCCCAAGGGAACCAAGCCCCGTGAGATCTTCGTCTATACCTGTGAGCGGATCGCGGAGCCTTTGAACCCGCTGGGCTACAAATACCGCAAGAGCAAAAATGACATCTACAAAAAAAGACGGCATCTTTGTGTTCTCCTTTTACTTTTCCCCCTCCATCCGCTTTGGCTCCACCACTTTTACTGCCTTCTTCGATGTGAGTTCCCCGGTGATTGCCCAGTGGCGCAGTGAGCAGGAAGGGACGGAGGAAACCTATGATGGTATCGTGGGTACCTCCATCGCCCGGCTGACCCACCGGTATGATGACTTCCCCCGCTATGAGGTATCTACTCTGCTGGAGCGGGAACGCTCTATCCAGGAAATTTCCGGGCAGATCCAGGACTATGCACTACCATTCTTTGCCCGGTTTTCCAATCTGCCCAAGCTGCTGGACGATGTGGAACAGGAGGGGTTCTTCCCCCATCGGAAGGGGTTCGATGTCCCTAAGCGGAATCGGGAGTTCATCGAATGCTTCCGGGAGTATCTCCAAAAGCAGTAGGAATCAGCAGAAAGGAAACAACACCTATGTCAAACAGTAGAGTATCCACTTGGAGTGGAATCCGGAACAAATTGGAGAATGACTACCTGTGCCCGGCACTCCGGGGCCACATCCAGTATTTTGCCACCAGTTACAGCAAAAGCGCCGACCATGAGGGCCGGGCCGCCATTCGTGTGGACGGCGTGGAAGTGCTGCGGAGCAACTACTACACCTATTTTGAAAATGTGTGGACGAAATTTCATCACTTGCGCTCCACCACGCTGAAAGATCACGACTCCGCAAAAGAGGCCATCAATCAGGCTCATGCCTATGCGCTGGAGCAGGGCACCTTTGACCAAAAAGGTGTTCTATGAGCGTTTGGGGATCTTTTGACAACCAGAGCATCGAGAAAAGCCTTGTCAGCGAGAATCCCCTTGTCCGTATCTTTGCCCTTCTGGATCGCAGGCTTGGCAAGCGCCGCCTGCTGGCTTTGGAGGACTCCATGGAGCAGGAACTGGACTGGGTGCGGGCTTTCTATGTGATCCGGTTGCAGGCCGAAGCTGATGGAAGCGAATAACATTTAGGAGGAACCACCATGTCACAGATCGCGTCCTTTTATCTGATAAAAAATAACCAGCGGCAGGAGTTGTCCGACGGTGACTGCTCCGGCGCGGTCTATATGGCCATCTGGGACTGGTGTGAGAGCGAACTGGATCTGGATGTCCGTTTTCCTGCTCCCCAGACGGAAGACACCCTGGACTGCGCTCTGCTGGAGGGAGAGCTGGCGTCTCAACTGCTGGCAGCTCTGCGGGAGCAGGATCTCTCGGAGCTGGCCGCTGAAATTGCCCCGGACTGGGATCTGCCCACCGAGGCGGTGCAAAGCGGGCTTAATACGCTGCGCTCCCATCTGGAACTGGTGCAGGGCGATGCTGCTCTGCTGTATGAAATGACATGAGAACGGAGGGATACCATGCTGGCAAAGCGGTTTGAACACATTTTACATGATCTGGGCATGGCTGGGCTGGAACACCCTCTGTTCTACCATGCACCGGTGGGCATTCGTTTTAAGATCGGCGGGGAGGAACCAATCTATCTGGATAGGCGTGCGGCGAAGCTGAAAACCAACCCCGCTTATGTTCAGGGGGCGCTGGACCGAGCCGCCGCGATCTATCGGGCACTTCCGGCGGTGCCGGACCTCTGCGGATCGACGGGTATCCCGATGAAGAACCCGCCGAGTCCCTGCTGACCGTTATCCGGCAGCGAGTGGGCCTCCCAGTTCCCGATGAACAACTTTCGGCCACAGAGCAGGATGAAGATGGGGATACCCATGCACAAGTGCAGTTTTACTGGGATCTCAGCAAGATCAGCTTTCAACCAGAGCTGCTTCTTCGGGAAATCAGTTCTGGGGGACATCGGCGGCTGGAACGGCTTTGTGTCCAGCGTCTATCTGGCTGGGCCGGGGCCGTTCCTCTACATTTGTACGATGACCGTGGGCTGGATGTGCTGGGCGGCTCACAGAAGCTGCTATTGCCTCTCTATCATCAATTTCATGACTGGATTTTGGAATACGATCTGGAGAAGATTGACCAGATGTTCGCTCCAGCAAAAGAATGACTGCATAACAGAAAAGGAGACATTACTATGGGACTTGACATCTACGCCGGGACGCTGACCCGGTACTATTCTCACAACTGGAAAACTGTTGTTCAGCAGTGGGCGGAGGAAAACGGATACTCTTTCAACCGCATCACCCGGACGGGGAACCTGCTGATAACGAGGAAGAAATGTCCCCGGCTGAGGTCCAGGCGGCGGTGGAGAACTGGCGGGATCAGATCTTGAGCGCCATTTCTCAGCCGGGCCAGCCCCCTACGCTCCCTGGCTTGAAGATAATGAGAAACCTTATTACACCGACAAGCCGGATTGGGATGCCTTCGGCGCTATGCTGCTGGTGGCCGCCTGTCGTACATACGAGGAACCGGTGCCTCCCACCGTGGAGAAGGACTGGATCTTCGGGGAGCATCCTCTGGTCGCCCGCCTTGCATCAGATGAGGAGCGGGTGTGGTCCCTGTTTCGTGGGGCTACCTGGTGGCTCCCTCTTTCTGACAGCTTTCTGTTCCAAGGGTCCTTGCCTACCGATGACACCGCCGCTATCGCCACCTTGGGCGGACTGCGGAAGGAGCTGGAAAAGCTGAACCAGCTGGCATGGCAGGCCGATGAGGACACCATCCTTGGCTGGGCAGACACGGAGGGATACCCGGTAGACGGAACCGTAGACTCAGATGGACAGTACAGCAAGGCAGACATCCCGGAACACACCCAGTATGACACCCAATCCCTGGCCAAGTTCGCCTTCTCCATGTTCTGGCGGGCCATGCGGTTTGCCGAGGAACAGCAGGTGCCTATCCTGCTTGATTATTAAGGAGGAAACCAAATGAGCAATAAAGCTTTCCAGCAAAATCTGGACGACAAAAAAGGCCCCAGCCCGGTGGCCCCTATCTCATTCAGATGCTGTTCAAAGAGCCGGTAGAAATGCCGGATAAAGAAAAAATGACTGCCGTAATGGAGAAGCACATCGGATCAACAGAGTGCTTCTGTTATGATAAGAAAATGGCTGGCTTTGCCGCACAGGAGCATATTGCAGAGTTCAAGGACGGAAAATGCCCGGTGCAGCTGATGGTGATGAAATGCGACAAGTTCAAGGGCAAAGGCTTTGATGCCTTTCTGATGAGCCAGATGTGGGACTGCCAGGAGGACCGTGACCGGATCTTCCGGGAGTGCAAATATCAGGTGGTGGCCACCGATATGCTGACTGCGGCGCTTCCAGCGCTGGAGCGTGCCAACCTGGATGCCGACTTTCTGGAGGCTCTGGCAGAGCTGTACCCCACCTGTGAGGCGTTCTATTTCCAGAACTGCGGCAAGCTGTTTCTGGCAGAGGATGTGCGCTCCCATCAGATTGAGGGGCCGGATCGGTTCATCCGCTTTGGCGTCAATGTCCGTTTCTTCAACATCGAGGGCACGGAGGATATGCTCATCGACACGGTGGGCATGAGCACCCTGTTTTTGCCGGATCTCCAGTACCACTTCCACGGCATGGACCCCAACTGGGTGGTAAACCACGCCTATAATGCAGCGTCCTATATTCTGGAGCATGATAACCCCATTGAGGATGGGGAAACCATAGACGGCGTGGCGGATGGCCAGATGTGCCGGGAGATCCAGTGGAAGTGCCAATATGAAGATGCCTTGATCCAGCCGCCCAGAGGGGTGCTGGACATCAACATGGGAAACTATGCTTCGGGAGGACGCTGAATGAATGGCGTTGTGCTCCTGGTAGGCGGACTTCTGCTTGTGGCGGTGATCAAGCTGATTATAGATCGAAATTGGATCGGCCTGCTTCTCTGTGCTGTCGCCCTGCTTCTGGTCTTTGGGGCTGGACACCATACAAAATAGGCCATTTTAAGAATCGAGGAGGTGAAGTATGCAGAATTCAACAAATATGCGGATACTGGAATTACTCCGGTTTCTCTATGAGCGGACCGATGAAAACCATCCCGCCACAGTATCTGACATCATTGCCCATCTGAATGGAAAAGGAATTCAGGCAGTGCGGCAGACTGTTTACGCAGATACCAATGCGCTGATCGATGCGGGGATTGATATTGTGGTGGTTAAGAGTACCCAAAACCAATATTTTATGGGAAACCGCCTGTTTGAGTATCCAGAACTGAAAATGCTGACAGACGCAGTAGCATCCTCGAAGATCATTTCTGCCAAGAAGTCTGAGGAGCTGGTGCAGAAATTATGCCGTCTGACCAGTCTACATCAGGCAAAGCAGCTTCAAAAAATTTGCTGCTTTATCCAGCCGTGTCAAACCGCATAATGAAAAGGTTTACTACATCATTGACAATATCCAAACAGCGATTGGAAACCATCAGCAAATTCGGTTCCAATACTATGAATATACTCAAGAAAAAAAGAAAATCTTAAAGCATGATGGATATTATTATGTCGTAAATCCTTATGCGCTTGAATGGAAAAATGACCATTACTATTTGATTGGATTTTCTCTGAAGCATCAGAAAATTGCTCACTTCCGTGTAGATCGGCTAACAAGTGTAGAAAATCTGGAAACTTACTTTATGCCGATAGAGGGATTTGATGTAGCCTCCTATACAAATAAAATGGTTGATATGTTTACATCGGAGTCATCGAAGGAAGTAACCCTTCTATGTGAAAACGAATTGATGAGAGTAATCATAGATCATTATGGAGAAGATGCTGCTGTTGATAGGTATGATGATACACACTTCACAGCCAAAATTGAAGTGAACCCCAGTGGAACTTTTTATGGCTGGATATTCAAATTCAAAGGGAAAATAAAAATTCTCTCTCCCAAAGAGTGCATTACGGAAATGCAGCAAATCGCTCAGGAATTTATATAGCGCAAAAGAGGTGTTATTGATTTTTAACACCTCTTTTCAAATGAAATTTTTATCCTTGAAGTGAACAGATGTTCGATATACAATATAAGCAAGATGTTCGCAGTTCGTCGAACAAATGAGAGGTGAATGCTGTGGGCAATATAACTTTTGGATCATTTATAGCCGAGAAACGCAAGGCGCACAAATTCAATTTACGCGATACAGCCAAGCATTTGAATATTGCTTACGGTTATCTGTGTGATATTGAGCAAAGCCGCCGTCCTGCACCCAATGGAGATTTTGTGGAACGCATCTCTGCCTTTCTGAATTTGGATAAATCAGAACATGAGTTGCTTTTGGATCTGGCTGCAAAATCACGCAATACAGTATCTGCTGATTTGCCAGACTATATCATGGAAAAAGATATTGTTCGGGCAGCCTTGCGTGTGGCAAAAGAAGTAGATGCTACCGATGAAGAATGGCAGACATTTATGAAAATGCTAAAGGAGCGTAAACGATAGGGGGGAGAGCTTTGTCAATTCCACAAATCCGTACAGAAGCAATCGAGGCAGTAGGGCGAAAAATCCTGATGGAATATGATCCCTCTCTGCTATCCGGGCAACCATGTCCTGTGCCAATCGAAACCATTATCGAGACAAAGTTTGATCTAATCCTGGAGTTCATACACTAAGAAAAAACCCCAAGATATTAGGGGAAACAATTTTCGATGACGGTGCTGTTGTCTTATATGACCAGATACAGAGACAGTATCGAATGATTGCAGTAAGAGCCGGTACAATCTTAATTGATGAACGGCTTTGTGATCCGTCAAAATTAGGGCGGCTCCGTTTTACCTGTGCCCATGAGCTGGCTCATTGGGTACTACATAAGAAGCTGTACTCTGGTACTGGAGATGTTGCTGCTTATAACGGAAATGTTTCTTCCGACGAAAGTCATGGCATAATTGAGCGTCAGGCGGATACTCTGGCTTCTGCTCTGCTGATGCCTTTACCGCAGATCAAAAAATGTTTTTACCGGCTTAAAATAGGCCGGACAGATGAACAGCTCATTGCTGAAATGGCAAATATTTTTGAGGTTTCCAAGCAAGCAATGCAGATTCGTCTAAAATCCAGAAACCTGATATAAACCAAATGGGGGAATAGAGAGAGGCACTGCCCTCTCTCACGCTCCTCTGCTATGCTATTTTGTACCTAATATGTTCGCAATATTGCGAACAAGGAGGGATGTTCTATGAGAAAAGAAAGCACAACAATCCAAAAATGTAACAGCAGGCTAACAGCTTTGGGGCTTAACAGCGACGCTGCGTTTCATAGAAGTAAGCTGATTCTAAAGATTTACCGTGATGTAGTCTGGGTTCTGAGTGAACGGGCAGAAGAATTACAAGAAACTGCTTGGATTATGGGAGAACAAGATATAGAGTCTGGCCTCTGCTATCTTGAAAATTTTGCACCAGATATTGAACTGCAAGCCTTTGAAGAAAAAGTTTGCTGCCTTGTTCAAAATCAAATGCTAGTCAATATTATTGACCGTGCACTCCTTCGTCTGAAACGGTATCCGGATCGAGGAGAACTTTACTATGAAATTTTGACTAAGCAATTTATCTATCGGTTCAACAGTACAGAGAAAGAATTGCTGGAAGAACTAAATATAGAGCGCAGTGTCTTTTATGACCGAAAACGAGAAGCCATCTATTTATTTTCTGTTTGCTTGTTTGGATATTCTATTCCAGAAGTCCTGGAGGAGCTGCCCCGACTAAATCCCGACTAAATCCCGACAAATCCCCGACCTAATCCCTACTCCCTTCCGACTTCCGACCTGCTATACTTGTTATAGTGGCAGGAATGCGCTAAATTGAATACTTTTCTACATAAGGCCCGGCATTAACCGGGCTTTTTTCATTCCTGCTGCAATATGGCGGCAGGAACATGGCTGGAGGTGAAAACACTTCCGGCCTTTTTTCTTTTGCCCGGTATTAGGAGGCCGGTATGCGCTGGGAGGCGTACATAGCAAAATATCCATGACACCGTTCAATTCGCTGACTACCAAGAAATTTGAACGGAGGAAAGGATATGACGAGAGTATTCATTTGGAAAAATAACAGCCCACAGGAATGGGAGGAAATCAGTTTTTCAGCGTTCAGTAAGGCACGCCGCAATGGTTGCTTTACTGGGCGCTTTTTTTGTTGAAACAGTCAAAATGTTCCGTGATGAAGATGACCGCATTATCATGGAATGTTCTCGCAAAGATTTTGAAAAATACCAACAGGAGGACCGCCACAGCCGCTATCTCCAGGAACATGAGAAAAGTCGCTCTATATTCCCGGCTTCTCATGTGGGAGATCGTGACGGCACAGAGGAAGGTTATCAGGATACAGATTTGTTTGTGGATGAATCTGTTGATACTGCGGAACAAGCTATTCAGAATTTACTTCTTGAGGATTTACACCAAGCTCTATTGAAACTGAGTCCAGCAGAACGAGATTTTATATTGTCCTATTATGAAATGAAAATACCAAATGCAACTTGTTTAGCCCAACGATATGGTATTACTCGGCAAGCCGCAGATAAGCGATTGAAAAAAATTGAAGAAAAAATAAAAAAGTTGGTTGCGATTTTCTAAAAAAAGTGGCAGTAGCAAGTGAGAGGGAAATCCTTTCACTTGCACCTTGACAACCTCATATACGAATCATTAAGTTTGATCCTCTTTGGGCGTAATAGCCGCTACATCAGCGGTATATTTTCTGAGAGCTGCCACTCGCATAACAGGCCAACCCATTTTTGCTGTATAGATGAGTTTTCGGTTTATCAGAAATATATCAGGCTGGAATACATCGGATGGCATCCGGTCATGGCATAACAAGGAGGAAAGCTCTCTTACAGCCATAGTCCGAGCGTGATAATAACCGTCGCAGGCCATGGGTAAGACCAAAACGAAGTGGAGGTGAAACTCCTGAGAAGCAGGCCAGCCACCTGCGGCTTAATGATTACCCAAATCCCTGGGGTGTCGTGGACAAGTAAGGGATAAAACAGGCGCTAAATTGAAGGAGACTCTGTAATTTGCAGAGCCTCCTTCTTACATAATCAAATCTCAAAACATAGGAGGATGAACATGAAAGAAGATTGGATTTATAAGCGTGGGGATTTATATTATGCCAATTTGAACCCTTATTTTGGATCAGAGCAAGGCGGCACCCGTCCTGTCCTGGTTCTTCAAAACAATGTGGGGAATTTTTTTCTGCCCCACTTTTGATCGTAGCTCCACTCACCAGTAAATGGATTAAGAAAAAAGGAGCTGCCCACACACTATGCACTGGAGAGCGTTCCAGAGCTTGGACTGAAATCTGTTGTTCTGCTGGAGCAAATTAAAAACGATTGATAAAAAGGCGTGTTTTATCGTACATTGGGCGCGTATCTCGCGAAGAAATGAGAGCGATTGATGATGCTCTGCAAGTTAGTTTAGATATTCATATTCCGGAGGAAATGGAGGCTCCGTAAGGCCACTTACCGGATAAAAGGAGGCGTTTTTTATGTTTGAAGCAAGAATTGCGGAATTGAACCGCTTTAATGAACAAAATCCTGTCAGCTATGACAAAAGAACCTATACGGTCGATGAGATTCAGGACATTCTGGGTATCAGTCGTCCCACAGCATATAATCTGGTAAAACAGGGTGTATTCCACAGCGTCAGAGTCGGCGGTCATATCCGCATTTCCAAAAAAGAGCTTTGATGACTGGCTGGATCACGCAGATGAATGATTTGTCAAGGATGCCGATCTCCAAATCGACATCCTTAACTTTTTTCTGCTTTCTCTTACAATGAGGCCATAGCAAGAAAAACTTTATAGAGGAGGCAAAAGCCATGCAAAAACAAAGAGTAAAGACCAGTATGTCTGTACCAGAGATGGGCAAAATGCTTGGGCTTGGTAAAGTAGAATCCTACTGGTTGGTTAAAAAGAACTATTTCAAAACAATTCAAGTGGCCGGACGAATGAGAGTTATGCTGGATAGCTTTGAAGATTGGTATGCCGGCCAGTTCCACTATAAAAAAAGTGGATGGTACACCGCCCGGAGAGAAATGGAGGCATACTACGATGTCAGTTCCGGAAATGGCGGATCTTTTGGGGCTGAAATCTGGCACAGCTTATGACCTTGTTAAAAGGGGCTATTTTGAGACGACCTTGATTGATCGAAGAATTCGTATCATTACCAGCAGTTTTGAAGCCTGGTATCAAAAGCAAACTCATTATGTGAAAATCTCAGAAAGGAGCAATGAAAATGGCATCTATCGTGAAGCGTAAAAGCAAATATTCTGTGGTGTATGATTACACAGATGAAAACGGAAAAACGCAGACAGCGTTGGGGAAACCTTCAGCACAAATGCAGAAGCAAAAAAACGAAAAAAGCAAATTGAGTATGAGCAGGACTCTGGAACCTTCTTTATTCCTACGGCAAAGACCCTGAACGATCTGCTCGATGAATATATGTCCATCTATGGTGTAAATACCTGGGCAATGTCAACATATGAAAGCCGCCGTGGTCTGGCGAGAAACTACATAACTCCTATTATCGGAGATATGTTACTATCCGACATCACTCCAAGGATGATGGATAAGTATTACCGTGATCTGCTCTCTGTGAAAACGGTAAGCGTCAACAACCGCAAACCCACAAGCGAATATCTGACCCCGCATACAGTAAGAGAAATTCACAAGCTACTTCGCAGTGCCTTTAATCAGGCGGTGCGTTGGGAACTAATCAGCCGTAACCCTGTCCTGAATGCGACACTTCCCAAAGAAGAACATAAAGAACGGGATATATGGACTGCCGAAACGCTGAGCAAGGCTATGGAAGTCTGTGATGATCCTATCCTCTCCCTTGCCTTAAATCTGGCGTTCTCCTGCTCTTTACGCATTGGTGAAATGCTGGGCCTTACCTGGGACTGCATTGATATTGCACCACAGAGCATAGAAAATGGTTCAGCTTATATATTCGTCAACAAAGAGCTGCAACGGGTTACACGAGGTGCATTGGACGATTTGAGCGACAAAGGTGTTATTAAGAAGTTTCCACCTTGCATAGCCAGTACCCATACTGCTCTGGTCCTGAAAGAGCCTAAAACCAAAACCAGTATCGCCGCGTGTACCTGCCGAAAACAGTTGCCTATATGCTGGTAGAGAGAAAAAAAGAAAGATTGATGAGCTGATGGATCTGTTTGGAGATGAATACATCGACAATAACCTGGTCTTTTGCTCCAGCAATGGCCGTCCGATGGAAAGCCAGGTGATTAACCGTGCTTTCAATAAACTTATCAAAGAAAAACGGACTGCCTCATGTTGTATTCCATTCTCTCCGTCACTCCAGTATCACCTACAAGCTGAAACTCAATGGTGGCGATATGAAATCCGTCCAGGGCGACTCTGGTCATGCTCAGGTAAAAATGGTTGCAGATGTCTACTCTCACATCATCGACGAGGATCGCTGCATAAACGCTCAGCGATTGGAGGAAGCATTTTACTCATCCAAGACTCCTGACCCTGTTGAAGATACAGAGCCTAAAACTGCGGATACTGCCGTCACTGAAAGTGATGAAAGTGATGCAGCGAAGATACTGGAACTGCTTAAAAAATCCCGAAACTGCCGCACTGCTCAAGCAGCTGGCAAAAGCTTTATAAAGTCCCTCCCTCAGAAGAACGCCTCTCACTTTGTGAGAGGTTTTCTTCGTTTGAACCACTTTGCACAGTGACCAAACACTTTTTTTGTTAGCAAGGTTCTGAAAGCATTTTTGAGCGATGTTAGCAAATTCGCGATTTTGTTTGCAACTTCCTCTAATTTCTGCTAACAAATGTTTGCAAGTTCCTTTGGTAAAAATCGAACCTCTGACTTACCGCCTTTCTTAGCAAAAGGCCAAATCTCGTTAGCAAATGTTAGCAAACCAAGGTTTTTTGCAAAAAAGCCACAAAAGCCGCAGAAATAAGAAAAGCCGACAAACCTGATAAATCAAAGGTTTCGCGTGTTTGCTGGCGTCCCTGGCGGGATTCGAACCCACGGCCTTTCGCTTAGGAGGCGAACGCTCTATCCTGCTGAGCTACAGAGACTTATATTAAATTGAGACTGGCAACGATCACTTTTCCCCGTAAGGCAGCTGGTAGAGCACAACCTTTAGGAGGCGTGTGCTCTATCCAGCTGAGCTATATGGACGTGTCTGATATTATGATTATAGCCCGATCAAAGTCGAACTGCAATCCCTTATTTAGTTTTTTTTGAGGTGGCCGTTGTAACGCAACCTTAGGAGGGAGGCGCTTTATCCAGCTAAGCTACTGAGGCATATTATGTATT
>ENA-OQCD01000469-OQCD01000469.1-human-gut-metagenome-genome-assembly--contig:-NODE-469-length-11436-cov-1.491732_pt1 | contig 11436 bp, 18 predicted proteins | sample MGYA00242755_ERZ504571 | MGnify/ENA primary metagenome ERZ504571 (study PRJEB26092, sample SAMD00036274) | human gut metagenome | host: Homo sapiens | study: EMG produced TPA metagenomics assembly of...
CTCATCCAAAGGGGATCGTAAATCGTCAACCTCTATATCAAACTTCTCGGAAAATTCAAAATCTCCGTTGCCGTCGGATTCGTCAGCGCAATCCAGCAGCCTTCCTCCGGTTCCTGTATCTGGTGGATGGCTCCGTCTATTGTCTTGTAAATCCTTACCACGATTCCCACTTTCCCTTCTTTTGCTTTTCTTTTGCCAGGGCAAATTCATTTTTATTATAAATAGTCAAAATAGCTTTGTCAATTCATACATTTTCTTTTTAAAAAAGCTTTTAAATGATTTCACATGCTCTTTACATAAAAATTCATTCTGTTTTCCACGTTCTTTACATTTTTTCCGGCTTCCTATATAATGATTCCAGAATTCCAACGAAAGGAAGTTATACAAATGAGTCAGTCATCATTGGAAAAAAAATTCGTAGTTACTACCTGGGGAGAATCTCATGGCAAGGCTATCGGTGCAGTTCTCGACGGCTGCCCCGCAGGTCTTTCTCTCTGCGAGGAAGATATCCAGGTTTTTCTTGACCGGAGGAAACCCGGCCAGAGCCGCTACACAACTGCCCGTAAAGAAGGGGATCTGGTTGAAATCCTTTCCGGAGTTTTTTGAAGGAAAAACTACCGGCACACCGATTTCTCTTCTGATCCGCAATACCGACCAGCGTTCCCGGGATTACGGAAATATTGCATACTCCTACCGCCCCCGGTCATGCAGACTTTACCTTTGACCAGAAATACGGTTTCCGCGATTACCGTGGAGGCGGACGTTCTTCCGGAAGGGAAACGCCGGCCGTGTGGCAGCCGGTGCCATTGCCATCAAGCTGTTAAATGAACTTGGTATTACTTTTACCACCTATGCGAAATCCATCGGTCCTGTGGAAATCCAGTCTTTCTCAGAAGAAGAGATCCGGAACAATTCCCTCTGTATGCCAGACGCCGATGCGGCAGAAAAAGCATCCGCCTATCTCGAGCAGTGTCTCAATAACCAGGACAGTGCAGGCGGTGTGATCGAATGCCGGATCAAAAAATGTTCCTGCTGGTCTGGGTGATACGGTTTTTGACAAGCTGGATGCCACTCTTGCTCATGCGATCATGTCCATCGGTGCTGTAAAAGCTGTTGAGATCGGTGACGGTATTAATGTGACACGTCTTACCGGTTCCGAAGACAACGACGGTTTTGTCCAGAAAGACGGCATCATTTCCAAGACCTCCAACCATGCAGGCGGTATCATGGGCGGTATGAGTGACGGCAGTGACATTATCCTCCGTGCCCATATCAAACCAACACCATCGATCAGCCAGCCCCAGTCCACCCGTAACCAGCTCCGGCGAAAATCTGGAGCTTGAGATCAAAGGACGCCATGATCCTGTTATTGTTCCACGTGCCGTAGTTGTTGTGGAAGCCATGGCAGCTCTCACCATCACCGATGCACTTTTTGCCAATATGAGCGCACGCATGGACCGCATCCACGAAATTCTATCGCAGATAAAAACCGCCCTCATTCCCGGCAGATCCGTGGATTCATCCGTAATGCCAAATGCTTTTCCAGCAAAAAACAGACTCAGGGAATCTTATTGCTTATCCCTGAGTCTGTTTTTGTATCCGGATATCTGGCCGTTGCAGTCATTTACCGAAAAGAATTATTTGCAGATGCCATCCACATCTCCCGGCACCGGCCAGATATGGATGCTGTTCGGTGTTTCGATCTTTCTTGGCTTCTCATTCATCATAATAATATTTTTTTTTCGTAATCTACTGTAAAAACAGTAATACTGTTACTTCCATGATTTGCAATGGCAATATGTTTGTTATCCGGGAAGATCATAAGATCTTTCGGATAATCACCACTGATCGGAAGGGTAAATTTCTTGGTCAGAAGGCCGGTTTCCTGGTCTACCGCATACATGGTTACTGTGTTCTCACCTGCAGTTGTGCAGAAAAGATATTTGCCATCCGCAGAAAGAGACATGCCTGATGCTGCGTTGTGAATCGCATCATTGGCGTCTTCTTTTTCCAAGAGTGGTAATACTCTGGAAGCAGCTGGAACTCCGGGTTCTTGCCGCTTCCGTCATAGCTGTATACCTTAACCTCATTGCTGAGCTCAAAAAGAAGATATGCAAATCTCCCATCATCACTGAAGCGGATAATACGAGGGCCACTCTCTCTCGGGCAGCGGAGGATGTCAACAAGCTCCAGTTTATCTTTCTTCTTGTTGATCCTGTAGATCTTAACCTGATCAATGCCATTATCTACCGCACAGAGATATTTGTTATCCGGTGTGGGGCGGACACAATTTACATGTGGACGGAAGTTACGTTCTGCCACACTTCCAAGTCCTTTATGGAAAACACCGTCCATAACACTTCCCAGACGTCCGTCTTTATGTGATATGTACAACCGTTACCTTACCATCATGATAACCTGCTACATAAAGATATCTTCCGTCTACATCTGTTGCAAGATAACAGCCTCGCATTCCGTTAATATCTACGCTGTTAATACGGGAAAGATCTCCATTTTCATCTCTCTCGAATACAGCCACACCTTCATCCTCGATGGAGTACAGATATTTACCGTTTTTGGAAACTGCCAGATGAGATGCATTGCTGACCTCTACCTCACTGCGCTCTGTCAGTGTTCCGTTCTCTACATCTACATCGTATACCTGAATTCCCTTACTGGTTCCATGGGTATATGTTCCCACGTAAGCCACGTACTTCTTTTTTTCCCATAAGCTCTGGCCTCCTGCTTTCACATTCATTACGTATTTTTTGTGTTTATTTTTATCACAAAGTTTTTTTGAAGAACAAGTTACCATCCTACTATCTTTGTGTAAATTCCTGTGCAAAATCATTTTTTTTTGCGGAAATTACAGATCTCCCAGGGCGCTCTCATTGCTTCCAGAGTTTCGTCGATCACTTCATCTGTGTGTGCTGTGGAAAGGAACATTGCCTCAAACTGGGACGGCGCAAGATGGATGCCACGTTTCAGCATTCCCTTGAAATATTTTGCAAAAAGATCCAGGTTGGAAGTTTTTGCGGAAACATAATCTTTTACTTCCTGATCTGTAAAGAAGATACTTGCCAGGGAAGAATCATAATTCACCTGATATGGAAGGCCTTTTTCCTCCACGATCTTTTTCAGACCTCCGTAAAGTTTCTCTCCTTTTACTGCCAGCTCTTTATAGATCTCCTGATGCTCATAGAGATATTTCAGCTGTGTGAATCCCCGCTGCCATGCAACCGGATTTCCACTTAAGGTACCTGCCTGGTATACAGGACCACACGGTGAGATCAGATCCATGATCTCTTTGCGGCCGCCATATGCACCCACCGGCATTCCCGCACCGATAATTTTTCCATAGGTGACAAGATCCGGACGGATACCAAAATACTCTGCCGCTCCGCCAAAGGCAAGACGGAATCCTGTGATTACCTCATCAAAGATCAGCAGACAGTTATGCTCATCACAAAGCTGGCGAAGCTCTTTAAGAAACCTGGTTTCGGAGGAACTACGCCCATGTTTGCTCCTACTGCTTCCACGATCACTGCTGCCACCTGGCCATCTGCCTGCTGAAAAAGAGTCTCCACACTGCCAAGATCGTTGTAAGCTGCCAGCATAGTATCCTCTGTACAGCCTTTTGGAACACCGGCACTGTCCGGCACACCACTTGTCATCACACCGGAACCTGCGCTTACCAGCATGGCATCACTGTGTCCATGATAGCATCCTGCAAATTTAATGATCTTATTCTTTCCTGTAAATCCTCTGGCAACACGGACTGCACTCATAACAGCCTCTGTACCGGAATTTACCATACGCACCATATCCACATGTGGAATATGGTCACAGATGAATTCAGCCATCTCCACTTCGATTGCAGTTGCACATCCGAAGCTGAGGCCCTTTTCACATGCCTTCAGTACACTTTCTTTTACTTCCGGAAAATTATGGCCCAGAATCATAGGTCCCCAGGAATCGATATAATCCACATATTCTTTTCCATCAACATCATAAATATGGCATCCGTCTGCGCGGTCGATAAATCTCGGTGCAATACCGATTGCGCCATAGGCACGTACAGGACTGTTTACTCCTCCCGGAATCACCTTTACCGCTCTGTCAAATAATTCTTCTGATAAACCCATCAGCCGATTCTCCCTTCATCCATGCATTTTGCAAGTTCTTTTGCATAATAAGTAAGATAGATCTGGGCACCTGCACGGTATGCACTGACTGCCATCTCACACATAATACGTTCTTCATCGATCCATCCCATCTTTGCAGCTGCTTTCACCATTGCATATTCACCGCTTACACTGTATGTTGCAACCGGCACATTTACAGCCTTTGATACCTCAGAGACCATATCCAGATAAGACATGGCAGGTTTTACCATAATGATATCTGCGCCCTCTTCCACATCCGTAAGAGCTTCCTTCATTCCTTCTCTTCTGTTATGGAAATCCATCTGGTAGCTCTTTCTGTCACCAAAAGACGGTGCAGAACCTGCTGCATCACGGAATGGTCCGTAGAAAGCAGATGCATATTTTACTGCATAGGACATGATCGGTGCTCCATAATGTCCGTTCGCATCAAGAGCCTCACGAATAGCACGTACACGTCCGTCCATCATATCAGAGGGAGCTACCATATCTGCGCCTGCCTCTACATGGGAAACAGCTGTCTTAGCCAGTAATTCCAGTGTTGCATCATTATTTACATCATGACCGCAGAGCACTCCGCAATGTCCGTGTGAAGTGTACTCACACATACATACATCTGTGATATAGTACATGTCCGGGAACTGTTTCTTTGCTTCTCTCAGGGCTTTCTGTACGATTCCGTTGGGGTCGTACGCACCGCTTCCCACCTCATCCTTGTGATCCGGGATGCCGAACAGCATAATGCTGTTTACTCCTGCATTCTGCAGACGTTCCAGTTCAAAAGGAAGACGGTCTACACTGTAGCGGAACTGTCCTTCCATAGAAGGGATCTCTTCTTCAATTCCTGTTCCCTCTTTTACAAATAAGGGATAAATAAGGGAAGACTTGTCCATTCTTGTCTCTCTTACCATTTTTCTTAAATTTTCACTGCCTCTTAATCTTCTTGGTCTCTGAATTAAATCCATGTCTTTTTGCTCCTTTTATCAACAATTCTCATAACTGTTCCATTTTTTGCAGAATAGTTATCAGTTTTCCTGTTTCATCTCTTCCACAAGCTCTATGAGACTTTCGATGGTAGCCTTCTTTGCCATGCGGGTCTGCATACCATAAGCATCTGCTGCAGCTTTGGTCTGTTTTCCGATACAGGCAGCTTTTACCTTCGTATAGTCCAGTCCCTTTGTGCCTTCCACAAAGCCCTTTACAGTGGATGCACTGGTAAATACTACACAGTCCACACTTCCTGTCTCCAGCTCTTTCTGCTCATCGATCAGCCTGCTCTTTTTCATAACAGGTTGTGTAAGTAGCAATGTCATCTACCTTCGCACCTGTCTGCTCCAGCAATTCTGTCAGCTTTTTATTTCCGGCTTCGGCTCTTGGGATCAGAATTTTTTCATTTCCCTGAAGTTGTTTTGCAAGCTCTGCCCCAAGAGTATCTCCGTCATACACACCTGGCACAAAATCAGCCAGCAGGTGATGCTCTTTCAGCTTTTTTCTTCGTTCCTTCACCGATCACTGCGATCTTCGCCTGTCCCAGGCTGCGCACATCCATCTCTTTTTCTGTCCATCTCGTCAAAAAAAGATCTCCACACCTGCAGGGCTTGTAAAAATGATCCACTGATAAGTATCCAGTTTCTCAAATGCCTCATACAGTCTGCCATTATCCTCAACAGGTACTGTACAGATAGACGGCAGCTCCAGAACCTCGGCACCTTTCTGACGGAGAAGATCTGCTGTCTTTGAAATATGCTGTCTTGGTCTTGTGACCAGAACCTTCCAGCCTGCCAGAGGAAGTTTCTCGTACCAGGCAAATTTGTCAGCCAGAGAACATACCTTTCCCACAACAATAATGGCAGGTGTCTCTATCCCCTGTCTGTCCACCTCTTCCTTGAGGGTACCTACAGTAGCAACCACCCGCTTCTGTCCTGCTGTTGTTCCTTTCTGAAGAACTGCTGCCGGCATATCCGGGTCCATGCCGCCTGCAAGAAGTCCTTTGCAGATATCCTCCAGTGCTGCAATTCCCATTAGAAACACCAGTGTTCCCTTTGTCCGGGTCAGTGCTTTAAAAATCTATATCATACTCCTGCCCTGCGCGTTTTATGTCCTGTAATAATATGTAAGGACGAACAGAAATCCCTGTGTGTCACAGGAATCCCATTGTAAGCAGGAACAGAAATCGGAGATGTCACTCCGGGCACGATCTCATAAGGGATTCCATTCTCAGAAAGAAGTTTCCAATTCCTCCCCGCCTCTTCCAAAGAGAAAGGATCTCCACCTTTAAGCCTTACCACTTTATTTCCTTTTTCAGCTTCTTCCAGAAGAACCTTATTAATATCCTCCTGCACCATTGTATGGTGATTTGCTCTTTTACCTACATTAATCAGTCTGGCATGCTCCGGGATCTTTGCCAGAACCCCTTCGCCCACCAGACTGTCATATACTACCACATCTGCCTGCTGCAGAACCGCTGCGCCCTTTAATGTAAAAAGCCCGATATCACCCGGTCCTGCACCAACCAGCCAAACCTTGCCAGCTGCCATGTTTCTTCTCCTTTTTGCGTCACAAGAATTTTTCTTTTTATAATTTTTTTTATCTTCCCTCACAGTCAGATTCAATTGCTTTGCAATGAGCTGTTCCAGGCTTCTCTCCATCCTCTGCTGCACCTCTGATCTGACCTGTAAGCCACTTTCCTGTAGCTCACTGTAATATAAAACCGCGGATAAAGATCTCATCTCCGCCCACCTCTGCAAATGCAGCTACAGGCGAAGAACATCCTCCGTCCAGATATTTTACATATGCGCGCTCTGCAGTTCCTGCAAGCCAGGCATCCCTGTCACAGTATCCGTCCAGATACCCATAATCCTCACCTTTGCGTCCCTGCACAGCCAGGATCCCCTGACCTGCTGAAGGAATCATCTCATCCGGTGTAAAATATCTGCTGATCCTGTTTTCCAGCCCCAGTCGTTTCAGACCTGCCGCTGCCAGGATCAGCCCTGAATACTCTCCTTCATCCAGCTTGCGAAGCCTTGTCTGCAGATTTCCACGGATACTCTTTACCTCCATCTCAGGATACAGCTTCTTTTAACTGAAGAGTTCTCCTTAAGCTGGAACATCCCAGAGGTTTATCCGGATCCAGCTCCGCCACTCCCTCAGGAAGCACCAGTACATCTCTTGGATCCTCACGCTTTGAAAAGGCCAGAAGCGGAAGCTCTTTTGGAACCTCCATAGGCATATCCTTAAGACTGTGTACAGACAGATTGCTTTTACCATCCAGCAATGCCCTGTCCAGTTCTTTTACAAACAGTCCTTTTCCGCCCACCTTATCCAGGGTACGATCCAGAATAATATCTCCTGTCGTTTTCATAGTCAGGATATTTACTGTTATTTCAGAGCCGGCATTTTTTTTTCACGGTTTTTCTGCTCTATGTAACTTTTTACCATCTCACTCTGGAGAACTGCCAGCTTACTCTCTCTGCTTCCAATGATCACCTCAGTCATCATTCTCCTCCTCATTATCATCTTCCTGCGCAACCCTCTCCAGGGCATTCTGGATCTCTTCTCTTATCCTGCGCGCTTTTTTTATGGTCCAGACCACTGGCTGTAATTCCCACTACCAGTCCCTCTTCCATATAAATTCCCGGGAAATAAAAAATCGCACTGCTCCCTGTCACTGGCTACATTAACATAAACGCCTTCCTGCCTGCAGATCCTGTGGATCTCATCATTTTAAACTTTTCTGTCATTGGTAGCTGCGATCACCATATATGCCATCGCAAAAATCTGTACGCTTCACCGGACGTGTGATCAGCTCTACATAGCCGGCTTTGCCAAGCTCCATCATCTCCATGGTGACCTTCGGAGCAATGACTCTGATATTTCTGGTGAATGATAAAAGGGTTTTCACTCGACGAGTTGCAATGTTTCCGCCGCCTACAACCACGATATTCTTATCTGATAAGTCTATAAACATTGGAAAATACGGCTTATTCTTCATATATTTTCTCCAGTCCTGCCACACACTCAAGGAAAATCTCCTGATTCAGACTGTCACGCAGACCAAAGATCAGTTTATTTACTACTTTTCCTGCTGCCGTATCCACTGCATGGACCAGATTCTGCCTGTCATCCTCTTCCATAGGTGTTTTCTTTAATATCTTTGCAATCCTTAAATTCAGGTCATTGACTGCCTCATCTTTAATATCCTGAATTCTTGGGATCAGGTCTCTTCCATCCAGCCATTGGAAAAATTCATCCATCTGCTCTCTTACGATCGCGCCTGCTGCCTCCAGATTTTCCTGAAGCTCTGCAGGAACTTCCTCTATACGGAAGCTGTCCATGTCATAAAGTGTGACCCCCTGGATTTTCCAACAGATGGCTCTATATCTCTGGGAACTGCCAGATCGATCAGGATCAGGTCATCCTTTGTCCTGATTCCCTGGAACAATTCTTCTTTTAATGTAAAATTCGGGCTTGCAGTTGCACTTACTACAAGATCACACTGTGGCATATACTCCATTCTGTCACCGTAATTAATACGCTTGCAGCCCAGCGGAATATTCACAACTCCGCTTCTGTACTGACGGATGGTCACTGTTACATCTGCACCTGCCTCCTGCAAGGCCTGAGCAGCCACCTTGCCCATCTCACCGTTACCGATGACCATACAGGTCTTATCCCTGAGAGAATACCCCTTCTCTGCCAGAAATCCGATGGCTGATGGATCACTGACGGATTTCCATGGGAAAAAAGGAACCTCTGTCTTAATTCTCTTTCCTGCTGTGGCAGCCATTCTGAACAGAACCTCCAAAACACCATCTGCCGCAAAATTCTCTCTTGCCAGATTCAGGGCATCCTTCACCTGTGTAAGGATCTGATCCTCCCCTATGATCTGTGATTTCAGACCACTGGTAAGATAAAAAAAAGATGCTCAACTGCCTCCTGATCCTTACGCTCTACAAAAATATTGTCTGTAAGAATCCTCAGTAATTCCCTTTATCCTGCAGAGGCAGTCATAAAGACAGACATCCACCTCATCATCCACACTTGCCCAGACCTCCAGGCGGTTACAGGTGGACAGGATCACGCATCCATATATTCCATTTTGATTCTTTATTTTTTCCATTGCTTCACCGGCATTTTTCTTTGTAAATGCAAATTTCGCACGAATATCCACCGGTGCCATATTATGGTCAATTCCAATCATGGAAATACTCATAACTTCTAACTCTCCTTCGTATTTCACCATTCCTCATTCATTTCATATCAAATCAAATATCCCACTGGCAACAGGGTATTTGATTTGATAAGAAATCCGGACAGCTAAAAAGCACTGTCAGAGATATCATAATCATTTCCTGTTAAGATGTCAATTGTAAACACGGAAAAAACTCAGCATTAGAGTAAAGGATGTTACTGTTCACATACCACTATCCCGAGACATACAAGCAAAATTCCATTGCCGCAGGCAATCTGGAATGAATTTGGCTAAGTTACTGTGAACGGAGTGAACAGTAACTAAAGGATAACGTGACAAGACCTCATTACCGTTCGTTCTGCATCCGGTAATGAGGTCAGAATATTCTGTGTTTACTGTTTATCTATTCTCATCAAAACTTTACATTTCTTTCTGTAACAGGCGATTCCATATTTATGATTGTATGAATTCCTTCCTGTTCCAACGCCTCAGTATATCTGATATCTATAATCTGCTGAAGTGCTTTTTCGCACTCTCCCTGAAGATTTCCGTCATCTGCATATTTTACTTCGATCACAATTCCCACATCTTCATCTTCTATACGGATCAGAATATCCCCGAATCCATCTCCTGATTCCCGATTGGACATTACTGACCAGTTCTCTTTGAATCCCAGAATCCCCAGCAGCAATCCATGATAGAAATTTTCTTTCGTTGGTTTCTGCGCAAAGGTATCTCTTATGCTGATCGTTTTCTTCATATATTCTGTAAAAATCAACTCTACTTTTTCCGGATTTTGGTTCAGCAGTGCATCACACAAATCACTGACTGTTTTTCCATCGTCCTTTACATTTTCTTTGAACATTTTCAGAATATGGTTGGTGATAATATTTCGGATTTCTCTATTGGGAATGACCAGATTATACCTGTTGCCACTGGGTTCCCCTCTCTGTGTCAGATATCCTGTCATAAAAAGTGTACTCCACAGATTGTCTATGGAAGAATATAATTCCTTATAGGTAAGCTCAGAATTAATTTCTTTCTGGACAATCCCTCCATTTACCAGCTGTTCCAGTTCCATTCTGGTCAGCTTCTGTGGTTTTCCCACACTGTCAATGAAATGGCTGATCACACTGTTTCCACTTGTATTCGCCCAGTAATTCTTCGGTTCCAGCCCGGGATCTGCCAGATGATCGCTGCAGAAATTGATCACATCCCATGGACAATAAACATCCACATTTCCAAACCGGTAGCCGTCATACCACTCTTTCACTGTCTCATAATATTTTTCCTGTCCATAATACCGGAGGAGTTCCTTTACTTCCGCATCTGTAAATCCAAATGTTTCATCAAAACTCTTATCTGTAATGGAATAAACCTTAAAGTTGTTAAGACCTGTAAAAATGCTTTCTTTTGCAATCCGCAGGCATCCTGTCAGCACTGCGAATTTCAGACTGCTGTTGGTTTTTTAATGCATTCTCAAATAAAATTACGGATCAGCAATACCATTTCATCATAATAGCCATTTTCATTTGCCTTTGCCAGAGGTACGTCATACTCATCGATCAGAACAATTACTTTGCTGCCATAGTGCTTTTCCAGCAATTCTGTCAGCTCACGGATACTGTACACCAGAGAATCGTTTGTCATTTCTTTTTTCTTTAACTGTGTCAGTAATTCGTGATCTGTTTCATCAAGCTCTGTGCTGTCTGAAAGTACGGATAGCCTGCGGGCTTCTTCATTGATTGTTTTTTATAAGAAATCTGCGGGCTTCCTCATATGTGGCACCATTGATTCCCTTCAGACTGACAGAAACCACCGGAAATTTCCCCTGATATTCCTCACATAATTCCTGATTATCTGAAATCCTCAGCCCATCAAACAAAGTCTTATTCTTTCAATCTCAAAAAAACTCTGGAGCATACTCATATTCAGGGATTTTCCAAAGCGTCTCGGACGGGTAAACAGGTTTACTTCACCCCATCTTGTAAGCAACTGTTCAATCAGTCGTGTCTTATCTATATAATAGAAATCTTCCTGCCGCAATTTTTCAAAATTCTCAATTCCAATTGGAAGTTTTTT
>ENA-OQCD01000470-OQCD01000470.1-human-gut-metagenome-genome-assembly--contig:-NODE-470-length-11416-cov-1.958721_pt1 | contig 11416 bp, 12 predicted proteins | sample MGYA00242755_ERZ504571 | MGnify/ENA primary metagenome ERZ504571 (study PRJEB26092, sample SAMD00036274) | human gut metagenome | host: Homo sapiens | study: EMG produced TPA metagenomics assembly of...
GAGAGGTATCTGCATATGTGTGGTGGTATCCTTTTCGTTGAAAGATGTGAAGCAGATGCCGCTTTTCATCCTTTACACCGTTGCCATTTGGATCTGTTATTTCCTGCAATTTTACGTATCCTTCTTTTGTTTTGGTTTCTCGGCCGATCTGAGCATTATGGCGGCATTGGTGATGTTTGTTGTGGGTAGCATTGCGGTCGTTGTCCCCACCCTAATGGGGCAGGTCCGTGGCATTTTGCTGTCATAACAATGATGATGCTCTATGGAGTGGGTAAAGAAGATGCAGGAATTTTTTGCACTATTAGTGCATGGAATACAAACCTTTTTATTAATTTTGTTGGGAATATATGGATTAGCGGCTTTGCCGTTCACTAATAAAACTAAGAAGTTATGAGTACAATTCTCTCTCTTGCTCCGCAGAACGTGTGGAAGCATTTCTATTCATTGACTCAGGTTCCCCGTCCTTCGGGTCATCTGAAGAAGATTCAAGAGTTCTTGCTGAACTTTGGAAAGAGCATCGGTGTAGAAACATTTCAAGATGAAGCAGGTAACATCATCTATCGTAAACCTGCTACTCCCGGTATGGAAAACCGTAAGAAAGTAATTCTTCAGTCACATATGGACATGGTGCCCCAGAAGAATAACGATACAGTACATGATTTTGAAAACGATCCCATCCAGACTTATATCGACGGCGATTGGGTGAAAGCCAAAGGCACCACATTGGGAGCTGACAACGGTATGGGTGTAGCTGCTATTATGGCTGTTTTAGAGGACAAGACACTGAAGCACGGACCGTTGGAAGCATTGATTACCGCTGATGAGGAAACCGGAATGTTTGGTGCATTCGGCTTGAAACCGGGTACGGTGGACGGTGATATCTTGTTGAATCTTGATTCGGAAGAAGAAGGTGAACTATATATCGGTTGTGCAGGCGGTGAAGATCTGACTGCTACTTTGGAATACAAAGAAGTGGAAACCGACCCTGATGATATCGCTTTGAAAGTGACTTTGAAAGGACTTCGCGGCGGTCACTCCGGTCTTGAAATCAACGAAGGCCGTGCCAATGCCAATAAGTTGATGGCACGCTTTATGAATCAGGTGATTGCTTACGATGAGGCATGCTTGGTTTCATGGCAGGGTGGAAATATGCGTAATGCCATTCCCCGTGAGTGCGAAGTGGTGATTACCATTCCGGCTGAAGAAGAAGCAGATGTGATGGAATATGTACAAGAATGCGAGACTTTGTGGAACGAAGAATATCATGTGCACGAAACTCCGATCAGCTTTAAGGCAGAGCGTGTCGAATTGCCTGCAATGATGGTTCCCGATGAAATCAGAGACAATCTGGTTGATGCCATCTATGCTTGTCAGAACGGTGTGTCACGCATGATTCCGACCATTCCCGATACAGTGGAGACATCTTCCAATCTGGCTATTGTCACTATCGGTGGCGGTAAAGCGGAAATAAAGATTCTGACCCGTAGTTCACGCGACTCCATGAAGGATTATCTGAATACTTCTTTGGAAAGCTGTTTCTCTATGGCAGGCATGGAAGTGACACGCACCGGCGGTTATTCCGGTTGGGAACCGAATGTTGATTCTCCTATCTTGAAAGCAATGAAGGAATCGTATAAGGCACAGTTCGGCAAGGAACCGGAAGTGAAAGTGATTCATGCCGGTTTGGAATGTGGCATCATCGGTGCCGTTGTTCCGGGCTTGGATATGATTTCTTTCGGACCTACCTTGCGTTCTCCTCATTCACCCGACGAACGTTGCTATATTCCTTCGGTTGCCAAGTTCTATGATTTTGTAGTGGCAACATTGGGCAATACGCCTGTCAAAGAATAAAGAATATAAATTCATTAAAATAGTTGCAGATAAGGCTGGATTCTTAGAGTCCGGCCTTATTTGATATTAAGTCCATGCTTATTCCTTCGTAGTCGGTTGTTTCCGAAAGGCTGTTTTCGTTGAATAATAAAAGAGCGTCCGATAGAGCGCACCAACCTGTGAAATGTATGTGTATTTATTGGTCATCAAAGGTATGAGATATCGCTTAAAGTTCCAAATCTATTTGTGTCTTGTTTTTTGTTACTTAAGACAACGGACGTACTGCGCTTGCTTTGGATAAATGAATTACACCTTTTCGGGTATTATTTTAAAAAGAAGCACGAACAATTATACCCATTTGGGTGTAATTGTGGAATCTTTTGTTATATTTGCACCTTAAAGGGTATAATTATGAGCGATTCATTACCATTGTTTATAAAGGATATGCGTAAAAAATTTGGGCTTACGCAGGTGGATTTGGCAGCTAAGTCGGGTGTCGGATTGCGTTTTGTACGTGAATTGGAGCAAGGTAAGGAAACTTTGCGGATGGATAAAGTCAATCAGGTACTTGCTCTTTTCGGGCATAAAGTAGGGGCAGTGCCTATAAGAAAGGAGGATGAAGAATGAAAAGAGGGAAGATATTTCTTTATGATACCTATGCCGGTCTGCTCACGGAAGATGAAAATGGTTTCACTTTTGTCTATGACGCTGATTTCTTGAACTCCGATAAGGCGGAAGCCATTAGCTTGACACTCCCCTTGACGGATAAGCCGTATCATGACACTGTGTTGTTTCCTTTCTTTGATGGCTTGATTCCCGAAGGATGGCTTCTGAATATTGCAGAAAACAGTTGGAAGATAAACCAGCGCGATCGTATGTCGTTATTGCTGGTGTGTTGTAAAGACTGCATAGGGGCAGTAAGTGTGATACTTGATGAACCGGTTTAATTGAGATGCGATGGGAAAATGTTTATATTGCTATAAGGAGTTGAAAGAAGGTCAGGTGGATTATCATCCGGCTTGTGCTCAAAAACTGTATGGTACACGGCAGGTTCCTCATCTGCCTTATGTGAGAAGCGAAATAGGGGATTTGGCCAAGCAAGTGGTCAGAGCCCGGACTACATTGACCGGTGCACAGGCCAAATTGTCGCTTGATGTTCGCCCCGGTGGAAAGAATGAACCTGATCGTTTTACGATTGTCGGGTTGTGGGGACGGTTTATCCTGAAGCCACAAACGGACATTTACCGCTCTTTGCCTGAGCTGGAGGATCTCACAATGCACATGGCGGAAGCAGCCAAAATAGCTGTTGTGCCTCATGGATTGGTGCGTTTTGCCGATGGAGAGCTATGTTATATCACCCGACGTATAGACAGGAAGGCAGATGGCAGTAAGATAGCGATGGAGGATATGTGTCAGTTGACCGAATATAAATATAAAGGTTCGTATGAGCAGATAGCCAAGGCTATCAAGAAGTATTCCGCTGTTCCGCAACTCGACTTGGTGAACTTTTGGGAGTTGGTGATATTCTCGTGGATAACAGGAAACTCGGATATGCATTTGAAAAACTTCTCATTATATAATGTAGGACTTGGTTATTGTCTGACACCTGCATACGATTTACTCTCTACCGTCCTTGTTATGCCCGAAGATACTGAAGAATTGGCATTGACACTCAATGGAAAGAAGCGGAAAATATGTCGGAAGGATTTCGAGTCGTCTATTGTCGCTTCGGGGGTCAGTGGCAAGGTGATAGAGAATATCGCCAAAAAAAAGTTTCGACGGTCTGTTATTAAATGGATGGATTTGATTGACAATTCGTTTTTGGCGGATGATTTGAAGAAGCAGTATAAGCGTCTTATCTTGAAGCGTTTGCTTCTGCTTCGTTGAGAAAAACAGAAAATCCGTTTCCCTTGTTTTGTTAATTTAACCAATTATGATGCAGTGCTGAACTACATAATGCGTTTCTTTGTTAAAGGAACAATTAAAGACGAAGCTTATGAATACTCGTTATTATTTTCTGATAGTGCTCTGGGCAATGAGTTTATTTGCTCCATTGCATGCACAAACTTACGATAAAATGTGGAAAGAGGTAGAACAACTTCAAAAGAAAAGAACCTTCCTCAGTCTGTGGTGTCCGCATCGATGAAAATCTATGATAAGGCAAAGGCTGAGCGTGATGTGTCGCAAATGATGAAGGCATATCTGACTGCCATGCAATATCGCACTCTTGTCACTCCCGATAGTCTGGAGACGGATATGAAGGGATTGGAAAACTGGGCAAAGCAAACGGAAAAAGCGGAAGACAGGGCGGTGCTCTATTCCATTTTGGGTGAGTTGACTATCTCGAAAGATGTAAAGCAAGGTTTCAATTTCTTGCAGTCTTCACTGAAGGACAAAGACCTGTTGGCAGCCTGTCCGGTGGAGAAACTGAAGCCGATGGTAAGAGTCGGGGAAATGAGCAAACGCTATTTTCATGATAATCTGTATGATTTGCTGGCGCGTCGTGCCCTCTTGCTGATGAAGCAAAACAGGTGGGAAGCTGCTTCTGTCGGGAACCAGACCAACAGTCTGCCGGCACAGGTGAAGGATATAAAAAGCTTTATGGCATATACGGCAGTACCGGTGTCCGAATGTGATTTCGTGGCAGCAATTCTTCAGAATTATCGTTCGCTTTTGACACTGTATGATACTCCTGCGTATCGTTCGGCATGGATGGTGACCGGCATCGGAGCGTTGGATTATCTGTTCAACACGTTCAATCAGAACTTTTCCAATGAGGATTGCCAAAAGGAATTACGCTCTTGGATAGCCGGATATCCCGATGAGGAAGCCGGAGCTGAGGTTTATCTGGCCCTGTCGGATTACTTGCAGAAGCAAAATAATCAGGTGGAACGCCTGAAAGTGGTACGTGAGGGGATTTCCAAATACCCTCGCTGTGTCGGTATCAACAGGCTGAGAAACATAGAAAAGGAGATATTGAATCCTTCTCTGTCATTGAAAGTGTCTGCGGCTTATCCGGGCAAGATGCAGGAGGTAAGAGTGAACTATAAGAATTTGAACGGCTTTACGTTGCAACTGTATAAGATAAACTTACCCGTCACTTCCGTGATGTGGGCAAGTAAGATGAAGAATTTTGTTGCAAAGTATGGTAAGTTGCAAAAGGAAGAAAACTTCTCGCTGAAAGGAACTGCCGATTATTTGCCGGTCGATACTACGCTTCAGATTCAGGCTCCGCAGCCGGGTATCTATTATTTGAAAGCTGTACCGGAAGGAAAAGTCGGCGAACCGGGTGGAACATTGATGTATGTCACTGCGTTGAGGGTGATTTATCGTCCCTTGCCTGACGATGATCTGGAACTGGTTGTGGTGGATGCCGAAAGCGGACATCCTGTGCCCGATGCCGAGGTGGTGATTTATACCGGTACGGACGGACGTTTCATGCCTTCGCAAACCTATACGGCTGATAAAGAAGGTACGCTGAGACTCGGGTTTCCCGATAAGAAAAGAACTATCATGTATAATGCCCGCACTATGAGCGATACGGCTATGCCGATTGCAGACTTGTGGAAACAAATCTATTACGCTCCTTCGGAGAATCGCGAACAGGAGGTGCTGAGTCTGTTTACAGACCGTTCCATCTATCGTCCGGGACAAACGGTTTATGTTTCGGGCATTGCGTACAGGCAGCAACAGGATGATACTCAGGTGTTTGGCCGATAAAAGAATATACGGTGACTCTGTATGATGTCAATAACAATAAGGTGGGCGAGGTGAAGGTGACAACCAACTCGTTCGGCTCTTTCAGCGGTCAGTTCACGCTGCCTTCTCCCTGCCTGACCGGTTACTTCAGGTTGCAGGCCGGCTCTGCTTCCGGTGGCTTCAGGGTAGAGGAGTATAAACGCCTACCTTCGATGTTGCTTTTGAACCGGTCAAGACCGAATATCAAACGGGCGACTCTGTACTTCTCACCGGTGTGGCAAGAACATTTGCGGGTGCTCCGGTGCAGAATGCAAAGGTGAATTATCATATCACCCGTTCTTTCTCTTGGTTCTGGCGCTTCCGGGGGGGCCGTTCTGCCGCTTGGGATGGGGAAACGATGACCGATGCCGAAGCAAATTCACCGTCACGGTGCGTCTGGAGGCAGATTCCGATGTGAAGGATTTGCCGACATGGTATTATACTTATCGGGTACAGGCGGATGTGACTGACGGTGCGGGTGAAACGCAACAAGCCAACCTGTCGTTGCCCTTGGGTAAAACTTCCGTTGTGCTCGCTATTGAGGGATTATCCGCACAGATGGTGAAAGAGAAGCCCGGGAATTGACCTTCTCTGTTACTAATTTATCGGGCGAACCGGTAGATACAGAGGTGATTTATCAGGTGTTTAAACCAAATAAAAGTAACCATGAACCCGGTGAGAAAGTGTTGCAGGCTACAGTTGCATCCAATAAGAAGTTTGTGCCCGAAGCATTATACCGGCTTCCTTCCGGCTCTTATATCCTGAAGATTTCGGCTAAAGATGCGCAGGGCAGGGAATGCACGGCATCTCAAGACTTCCTGTTGTTCTCGCTGAGTGACAAACGTCCGCCGATTGCCACCGTCGATTGGTTCTATCAGGACGGAGATAAATTTAAGGGAGATTCTTCTCCGGCCACTATCTATGTGGGCAGCAGTGAAAAGAACATCTATCTCTTTTACGATGTCTTTTCCGGCAATAAGCGGGTGGAAAGCAGACGCGTGCAGTTCTCCGATTCCATCGTCAGTTTCCCGCTTACTTATAAACAGGAGTATGGAAACGGGGTAATGGTAAGTGTTGCCTTTGTGAAAGACGGACAGCTCTATGGTCACTATGCACAGATTACCAAACCCGAACCGGATAAAGAGTTGCAGTTGAAGTGGACTACGTTCCGTAATAAGCTTCGCCCCGGTCAGCAGGAAGAATGGAAACTGAGCGTGCTTTATCCCGATGGCCGTCCGGCTGATGCCGAACTGCTGGCGTTGATGTATGATGCCTCTTTGGATCAGTTCTATAAGCATAACCTTTTATTCCGTGTGAACTTCGACCTAACATTCCATATTCCAAATGGGACAGCTGGTATGCACGGACTGAATATATTTATGTCGATTTCCCGTTTAAGAGTTTGAATACTTCTTCGTACTCTTATAGTGAATTGCTGGTTCCGTCCGTGGGTGTACGGCATTATGTCTTGGAGAGTTTGCCTGCCGGTGTCAATTTTGCACGGGGAATGAATTCGCGTGCTGCCCGACCGAAAATGGCAGATGATGTCCAAAATGTGGCGATTACAGATGTGGTGTTTGAGGAAGAAATAATTCCTGTGTTGAGAGCGGAAGCAATGGATGCGGGTGCTTTGGAAGAAACAGGGAATGTGCAGGTGCGTCAGAACTTTGCCGAAACAGCTTTCTTCTATCCGCAGTTGCGTACCAACGGGCAGGGCGAAGTCAGCATTTCGTTTATCCTGCCCGAGAGCCTGACAAATGGAAGTTTATGGGGCTGGCACATACCAAGGAGGTGGATTACGGCCGGATAGAGGCAACCGCTACTGCCTCCAAAGAGTTTATGCTTCAACCCAATATGCCTCGTTTTGTCCGTGTGGGTGATAAGGCAAATATTGCCGCTTCACTGATTAACCTGTCGGATAAGGCTGTTGCCGGAACTGTCAGAATGGAACTTTTCAATCCTGAAACAGAGAAGGTCTTCTATACTCAGAAGCAGAAGTTCGGAGTGAAAGCGGGAGAAACGGGCAATGTGAGCTTACCTTTGACGTCACTGATAAGTATACTGTACTGGCATGCCGCATGGTGGCTGAAGGAGATACGTTCAGTGATGGCGAACAGCGTTACATCCCGGTGTTGACGGATAAGCAGTGGGTGACGGAGAGTGTGCCGTTGGATGTAAACGGCAAAGGAAGTTATACCTTCTCATTGGAGCATCTGTTTAATAACCACAGTCGTACGGCATCCGGCCGGAAGATGACAGTGGAATTTACGAGCAATCCCGTATGGTATGCTGTCATGGCATTGCCGGTGGTTGCGGTTCCGCAGGGAGAGGATGCGCTGTCATGGGCTTCTGCTTATTATGCGAATGCGTTGGCCGAGTTCATTGTGAGTTCAAATCCGCGTATCAAACAGATATTTGACAGTTGGCTGGCACAGGGAGGCACTAAAGAAACTTTCATGAGCCGGTTGCAAAAGAATGAGGAGTTGAAGAACATATTGCTGGCAGAGACACCGTGGCTGACTGAAGCCGTGAATGAAGAAGAACAACGTCAACGTATTGCCACCTTGTTTGATTTGAACACGATGAGTAATAAATTGTCTGTCTGTGTGGCACATTTGAATGAGCTGCAAAATGTGGATGGTGCATGGAGCTGGTACAAGGGTATGCCGGGCAATCGTTATATGACTACGCAGATAACGGAAATGCTGACCCGCCTGCAAGTGATGACCGGTGGAAAACTGAATCAGGCTCTCTCTGCCATGTATCAGAAAGCATTAAACTATCTTACCGTGCAGGCAGGGAAAGAATACAAGGCAATGAAGGAAGCCGAAAAGAAAGGCGTGACGAAGGTCAGTCCTTCAGAACAGACGCTCCAATATCTGTATATATGTGCTTTGAATGGCAAAGCCGGAGCAAATGCCGATATGAACCGTTATTTTATCAGTAGCTGAGTGCACAGGCGACCGATCTGACTGTTTACGGAAAGGCGCTATCTGCCATTGTTTTGCAACAGGCCGGAGAGACGGTAAAGGCGAAAGAGTTTGTGCAGTCTGTTATGGAGTATTCGGTGGTGACAGACAAGATGGGGCGTTATTTTGATACTCCCAAGGCACATTATTCTTGGTTCGGTTATAAGATTCCGACCGAAGTGGCTGCAATGGAGGCGGTGCAATACGTTACCAAAGACGAGCAGGCGTTGAGCCAGATGAAACGCTGGCTTTTGAAAGAGAAGCAAACGCAGGTTTGGGATACTCCTGTTGCTACGGTGAATGCTGTATATGCCTTACTGAATTTCGGGAACGGACTTATTGGCAAAACTCTGATGCCGTGAAGATTACCTTGGGAAAAGAGGTGATTCAGACATCGGCGGAAAGAGCCGGTTGGGTTATCTCAAGAAGGTGGTTGAAGGCAATGTCATGAATCTGAAGAAGGTGACAGTGGATTGTGAAGGCAGCGGTATGGGTTGGGGAGCTGTGTATGCCCAATATCTGGAGAATATGGATAAGATGGGTGAGCAAAGTAGCGGTTTGTCTGTCAGCCGTAGCCTTTATAAAGGAGAGACGCTCATAGAAGAAGGCACTGTATTGAATATAGGTGATAAGATTACTGTCCGTCTGACGGTAAAGGCAGACCGGGATATGGATTTTGTACAGATTAAAGATGAGCGTGCCGCTTGTATGGAGCCGTTGGCAGCATTGTCAGGTTATCGCCTGAGCACAAACCTGGGATATTATCAGGCAACAAAAGATGCTTCCACTTCTTTCTTTGTCAATCAAATGCGTAAAGGAATGTATGTGATAGAGTATCAGGTGTATGTGACCCGTTCGGGAGAATACCGGTCCGGGATAGCAACGATTCAGTCGGCTTATGCACCCGAGTTCGGCGGGCATACAGGAGGATATAAAGTAGTGGTGAAATAGAATTGTAAAGGGAGTGTGCCAAAACTAAACCGGGCTATTCCATAGCCCCTACGAACTAAACGATAGTTTTGACATACCCCCTTACAACTTAATGACAGGTTATTTTCATTTGGAGATATCCGCTTGTCTTTTTGACGCTGCGGCCTCCATCGTATTCTAACCGGAAATCAAAGTTTCCTATTGTTCCGTAGAAGTAGTTTCCATTGACATGCGGATAATCTATAATGATGGATTCCCCGGTATCATAGTCTATATATAACCGTCCGTTCTCAATAAACCAGTCGAATTTATAGGTATCGTAATACTCGAAGGGAGGAGTGGTATAATAGAGGTCTTCTGTTCCCACACCGTGGTCGGGGCGAGAGCCGGATGTGAATGTGATATAGCTGTCCAAAGGTTCACCCCAAGAATCACCGGCACCCATATCGCCGAACCATGTCACTCCATACAATCCCGATAAATCAAAACCGATGTCTTCATCGCTCTCACAGGAAGTGAAACCGAGCGTGACAACCAGTGCGGCCAGCATACATAGATAATTCTTCCATGTTCTCATAATATTCCAGTTTATAGTTTTAATCTTTTTGTTTTAACACCTTCTAATGCAAAGATAATGCTTTTTTTCCTTACCTTTGTTACTTTAAACGAAGAATTTAGTTTGGTATGAAATACATAATGTTGATAATAAGTATGTTGCTGGGATCGGGGCTTTCAGTCTTTGCGCAGCCAAAAGCCTCTTTTGATAAGACAATGCACGAATTTGGAACCATTTTATGGAAGAACCCGGTAACGGCTACCTTTAAAATAACAAATAAGGCGATAAGCCGTTAGTGATATCCAATGTCACCACTTTCTGCGGGTGCACTGTTACCGACTGGACCAAATCTCCTATCCTGCCGGGGGAAAACGGGGTGAAGTCAGTTCTACGTTTGATGCCAAGGCTCTCGGTCGTTTCCGGAAAAGCATCGGTGTTTATTGCAATGCGTCAGGCAAGCCTGTTTATTTGTCTTTTCGCGGAGAAGTGACCGCCGACCCCAAGAACTATACCTTTACCCATCCTTATCAAATCGGTGCAATCCGCCTGAATAAAGAGGAAATAGAGTTTGACGATGCGAACAGGGGAGATAAACCGACCATCGAACTGCTGATAGCCAATACTTCGGACCGGGTCTATACACCTGTGTTGATGCATCTGCCTCCTTATTTGAGTGCGGTGGCCACTCCCGACAAGCTGGGGCGTAACCGCACCGGAAAGATTAAGGTGACTCTTGATACCGAAAAACTTCCCAAGCTGGGGTTGACCACTGCTTCGGTATACCTGTCACGTTTCCCCGGAGACAAGGTGGGTGAGGAAAATGAGATTCCGGTTTCGGCTGTGCTGTTGCCCGATTTCTCTCGCATCAGTCAGCAGGAACGCCTGAATCCGCCTGCCATCCATCTTTCTGCCAAGGAACTGGTCATGGGAGAATTGGCAGATGACGAGAAACGTTCGCAGACGATTATAGTGAAGAATGTGGGTAAATCCAATCTGGAAATACGTGATTTGCAAGTGTTCAACTCTGCTTTGGGAGTGCAGTTGAAGAAACGTGTCTTAAAGCCGGGGGCAACGACCAAGATGAAGATTACGGCTTATGGGCATAACCTCAGAAGAGTGAAAGGCTCACCTCGTGTATTGATGATAACGAATGACCCGAACAGCCCGAAAATAATTATCAATGTGAAAGTAACCTCAAAGAAATAGCTATGGAACATCCTGAAAATAGTGAAGAATATAAAGGGATTGGTCGTCAATGCGGGCATTGAACAACCATCCATTGTGAATCCTTATTTGAAATTCCGCAAGAAACCGCGTCGCCGTGAGTTTTCTGTGGGAGAGTATGTGGAAGGTATTGTGAAAGGTAACGTGACCGTCTTGAGTCAGGCCGTGG
>ENA-OQCD01000471-OQCD01000471.1-human-gut-metagenome-genome-assembly--contig:-NODE-471-length-11408-cov-1.437993_pt1 | contig 11408 bp, 18 predicted proteins | sample MGYA00242755_ERZ504571 | MGnify/ENA primary metagenome ERZ504571 (study PRJEB26092, sample SAMD00036274) | human gut metagenome | host: Homo sapiens | study: EMG produced TPA metagenomics assembly of...
CTCTTAAAACTCTTGATCATCATTTATTTTTTGTGACCGCGACAGGATTCAAACCTGTAACCGGCTGATCCGTAGTCAGCTACTCTATTCAGTTGAGCTACGCGGCCATTGTTCTTTTCGTTTTAACGGGTGCAAAGATACGGATCTTTTTTGAATCTGCAAGTGTTTTAGCAATCTTTCTTTTCAAAAAAATTATTCGATGAAACGGGAGTTAAATAGCTGCCAACCTAGTGTGAGTCCTACATTCCAGTCGTTATTCGGTGAGCTATAATGATTTACGTATGCACTGATAGAACCGAAAGATAATTGGAATACAAGAGAGATTTTCTCCTAGATATTCGAATTTTGTGAAGGCTTTACCATAATTATGCTTTTCCGTATTCATCTTTTTTAATAGAAAGATGGGAATGAAACCATAGAATTCTCCTCGTAGCTGGATAGAATTTCCTAATTGATAGATAGGAATAGCCCCGATTCCGGTATATTGATTGGCGCGGAATGCCTCATTGTAGGTCACTTTGCTATGGGCGGTGGGGGCAAATTCGCCCGCTTCCATTAAAGTTGCGGTATAATTATTTGAAAAATTTCGTGAAGAGTAATAGGCTTCCAAATAAGCTCCTAGTGTAAACTTAGGGCTTATTTTGTGATATGTTTCATTTTCATAAGATACCTGCAACCATGATTGTATCTTTTTATATTGGTTTTCTACAGGAGCTTGCGGATTGCCAGCTTTAAACTTTTCCCTGCCTGTGAATATTTGTGCTGCCATTTTTTCTCTGCTTCCCTGAGTGGCAAATTGTCGTGCGTTCAAGGTGCTTCCTTCCAAGACTATGGAGCCTCCAAGGATGTCGTAAGTGCTACGATCATGTTTTGCCTGACTGAAATCAATGATATTGGTTTGGAAATAGCGATCTTGAATGCGTGCGATTCCTATCCCAAAATTCGGCTTTTTTTTCGGCTGAGGAAGGGAAGTGCTGCTTTTATTTTCACGAATTCCTCTTTCTTTTTATTAAAAGCCGGATTGTCGTTGTTGGAGAATAACTTTTCTTCTTTATAATAGTCAAAGGTGGAGATGGAGGCCATGAAACGGTATGAAGTAGGTATTCGGGTTGGGAATCGATGCGTGCTGCCAGTTGGAGGTTATTATAAATTCTGCCAAGTTGTCCGTCAAATGTAAATTCTTTAGAGTAATAGTTCAGGTTTTGGTAAGATGCACCAAAATAAACTTGGTTGGCTCCACTGGAAGAGACATTTCCACCAACTCGGGCGGAGAGATTGGCTTCCATCTTGACTTGTAAGTTCAAATCGTAAGTTCCGTCCTCCTTATTATAAACAGCGTGGGGAATAATTTCAGAGATTATATTATCTGATAACAAGCGAAAATATCCCTGTTTTACATCTTCTATTGTAAATGTCTCGTAATTATTTTCGTGGAATTCTTTGCGGATATATTGTTTCTGCCGTTCATTAGCGCCTGTGATATTGACTTTTTTGAATCGAAGTTCGGGTAAATTACTTTTATATGCCAAGCGCCGGGCTTCTATTTGGGCAGGATTCACTCTTCGATGGATTCGGCTTTTTATAGAGTCCATCATTTCCAATGTGCGTTTATAACCGATATCATGTAGTTCGTCGAAACGGTTGAAATCCATCAGGTTGACATTGTCGTATTTGAATGTTAATAGAATTCCTAAAGAATCGGGTAGCGTATAATCCGTCTTTTGCATGATCATATTTTCCAATTGTCCCATGATGTCTCCTTCTTTGGGTTTTCCAGGGTTGGTAGAAACGGTACTTCCTATAATAATATCAGGATGGAAATCGTCTTTCATCACATTTACCGGGAAATTATTGTATATTCCTCCATCATAAGCAAGTATTGAATCTATTTCAATCGGTTTGAACATGGCCGGAAAGCTCATGGAAGCACGGACAGCATCTCCTAAATCACCATCTTTCAATATCATGGCGCGTTTTATTGTAAACGTCGGATGCAATGCAGCGGAAAGGAATAAACAAACTATCAAAGTTTTCTTTGCATGCCGCGGTGGATTGGGCAAAAAAGTTGCAGAAATACGATATTCATTTGGATGGGATCTACAATACTGTTGGGCAGAAAATGGGGCTTTACACTTTTAAGGGAGTCCTTTAATGAAATACGAATGTTGATTAAACTCCGGAGTCGGCGGATTTTTCTTGAAATAGTAGATATATTTTTCTTCAACATCTCCCGAATACCAGCGTTTAAAGTCATCTGATTTGAGTAGTTGTTCCATTTCATCAGGAGAATACCCCATAGCGTAAAAGTGAGCCGACAATGGCACCCATAGAAGTACCGGTAATATAATCTATGGGGATTTCATTTTCTTCCAGTGCACGGATAATACCAATGTGAGTCAGTCCTTTAGCGCCGCCACCACTCAATACAAGTCCTACTTTTTGTGCTTCCATTTGCAAAGGGATTAATATTAGGAGTAGGAGTATATATATGCGTTTGTTTCATGGATTTTCTATATTTTCCCAAATATAGAAATAAATCTTTATATATATTCGTTTTGGAAATAAAAAAGAGAAAGGGTATCAAAAGCAATTGTGTAGTTTTGCTGTTGATACCCTCTCTTTAGTTATGAGAAAAGCTCATAAAATCAGATTAATTCGATGCTTCGTTTTACAAAGTTGGTTAAAGCTTCTCCTTTTAACATATTGTTTTGTAATAATGCAAGATCGATTAATTGGTGGATTATCTTATTTCCATTGGCGTATTCACCTAAGACAGCCTGTTTCTTGGTGGTTTCATCCGATATTTTCTTTTCGATATCATTTAATTCATCTTTCTCTGCTTGCGGGATGTCTTCTGTTTTTTGCCTTCTTGAGCCTTTTGGAGTTCCTTACGTCGGTTGTTTAAATTTGCCATTTCGCTTTCGATAGGTTCAAGTGCTGCTTTGCACGAGTTGCCGGCATCTGTCAATACTTGTTTGACGAGTTTGTGATCGGCATTCAAAACAAGGTTATACATATTTGGCATTTCTCCATAAAACTCATACCGGCCTGAATATTAGCCATTTCTTTCATACGCCGCATATATTCGCTTTGTGTAATCATTATCGGTGCACCGTTTTCTCCTAACGATTGTGTTTCGACATTGAATTCCACTTTCTTTATCTGAGGCAACTGACTGCGGAAGACGGAAGAAAGAATCTCGCGTTGATTGGATTCCAAGTTAGCTTCTTTATGCTCCTCTTTGGCAATCAAACGATCAATGACATCACTATCCACACGAGTGAAGCGACTCTTTTCAAATTTTTGTTCGAGCATGCTTATCATGCTACATCCAGTTGACCATCCATCAGTAATATATTGTATCCTCTGTTTTTGGCAGCGTCAATGTAACTGTATTGTTCGTCCATGTTGTTGGAATACAGGTAAATCAGATTTCCATCTTTATCTGTTTGGTTATCTTTGATTAAACTCTGATATTCTTCATAAGTATAATATTTTCCGTCTGTATCTTTCAATAAAGCAAATTTTATTGGCTTTTTCATAGAAATCTTCTTGAGTCAACATGCCATAATTGATGAAAATCTTCAAGTCATCCCATTTTTCTTCAAATTTCTTTACGGTTATTTTTGAAGATGGCTTGTAAACGATCTGAAACTTTCTTTGAAATATAGGTAGAAATCTTCTTTACGTTCGAGTCGCTTTGCAGATAAGAACGTGATACGTTTTTAAACGGGATGTCCGGTGAATCAATTACACCGTGTAAAAGAGTTAGAAAGTCAGGTACAATGCCTTCTACTGAATCTGTTACATATACTTGGTTGCAATATAACTGAATTTTGTTACGTTGCAATTCAATATTGCTCTTGATTTTCGGAAAGTAAAGAATACCTGTCAGATTAAACGGGTAGTCTACATTCAAATGAATCCAGAACAAAAGGCTCGTCTGCCATCGGGTAGAGTTCCTGATAGAATTTTTTATAGTCCTCGTCTTTCAGCTCCACCGGTTTACGAGTCCAAAGAGGATAAGTTTCATTAATAATTATTATCTTCGTTTGTTTCTACTTGTTTACCGTCTTTCCATTCTTTCTTTTTTCCAAAAGCTACAGGAATGGGGAGGAAACGGCAATATTTAGTAAGTAAAGCAGATATACGTGCTTCTTCTAAGAATTCTTTGCAATCATCGTCTATGTATAAGATAATGTCTGAACCACGGTCTGCTTTTTCCACGTCTTCTATCGTAAACTCAGGGCTTCCATCGCAAGTCCATTTCACGGCTTGAGCATCTTCGCGATAAGACTTGGTGATGATTTCCACTTTTTTTTTGCCACCATAAATGCGGAGTAGAAACCTAGTCCGAAGTGACCGATAATGGCATTGGCGTCATCTTTGTATTTTTCAAGAAAATCATTGGCGCCAGAAAAAGCAATTTGATTAATATACTTTTCTATTTCTTCAGCAGTTAATCCGATACCACGATCGGAGATAGTGATAGTATCTGCATTTAAACTTACTTTGACAGTGAGGTCGCCCATTTCTCCTTTAAATTCCCCTTTGGAGGCAAGAGTCTTGAGCTTTTGGGTAGCATCTACTGCATTAGATACCAATTCACGAAGAAATATTTCATGGTCACTATATAAGAACTTTTTAATGATGGGGAAAATATTCTCGGTAGTTACCCCAATGTTTCCTTTTTGCATATTATTAATGTTTTAAGTTATTGTTATTTGTAATTGTAAGCTTTGGAGCAAAAAAAATGCCAGATACACAGGTATCTGACATTTTTGGCGGTTATTTTTGGATAACTTTTAGTCCTTTACTTTTCTACAGTCATACTGATGGCATCTTCTTCTTTATTGTATGACACTTTAATAGTATCTCCGGGCTGTAATTCTGTACCAAGAATTATTTCTGACAATCCGTCTTCCAAATAGTTTTGAATAGCACGTTTCAACGGACGTGCACCGAATTGTATATCATAACCTTTTGATGCGACAAATCGCTTTGCTTCGTCATCTATAATCATCTTATAGCCAATGTTTTCAATCCGCTGGTAAAGTCCTTTAAGCTCAATGTCGATAATCTTCACCAATGCTTCCATATCCAATTGGTCGAAATTAATAATTTCGTCTAGGCGGTTAATGAATTCAGGTGCAAAGGCTTTGTTTAAAGCCTTTGTAATGACTCCTTTAGCATATTCTTTATCATCCTCACGTGCCTGTGTAGTGAAGCCTATTCCTTTGCCGAATTCTTTTAGTTGGCGGGTTCCTATATTAGAGGTCATGATAACTACCGTATTCTTGAAGTCTACGGTTCTGCCATAACTGTCAGTCAGTCGGCCTTCGTCCATTACTTGCAACAAAAATATTGAATACATCGGGTGGGCCTTTTCTATCTCATCCAATAAAACGATAGAATAGGGTTTGCGTCTTACTTTTTCAGTTAGTTGACCTCCTTCTTCATAGCCTACGTATCCCGGAGGTGCTCCTACGAGCCGTGAAACTGTAAACTTCTCCATATATTCACTCATATCAATGCGAATCAGTGCATCAGTGGAGCCAAACATCAGTTTTGACAATTCTTTGGCTAAATGAGTTTTACCGACTCCTGTAGGTCCTAAAAACATAAATGTACCAATAGGCTTGTTGGGGTCTTTTAACCCTACGCGACTGCGCTGGATAGCTTTTACTAATGTATTAATCGCTTTATCCTGACCTACTACTTTAGTTAGTAGTTCATCTTTCATGTTTAATAACTTCACGCCTTCAGTCTGTGCCATTTTTTGTACGGGAATTCCCCGAAATCATAGAAAACTACGTCAGCAATCTGCTCTTCGTCCACAGTTTCGCGATTTTCTTTTAAGGCCTTTTTCCCATTTTTCTTTCAGTATATCCAATTGTGCTGCATATTCTTTTTCTTTGTCGCGGTAGCTGGCGGCAAGCTCGAAGTTCTGCAGTTTGACAGCCTCATTTTTAAGAGATTTCATTTCATCTATCAACTTTTTCCTGCTCTTCGATTTCCTTAGGGGCGCTTATATTTATGAGGTGTACGCGCGAGCCTGCTTCATCTAAAGCATCAATAGCTTTATCCGGGAAATTTCGATCGGTTATATAGCGTTCTGTCAGTTTACACAAGCTCCAATGCGGCATCGGTATAGTTTACATTATGGTGATCCTCATATTTTTCTTTGATGTTTTGCAGAATTTGGATTGTTTCTTCGGGTGTAGTAGGCTCTACTATGACTTTTTGGAAACGGCGCTCCAAAGCTCCATCTTTTTCAATATTCTGACGATATTCGTCTAGTGTGGTAGCACCAATGCATTGAATTTCACCTCTAGCTAATGCCGGCTTTAACATGTTGGCGGCATCCATAGAACCTGCAGCAGAACCTGCACCGACGATGGTATGTATTTCATCAATGAAAAGAATAATATTGGGATTTTTCTTTAATTCATTCAAGATAGAACGAATACGTTCTTCAAATTGTCCTCGATATTTTGTACCTGCTACAACAGCCGTCATATCAAGTGCAATCACACGTTTTATCAAACAAGATGCGTGAAACTTTTTTTTCTCTACAATTCGAAGTGCAAGTCCCTCTACAATAGCAGATTTACCTACACCTGGCTCACCAATGAGGATAGGATTGTTTTTTTTGCGCCGGCTTAGAATCTGAGCTAATCGCTCAATTTCCTTAATTCGCCCCACTACAGGGTCTAATTTACCTTCTTCGGCGGCACGTGTCATATCTGTACCGAAATTATCGAGTACAGGTGTATCATTAGTAGGTTTCTTTTGGGTAGAGCGTGTCTGTTGGGTAGCTCCAGATTGGCTATTTCCTGTCGAAGGCTGATTTTGGATTTCATCCTCTTCTTCATCTTCATCTTCGCTGAACCCAAGCCCTGCGTGAATATCTGGCTGAAGAGTAAGTTGTTCGATTATTTTATCATATGTCACATTGCTGCTTTCTAGTAAATGGAAAGCAGAGTTATTCTTAACTTTCATGATTGCCAATAGAATATGTTCTGAATCAGCGAGTGAATTCTTAAGTAATTTTGCTTCCAAAATACAAAGCTTTAATACGTTGGATGCAGATTCATTAAAGTTGATATTAGCATCGTAAATGGCATCGCTTTCTGAATCTCTTTTCAGGATATTCTCTAATTGGTATTTTATATCTTGTAAATTAATATTTAAGTTTAGTAGAATCTCGATAGCCTTTCCTTCACCTTCACGTATCAGTCCCAACAGCAAGTGTTCGGGACCGATATAGCTGTTTCGGAGTCTATTTGCCTCTTCTTTGCTATAAGTAATGATGTCGGACACTCTTTGTGTAAATTGATTATTCATAAAATTATTATCCTCCTTAAAAAGTATTAGTGTTTATTCTTTAAATGCAAAGATACGCATAAAAATGATGCGTACCGTTATTTTTCTTTTTATTTAATATTATACCTGCAAAATGTGTGCCACATTATATTTTATGCTCTTCGAAAAGAGGAATATAATGTATTATGCTATTTTTTATCTAAAGACATGTAAGTACATGGCAAAATATGTCATTTGGCTCAACTTTTTTTTTTTCGGGTTTGTTTTCGTATGTCGTATAAAAAGCCGTACCTTAGCGTGGTTTTTGATAGACCCTGAAATGTATAATTAATATTTGTTTTAAATGCAAGAACAAGACAGAATTATAAAGATTAACATCGAAGAGGAAATGAAGTCGTCGTACATTGATTATTCTATGTCGGTAATCGTGGCACGCGCCCTCCCTGATGTACGAGATGGTTTGAAACCCGTTCACAGACGTATACTTTACGGAATGATGGAATTGGGGAACACCTCGGATAAAGCTTATAAGAAATCAGCAAGAATAGTAGGTGAAGTTTTAGGAAAGTATCACCCTCACGGTGATTCATCTGTATATGGCGCTCTCGTTAGAATGGCTCAAGATTGGGCAATGAGATATCCGTTGGTTGATGGTCAGGGTAACTTTGGTTCAGTGGACGGTGATAGTGCAGCTGCTATGCGTTATACTGAAGCAAGATTGAAAAAAGTAGGTGAGGAAATGATGCAGGACTTGTATAAAGAAACTTGCTGATTTTCAAAATAACTTTGATGATACATTGCAAGAGCCTACTGTTATGCCGACTCGAATCCGAATTATTGGTAAACGGAGCGTCTGGTATTGCGGTAGGTATGGCAACTAATATGCCGACTCATAATCTTTCGGAAGTGATAGATGCTTGTATCGCCTATATTGATAATAATGATATTGATATTGAGGGATTAATGCAATATGTAAAGGCCCCGGATTTTCCTACAGGGGGTTATATATATGGCATAAGTGGTGTGCGTGATGCTTATGAAACAGGTCGCGGACGAGTAGTGATGCGTGCAAAGGCTGAAATAGAAACACATACTTCGCATGATAAGATTATCGTAAATGAGATTCCTTATAACGTAAATAAAAAAGAGCTGATTGAAAATATCGCTTCATTGGTCAATGAAAAGAAAATTGATGGTATCTCATATGTAAATGATGAGTCTGACCGTGAAGGTATGCGTATTGTTATTGATGTTAAGCGTGATGCTAATGCCAGTGTCGTGCTTAATAAGCTATTTAAGATGACAGCTCTGCAGACTTCTTTTGGCGTGAACAACATCGCATTGGTGCATGGACGTCCCCCAAATGCTCAATCTAAAAAGATTTTGATTAAAATATTTTGTGGAGCATCGTCATGACGTTGTGATTAGACGTACTCAATATGATTTACGCAAAGCCCAAGAACGTGCTCATATTTTGGAAGGTCTTATTATTGCATCGGACAATATTGATGAGGTGATTCGTATTATTCGTGCTGCCAAAACTCCAAATGATGCAATAGCTAATTTGATGGAACGTTTTAGCTTAAGTGAAATTCAGTCACGTGCTATTGTTGAGATGCGCTTGCGCCAACTTACCGGTCTGATGCAAGACCAACTTCATGCAGAATATGAAGAAGTTATGAAACAGATCGCTTACTATGAAGAAATTCTTTCTAATGATGAACTTTGTAAAAAAGTAATCAAAGATGAATTACTCGAAGTAAAAGCTAAATATGGTGATGTGCGTCGTTCGGAAATCGTTTATTCTTCAGAAGAGTTCAATCCGGAAGATTTTTACGCAGATGACCAAATGGTTATTACTATTTCACATATGGGATACATCAAGCGTACACCGTTATCTGAATTCCGTGCTCAAAATAGAGGAGGAGTAGGTTCTAAGGGAAGTGAAACACGTGATGAAGATTTTGTAGAGCATATTTACCCGGCTACGATGCATAATACGATGATGTTCTTTACTCAAAAAGGTAAATGCTATTGGCTGAAAGTGTATGAAATACCGGAAGGAACAAAGAATGCTAAAGGACGTGCTATCCAGAACTTGTTGAATATTGATTCAGATGATGTAGTAACGGCATATCTTCGTGTGAAGAGTTTAAATGATACCGAATTTATTAATAGCCACTATGTTTTGTTTTGTACAAAGAATGGTGTAATTAAGAAAAACATTGCTTGAACAATATTCACGTCCTCGACAAAAATGGTGTGAATGCGATTACTATTCGTGAAGATGATAAAAGTTTATTGAAGTACGCATGACAAAATGGTAATAAATGAGATTATCATTGCTAACCGTAATGGTCGTGCCATTCGTTTCCACGAAAAGTGCGGTTCGTGTAATGGGGACGTACCGCAACCGGAGTTCGCGGTATGACTTTAGACGAAGATGGAAGCGATGAAGTAATCGGAATGATATGCATAAAAAGATCCTGAAACAGAATCTATTATGGTTGTGTCGGAACAAGGTTACGGTAAGCGTTCGGATATAGAAGACTATCGTAAGACCAATCGTGGTGGTAAAGGTGTCAAGACATTGAATATTACTGATAAGACAGGTAAAATTGGTTGCTATAAAATCGGTTACGGATGAAAATGATTTGATGATTATCAATAAATCGGGTATCACAATTCGTTTGAAGGTAGCTGATGTACGCATTATGGGACGTGCTACTCAGGGAGTTCGTTTGATAAATCTTGAAAAGCGTAACGATCAAATCGGCTCTGTATGTAAAGTAACATCAGAATCGGAAGAAGAAATGGTCAACGAGGATGAAAATCTATTAGATACCGAAGCTCCAATTAATGGAGGAGATATTCAAGGTGAATCCTTTGCCGAAGAGAATAGCGAAGAATAAAAGAGAACATAAAAAGATTGTATTATTAAATCCACAAAATTATGAAAAAAGTATTATTTACAGTGGCTTTATTATTGGGTGCATGTTTTGCATCTGCACAGGTTAGTGCTGTTAAAGAAGCTAAATCTTTAAAAAGTAAACCTGAAGAGCTGCAAAAGTTTATTGAACCGGCTTTGACCAATCCCGAGACTGCAAATGATCCAGAAACTTGGAAATTAGCAGGTGACTTTCAGAAAGCTATGTATGATGACGAAAACATGAAACTTTATTTGCCAGGTGGTCAAGCTGATACAACTAGACTTTATAACAGTTTGGCAAAAATGTATGAGTATTATTTGAAATGTGATGAGATGGAGCAGGCTAAAGTCAAAAGTGGTGAGATGAAAAAGCCTAAATATAGAAAGAAGAATGCTAATGCTCTTAAAACATTACGTTTGAATTTAATTAATGGTGGTGGAGATGCTTATAATAAAGGCGATTACGCTGATGCCTTGAAATATTTTGGTCTATTTGTAGATGTTGTAAACGAACCTATATTTGCTGATGATGAATCTCTTAAGGCAGATACATTGAATGCTTTATATGCTTGTTATGCTACTTTGGCTGCTAATATGCTAAAAAGATAAAAGATGCAGTTATCAAAATATGGTACGATAGGTAAAGAAGATAAGAGCGAAGGCTATAGAGCTTTGATGTGTTTGGCTGAGGCTTATGGTGATAAAGAAACTGGCGATTCAATAAAATGGCTGGAAGTAATTAAAGAAGGAACAGAAAAATTCCCTCAGCAGGAGTATTTTGTTGGTAATATCATGGATTATTATATCCAAAAAGGTATGGTTGATGAGGGTTTAGCTCAAATCAATAAGCTGCTTGCTACTAATGAAACTCCATATTTCTTATATGTGAAGGTATTTTGCAATTCGAAAAGAAACAATATGATGATGCTATTGCTACTTTTAATAAAATTATCGCTAATGGTGGTGATTTAGTAGCTGAAGCTTACGCCAAGATTGGTGATTGCTATTTCTTCCCAGCACAGATTGTGGTAGAAGAGAATTCAGAATTAGCTATTGATAATCCTAAGTATAATGAAAATGAAAACCAGATTAAAGCTTTGTATGAGAAGGCTAAACCTTTTTACGAAAAGGCTAAAGAATTGAAACCGGAACA
>ENA-OQCD01000472-OQCD01000472.1-human-gut-metagenome-genome-assembly--contig:-NODE-472-length-11396-cov-5.424350_pt1 | contig 11396 bp, 14 predicted proteins | sample MGYA00242755_ERZ504571 | MGnify/ENA primary metagenome ERZ504571 (study PRJEB26092, sample SAMD00036274) | human gut metagenome | host: Homo sapiens | study: EMG produced TPA metagenomics assembly of...
TGCGGCACGGCATCTGCGTTGCCAAAATGCTCGATAAGACATCCAGTATTATCTGCGCTTTTGGCTTAGCATCTGCCGCACCTCGCTCGCCGTATCGGCACTTAGAATTATGCGGTATTGCCTTAATTATACCACCATTTCCTACCGCGTCAATGGGTTGCAATGCGCCGTGCCGGATCCCTCGCCGAGCATCAGCTTTTCATAAAGGCGATGATGTCCCTTGCCATCACATCCGGGTGGCCAATGATGTCGCCGTGGCCGTACCCGACAAAGGGGTGGTCCTGCGCGTTGGGGTAGGCGCGTTTTAATTTCTGCATCGCTTTTTTCATGTTCGGCTCGTTGGAACCGTACCAGATGGCCACCTTTGCTTCCGGGTCAGGGGCAAAAGTGTCGATCACATGGTACTGCTTTTCCAGCAGCGGAATCACCGCTTCAAACTGGCGCCAGCTCATCATGTTGCCGGGCAGCAGCATAATTTTGCGGCTGTTTTGTTTGCCAAATTCCTGTACTTCCATATAAACGTTCCCTCCTCAGACCCCTGCGTTACTTTTGACTAACTCCTATCTCCATCATACCAGAACCCGCCTCAAAATCCACAAAAAAGAACCTGGGAAGTTTGTTCTTCCCAGGTTCTCTGTTGCATTATTTATCGCGTTCTCAGTCTTTGTCGCGGTCGCGGCGGTCCGGCTTTTTGGTTTCCGGCTCCGGCGGGCGGCTTACCAGGCGTACTTCCTGCACCCGGCGGTTGGTGGCACGGGTCACGGTACCGTCAAAGCTGCCCCACACAAAATGGTCACCCACTTTGGGCAGGCGGCTGAGCTTTTCCTGCACCAGCCGCCGATGGCCACCGCGTCGATTTCCTCTTTATCGCGGATATCCAGCTCCTCGGCCACATCGTCCACGCTGGCACCGCCGGCAATCAGCCAGCTGCCATCGCTCTGCTGGCGGATATCCTCCACCACTTCATCATGTTCATCCCAGATCTCGCCAACCAGCTCTTCCAGGATATCCTCCAGTGATGATGCCCGCAGTGCCGCCGTATTCATCCACCACAACTGCCATATGGTGCTTGCTTTCCCGCAAAGTGCGCAGCAAAGCGGAGATGGGGGTCACGCTGGTTGTGTACAGCGTGGGGCCGATCAGGCTTTCCAGCTTGACATCTTCATCGCCCTTGCGCATGGCGGCAAAACAGTCTTTTTCATGTACCACGCCAATGATGTTATCAATGGTTTCGTGGTATACCGGCAGGCGGGAATAGCCGCTGTCGGCAAAAGTTTCGGTCACTTCGTCCATGGGGGTATCATCCGCCACGGCGATCACATCCACGCGCGGGGTCAGAACGTCCTGGGCTTCCACATCGTCAAATTCAATGGCGCTGCGGATCAGCTCGCTTTCACGGTTGGTCAGCTCACCGTCTTTTTCGGCTTCGCTCACCATGGTTACCAACTCACCTTCGGTAATGGTGTCCTTTTTCGTCGGTATAAAAGCGGCTGGCCAAAAAGCTTTTCCATTTGCCAAAAATAAAGTTCAGCGGCCCAAATACCGCCACAAGGGCACCAAGCGCCGGCGCAAAGGCCATTGCAATGGATTCCGGCATTTCCTTCGCCATGCTTTTGGGGGTGATTTCGCCAAACGTCAAAACCAGTAAGGTCATGACAATGGTGGAAGCCGTGGGGCCGTAAGCATTGCCCAACAACCGGCTGAACAGCACCGTTGCAAGCGAAGACGCACCGATGTTTACAATGTTGTTGCCGATCAGAATGGTGCTCAGCAGGCTGTCATACCGTTCAGCCAGGGCCAGAACCTTGGCTGCCTGCTTATCGCCATCCTCCGCGCGGCTTTTTAAGCGGATCATGTTCAGCGAGGAATATGCTGTTTCCGATGCCGAAAAAAAAGGCCGACAACATGATCAAAACGATCAGTGCGGTGATCATAAATATACTACTGCCATCGTCCATTGGAGAACCATCAACTCTTTCTTTTGTTTTTTGGCTGCCTGTGCGGCAGCGTTATCAGTATTGTATGCAGGGTATACTACACACATTATAGGTTATTATAGCATACTGTCTCCAAAAGCGCAAACACTGCAAAGGCTTTTTGCACAAAACAGTCGTTTCAGCCAAAATGTGCGCCTATTTGGCCGCCCGCTTTGCTATACCTGCATACAAAAAGGCCCCCGCCTTACAGCAGAGGGCTTTTGCACACAATACCGAAAATTATTCCTATGGCAACACCGCATAATTCCCGCCTTACGGCTTAAGCACCGCTCCGGCGGCTGCGGCACCTCGCTCGCCGTATCGGCACTTAGAATTATGCGGTATTGCCCTATACTTTTTTGCTTCCCTCTCCGGGAAGATGATTTTGTTGACAAAGAAGAAGATCAGCATCAAAATGTCACCGTTGAGCATCGTGGCTCCGATGTTATAGATAAGTCCGGCACCAGCAGGCCCGCAACCGCCGCTCACACGCGGTTGATGAAGTTAACGAAGCAGGTGATCAGACAGAATGCCAGCACCAGGCGATCTGCTTGGCAAGGTCGACCAGTTGCGCTGGATCAGGTATCGGATTTTTATTCAAAGTCGGGAAAACGGTCGGGTTCGAGCCCAAAACGGCAGCTGCAATCTTGCCTGTTTAGACCACGCATCAAATGTACATCAACAACCATGATTCATGTCAGGGAGCTTAGGACACAAAAGTTCATCCGATGCAGTTTTCTATGCATCCGATGAACTTTTTTCAGTAGCGTTTCCTTTTAAGCCACCTTGGTCTTTCGCAGATACCCCCATGCTGCCAATCCAACGAGCAGAACGATCTTGATCGGTGCCGATGCCAGCAGTACATCTGCCTGAAAGAAGGCATGCCCGCCTGCATAGAGAAAATCAAAGCTGATCATTTTATACAGTAATGCGTTGGAAAGTCCAATGCCCCCTGCCGGAATCAGGGTGGACAGCCATTCTCCGAAGGAGCCCGGCACGACCATATAAACAATCAGCGGTGCCACCACACTGATCAGCGCCACAGACAAAGCGGTCAGGTTGTTCTTGGCCCATACGGATGCCATCAGCACAAAGGCCACCTCCGCAAAGAAGATCAGGAAGTTTGCCACCAGCATGACCCACTCCATCTGGCCAACGGTATACGGCAGCAGGCTGGTCACAGAAAACAGCCATTGCACGGAAGTTTGGGTACTTTCCCAGCCAAATAGAGCATTCGTGACCATGATCCACACCACGCCGCAGAGCAGATACGCCGCCCCTGTGATACTAAACGCCGCCGCTAGCTTTGCCGCTGCTAGCCGCAGACCGCCGTTTTTTGTGCACAATTGGATGTCCTGCGCCCCGGTCTGTGCATCCGATGCAAACACCGGGGCCGCAATCACCGCGCACAGCAGGGTGAGCAGCAAGCTCAACAGGGTCTGGTAATCCATTGCGTCTGGACTGACCCCAAATGAATAGGTGAACGGTTTTTGTACAGCATCGAACTTTTTCTGTGCAATGGCCTGCGCCTGCTCATAGCCGGGCTTTCCGCTTTGTTCCAGCCAGATCACCGATTCCAGCCGTTTGGGGAGCTGGCTGTAAAAGTTCTGCATATCCTCTACGGTCAGCCCCATCACGCCCGGTGCCATGCCGGTTTCGGGTCGGCAAAGGCTTCCTTTGCGTTGTTCACAAGAGGCTGATACCGGGCAAGTTCTTTATAAAATACCTCGACCGGGATATCGTTGATGGAGCTTGCATCATACTGCCGGTACACCCGCTGATAGGCTTCCAGTGCTTCCTGCATGACATCCGGCGTGATGGTATCGGATACCTGCTGCTCCTGCCGTTTCCGAATTGCTTTCAAACCCGTGTAACGCACTTCGTTTCCGCTGGCATCCAGTTCCGTCCAGCCGATAAAGGTCACCGGCAGATATGCCATGACCACAGCCAGCACCAGCGCAATGGCCAGCAGAATAGCTGTCATACGGGTTTTGCACACACGTTTCAATTCCAAACGATACAGGTTCATTTTGCTTCCTCCATTTCCTCCGGGAACAGCCACAGATACAGATCTTCCAGCCGGGGCTGTGCCGGGACGCTGTCCGGCAGCTGCGGTGCATCCGCCAGATACCGCAATGTTACCGTTCCGTCCGGCTCGTTGCGCAGGTTCACTACCCGCAGTCGGTATTCCCACCGGGCAAGCTGTTCCATCGGGATATTTCCCTGCCAGACCTTGGCTTCGATCTGCTTTACCAGCCCTTCGGTGGTGTCCTGTGCAATGATTTTGCCAGCCTTCATCACGGCATTTTCAGCTGCAATGTATTCCACATCCGAAACGATATGCGTTGAAATAAGAACGATCCGTTCCTGCGCAAACTCCGACAGCAGATTGCGGAAGCGCACCCGTTCTCCGGGGTCCAGCCCTGCCGTAGGTTCATCTAAAATCAAAATTTCCGGGTCGTTGAGCAGTGCCTGTGCGATACCAACCCGGCGCTTCATACCGCCGGAAAGCTTCACGATCTTTTTGCGGCGCACCTCAGTCAGGCTTACCCGCTCCAGCAGTGCGTCGATCTGCCGGGCAGCCTCTGTGCGCGGCAGACCCTTGAGTGCCGCCATATATTCCAGATAGTCCTGCACCGTGAATTCCGGGTAAAACCCGAATTCCTGCGGCAGATACCCCAGCTTTTCCCGGTAGGCCGCACCAAGCGTCCCAATCTCAACCCCATCGCACAAAATCCGGCCACTGCTGGGCCGCAGAATGCCCGCCAGCATCCGCATTAAGGTTGTTTTGCCTGCACCATTCGCCCCCAGCAGTCCCCACACACCCGGCGTGAGAGTGATGGACACATCATCCACCGCCGTTTTATCCCGGTATCGCTTTGTAATATTCTGGATTTTCAGTTCCATGACTTGCTCCTTTCAGCCTTCTGCAATATATTCTGACCGGGCGGCAAGCCGGATGCACTGCAACACCATACAGAGCACCAGCACGCCCGCCGCCAGTGGCAGACCTTTCGGCAGTTCCGATAATTGCACGAACCGCAGCAAACACAGCTGCCCTGCAAACAGTGGTACAGCCCCGGTCATCATCCATTCCGGGCGCACCCAGCGCAGCAGCAGAAGCAGCTCATTGTTTGCGGTCAGGAATGGCACGGTCAGCACCGCCAGCAGTTGCCCGATGCTCCATGGCACGGCTGCCCGCACATTGAGTACCAGCACTCCCAGCAGGATCGTTTCCCCCGCCAGCAGCAGCAAAAACCGCATCACCAGCGGACGACCGACTCCTGCATATGTGGCATGTTCCAGTTCAAGCATCTTATATTGACTTGCCCGGTATAAAAACGGCAGACCGAGCAGGGCTGTCAGCATGGCAAGTGTGCTCAGACCAAACAGTGCATTGCGTAATGTCCATGCCTTCTCCCACAGGGCAAGTTCCCGACCCACACTGTACAACGCCAGTGCCGCCATTGCTTCCAACGCCCAGACCTTCCAGCCCAGCAATTTGAACTGGCAGTGCAGCAAATCACGCCAATCACTCCGTTGTTTTACGACATGTTCCGCCCGGCAGCGGCGCAGCAGCGTTTTCGGTGCGGCTGTGTCAAGCTCTGCCGCCAGTGCTCTGGACAGTTCTTTTTCAAAGGCTCGATTCATCTCCAGTCCTCCTTTTCCAATTGCATTTTCAAGGTTTTCAATGCGGCACGCAGGCGGGACTGCACTGTGCGCAGGGGCAGACCTGTAATCTGCGCGATCTCCCGCAATTTAAGCTGTTGTGCGAACCGCAGCAATACCAGTTCCCGCTGTTCCGGCTCCAGCTGGGCCGTCAGCGCTCGCAGGTTTGCTTTCTCCTCTGCCGCAGCAAAGCCGCTTTCCTGATAGGCGGGTTCGTCCGGCAAGCTCTCCAGCGATACCTCCGTCCGCTTCATCGTACGGTTCAGATCGATGCAAATGTTTTTTGCGATTTTGTACAGAAAGGGACGGAATGCCCCCTGAAATCCACCACAGGAATCCAGCCAGCGCACCGCTTTCAAAAAGGTTTCCTGTGCTGCATCCTGCGCCTGCTGCTCGTCTGCTGTATGCCAACGGCAATAGTTCAGAATTTGTGGATAGTACGCTGCAATCAAAGTGTCCAACGCACCTGTATCTCCGCTCTGCGCTTTCCGCAGCAATAATTCTGTCTGGATACGGTTCACCCCCTTCCTGTCTATTAAAACGTTCCACATCATCAAAATGATTTCCGTTTTTTCAAAAATCTCAAATAATTGTCTTTATCCTGTTCTTATAGCTTTATCATAATAAAAGAGCCTTGTGTTTTTTTCTTGTCAAGAGGGCTGGCACCGTCCAGCCCTCTCTCTTTTTGCCAAAGTTTTCATTGTTTTTTCTTGCACACTGCCGAAAGTGACGTATTCTCAAAAGTTCGCGTTTGCGCAGCACAGCGGAGCAATGAAAGCCCCAGTGGGGCTTTTAAGCGACAGAACGGTCTTGCGCAGCAAAATGGAGGGGCCTCGCCCCGACAAGTTCACGTTGACACGGCTCGATTTTTGTGGTAATCTATCCCAACAATTGAATATAACATATTTTTACATATTCGTTCAGCCGTTACATAACCGACTAGCATGACCTTCCAGAAAAAGCGAAGGCAGGGCTGGTCTGTTCTGTGACAGCTTTTTTGTTTCCGTTTTGCTGTTGCACCTTGAAAACCGCATGACCGTCTGCATGGGATACACGGCGATGACCCCGCAAGGGAGAGCCGGAAAACGCCGCCGGAAGGGGGCAGGAAATCCATGCAGGGAGAACGGCAGGACGTTGATGCAAAAAGGCCGACATCTTCGCCCCGCAATGTGCGCAGACGACGATGCCGGCCAATAATGTTGTATTGCTGCTCTTTTGGGCAGCATTTTTGTTTTGCACTACTTTTTTACTTCTTTTACTGAAGGCCCGCTTTTCAGTTGCATGAAAAGCGGGCCTTGCTGCTATTTATAGACCTTTGTGCAGGGATAGATTTTTCTTCGGATGATATCTACCCGCATTTCCTTTTTGCATTTCGGGCAATACATCGGGAAACGAAGCGCCAATGTATCTTGATAAATCTTTGTTTTCGTCTTATTGTGGCAAACCGGGCAATTAACCCATACAGATTTTGCGGTACATTCATTTGCCAAACAGTCTGCTCTTTTTGGTGCCGCCTTTTACTACAAACATCTACGGTTTTGCTTTCTCCGAACGCAATGCACACACATTTTGATATATGTTTCCATAGAAAACCGCACTACCCGCCACAATGCTCCGTGCCCCGGCCGCATAGCGCCGGGCAGGGTACCGGGGGGTGATGCCGCCATCCACCTGGATGACGGTATTGCTCCCCTGCCCTTGCAGCAGACTTTTTGCAGCAGCGATCTTCTCGTTGCTGCCGGGCAGATAGACCTGTCCACCGCGACCGGGGTATACCGTCATCAGCAGCAGCTGCGAAATTTGGGCCAGGTACGGCAGGGCCGATTCCACCGGCGTTTCGGGGTTGAGCACCAGCCCGGCTTGCATCCCGGCGGCGCAGATGGCCCGCAGGGCCGCTTCCGGCCCGCCCGGGATCTCGTAATGGACCGAGACCCGCTTTACCCCCAGTTCCTCCAGTCCGGCAGAAAATCCAGCGGCTTTTCCACCATCAGGTGAACGTCTAGGGGTTTGGTGGTCAGGCGTTCCATCGTACGCACCATGCCCGTACCAAAGGAGATGGCCGGCACAAAGTGCCCGTCCATCACGTCGATGTGAAAGGCATCCACACCGGCGGCATTGGCCGCCCGCATGTCCCGCTCCAGATTGGCAAAGTCGGCGGCCAGAATGGATGCACACAGTTCAAACATTATTCTTCCTCCAGCTGGGATACCCGACGGCTGTGACGTTCCTCCTCCGAGAAAGGCGTGTCCAGGAAGATGTCCACGATTTCCAGCGCCAGGCCGGGTCCGGTGACCAGTGCGCCCAGAGCAAGCACGTTGGCGTTGTTGTGCAGGCGGGTGGCTTTGGCAGAGAAGCAATCCCCGCACAGCGCGCAGCGGATGCTGGGCACCTTGTTGGCGGCGATGGAGATGCCGATGCCGGTGCTACAGATGACGATGCCTTTTTCGCACTCGCCCGATGCCACGGCATGGGCCACCGCCTTGCCATAGACGGGGTAATCCACCGAAGCGGTAGAATCACAGCCGAAGTCCCGGTATTCCAGTCCGCGCTGCCGCAGGTGAGCCAAAATCTTCTGCTTGAGTTCGTATCCGCCGTGGTCGCAGCCGATGGCGATCATCTTACACCAGCTCCTTTACCGCGGCGATGATGGCGTCGGAACGCAGGCCGAACTGCTCCAACAGTTCCCATGCGGGGCCGGAGTGGCCGAACACGTCCTTGACGCCCACGCGGCGCATGGGGATGGGGCACTGTTCGCCCAGCACGGCGGCCACGGCCTCGCCCAGACCGCCCAGGATGCTGTGCTCCTCGCAGGTGACGACGGCACCGCACTCTTTGGCCGCTTTGACGACCAGTTCCTCATCCAGCGGCTTGATGGTGCATAGGTTGATCACCCGGGCCTGGATGCCCTCGTTCTTCAGCTGCTCGGCGGCAATGAGGGCCTCGTTCACTTCCAGGCCGGTGGCGATGATGGCCACATCGCTGCCCTCGGTGAGCTGTTCGCCCTTGCCGATCTCGAACTTGAAGGTAGCTTCATCATGGAACACTGGCAGGGCCAGGCGGCCGAAGCGCAGGTAGACGGGGCCTTCGTGCTCATAGGCAGCCTTGACGGCAGCCTTGGCCTCCACGTCGTCGGCAGGGCAAAGCACCGTCATGCCGGGGATGGAGCGCATAAGGGCGAAATCCTCGCAGCACTGGTGAGAGGCGCCGTCCTCGCCCACCGAGATGCCGCCGTGGGTGGCACCGATCTTGACGTTCAGGTGGGGGTAGCCGATGGAGTTGCGGACCTGCTCAAAGGCGCGGCCTGCGGCGAACATGGCAAAGCTGGAGGCAAAGGGCACCAGCCCCATAGCCGCCATACCGGCAGCGGTGGCCATCATGTTGCTCTCGGCAATGCCGCAGTCAAAATGGCGGTCGGGATAGGCTTTTTTGAAGACGCCGGTCTTGGTGGCGGCGGCCAAATCGGCGTCCAGCACCACCACGTCGGGGTGATCTTTTGCCAGTTCTACCAGCGCGGCGCCGTAGCTGTCGCGGGTGGCAATTTTTTTGACCTCACTCATACCTGCGCCTCCAGTTCTGCCAGTTGAGCGTTCAGCTCGTCCATGGCAATCTTGTATTCCTCGTCGTTGGGGGCCTTGCCGTGCCAGCCTACCTGGTTCTCCATGTAGCTGACGCCCTTGCCCTTGGTAGTATTCATCAGGACGGCTGTGGGCGCCTGTCTGGGTGTGGAAATACTGGAACGCATCTTCGATTTGGGCGAAGTCGTGACCGTCAATGGTGACGGTACGGAACCCGAAGTCCCGCATCTTGGCATCCACCGGGTCGGTGGGCATCACTTCGCTGGTGGGGCGTCGATCTGCAGCCCGTTCAGGTCAATAATGACACAGAGATTGTCCAGTTTGTACTTGGCGGCGAAGAGGAACGCTTCCCACACTTCCCCCTCCTCGATCTCGCCATCGCCCAGGAGAGCATACACACGCACATCATCCTTGTGCAGGTACTTGGCGGCTTTGGCCATGCCTGTCGCACAGGAGATGCCCTGGCCCAGGCTGCCGGTGGACATATCCACACCGGGCACCGTGTTCATATTGGGGTGGCCCTGCAGATAGCTGTCAATGTGGCGCAGGGTGGGCAGGTCCTCCACCGGGAAAAATCCCCGGTAGGCCAGCGCGCTGTACAGCCCCGGCGCGGTATGTCCCTTGGAGAGCACGAACCGGTCCCGGTCCTCCCATTTCGGGTTGGTTGGGTCGATGCGCATTTCCTTATTATAAAGGTAAGTAAACATATCGGCGGCGGACAGGCTGCCGCGGGGTGCCCGGCTTTGGCACCGTGGGTGGATTCAATCACGCCCATACGCACCTTGCAGGCTGCGATTTGCAGCTTCAGACGTTCTTCCTTTGTCATATCACTCACCAAACACCTTGCAGTAGTCTTCCTTGAACTTCTCGATACCGGAATCGGTCAGCGGATGATGCAGCATCTGCTCAATGACCTTGTAGGGCACGGTGGCGATGTCGGCACCGGCCAGGGCACAGTCGGTCACGTGCATGGGGTTGCGCACGCTGGCCGCGATGATCTGGGTCTCGATGTCGGGGTAGTTGAGGAACATGTCGTGGATGGTCTCGATGAGCTCGATGCCCCGCTGGGAGATATCGTCCAGGCGCCCCAGGAAGGGGCTGACGTAGGTGGCACCGGCGCGGGCGGCCAGCAGCGCCTGGTTGGCGCTGAAAATCAGGGTGCAGTTGGTGGGGATGCCCTTGGCGGACAAGGCTTTGATGGCCTTGAGGCCCTCGGCGGTCATGGGGATTTTTACGACCATGTGCTTGGGGTCCAGGGCGTAGATGGCCTCGCCCTCCTTGACCATCGTCTCGGCATCGGTGGTGGTGGCTTTCACCTCACCGCTGATGGGGCCGTCCACGATGGTGGCAATTTCAGCCAGCGTCTCGGCGTAGTCCCGGCCCTCCTTGGCGATGAGGCTGGGGTTGGTGGTGACGCCTGCGATGACGCCCATGTCGTTTGCGGCGCGGATCTCGTTGACGTTCGCGGTATCAATAAAGAATTTCATAACAAAAGACTTCCTTTCTAATCAATCAATCCCAGGGATTCTCGGTGGGATAGGGCAGGCTGTCGGGCTGGTTTCCCTGGTCGCCTTCTTCGCCTTCCAGGCCCGCATCCAAGCCCAGGCAGCAAATCACCACATCACATTCCGCACATACGCCGCGTACTTCGCTGATAAGCTCATTGGATTTTGCCAGTCCCTGGATTTTATCTGCATACAGATGGCACCCCTCAGAGTAAAAATTTTTGCTTTCTGGCAATTTTTCTCTATCATAAATCCTTATGTATGAGTGCGCTTCTCATTTTTTGCTATACGAATTCTTGTATTTTGCTTTTTTTGTTTTCCGTTGCGGATTAACCGCTCTGATTGAAAAGTCAGCAATTTTTGATCAATTTGCTTATACCGCCAAGAAGACGCCACAACCCTGCCGCCATTCATAGTTGATTCTGATTTTGTAAAGTTGTTTCCCGTTTGCCCTTACTCCGCTACTGTTGCTACCATTTATTATTTAATTTAGGGCAATACCGCATAATTCTAAGTGCCGATACGGCGAGCGAGGTGCGGCAGCTGCTAAGCCAAAAAGCGCAGATAATACTGGATGCTGCAAAGGTGAGCGCCGCCAGTGGCGGAAACAGCGAACCGAAGCAGGGGCAGCGGTCGCAGAGTGCGAGGGGCTTTTGCCCCCGAAGCACGAT